>LIDZ01013337.1_pt1 | contig 33040 bp, 25 predicted proteins | sample 644651 | NCBI WGS metagenome assembly LIDZ01 (sample SAMN03856242, study PRJNA289617) | food metagenome | isolation source: wine grapes on drying loft during traditional withering process | host: Vitis vinifera cv. Corvina | place: Italy: Gargagnago di S. Ambrogio di Valpolicella | collected 2014-01 | reverse complement strand
CTATGACTCGGCTAGCGGCGAAGACATAATAAGGATCTACGCAGTTCCAAAAAAGAGTGAAGCCTAAAGCGGTTAGCCGCTTCTACCTAGTCGGGGGTTAAAGGGGACGGAGACCTTTTGAACTTTTAACCCCTTCCGCTATCGGGGACAGATTAATTTACGGTGAAGCGCTGTAAATAAATCAGTCCCCTTATAATCGCTGTAAATAAATCAGTCCCCTTATAATAGGAGTCCCCTTACGATCGTCCCCTTACGATCAAATTCGCTTCTGATCCAGTTTCCTCACCAAAACGTCGCCGCCGGCGCAGTCAACTTCCCGGTAATCACTGCGATCGCCTTCTCCACATCACCCACCTTGGTATACCGCCCCAGGCTTAACCGCAAGCTGCTCCCGGCCTGGGCTTTACTCAGCCCCAACGCCAGCAACACGTGAGAAACGCTGCTGCTCGCGGAGTTACACGCCGAGGTCGAAGAAACGGCCAGTTCGCTGGCAAGACTGGCAACGTTAAACCCCGGGCTGTCGATGCAGACGTTGAGCGTATGGGGAACGCGTTGTTGGGGATCGCCGTTCAGGCTCACGCCGTCCAAGCCGAGCAGGCCTTCGCGCAGTTGCGCGGACAACGCAGCGATGCGCGCGACTTCTTCGTCCATTTCGGCGCTGGCCAGTGCGTACGCCGCGCCCATGCCGACGATCTGGTGGGTGGCGAGAGTGCCGGAGCGGTAACCCTGTTCGTGGCCGCCGCCGTGCATCTGTGCTTCGAGCAGCGATCGCGCGCGGTCGCCGACGTAGAGTGCGCCGATGCCTTTCGGGCCGTAGGTTTTGTGCGCGGAGAAGGACATCAGGTCCGCCGGCAATGCGCTCAGGTCGATCGCCAGTTTGCCAGCGCCCTGGGCGGCGTCGACGTGGAAGAGGGCCCCGTGTTCACGCACGATTTGGCCGATGGCCGAGATATCGGTGACGGTGCCCAGTTCGTTGTTGACCAGCATCAGCGACACCAACAGCGTGTCATCTCGCAGTGCGTGGCGCACGGCGTCGGGGTGAATCAGGCCGCGGCTGTCGGGTTCGAGCCAGGTCACCGGGCAACCGGCTTGCTCAAGCTGGCGAACGGTGTCGATGACGGCTTTGTGTTCGATGGTGCTGGTGATGAGGTGGCGGCGGGCGCCATTGTTGGGGTTGAGCGCGATGCCCTTGATCGCCAGATTGTTGGACTCTGTCGCGCCTGAGGTCCAGACCAGGTCATCGGCACTGCAACCCACCAGTTCTGCAACCTGACGGCGCGCCAACTCCACGGACTGCCGGGCCTGATTGCCGTAGGCGTGGGAGCTGGAGGCCGGGTTGCCGAAGGTACCTTCGCGGCCGAGGCAGGTGACCATGGCCTGGATGACGCGGTCATCGACCGGGGTGGTGGCGGCGTAATCGAAATAACAAGGGAGTGTTTTCATGGGGAGTTCTGCGCTGTCCGTCGTGCCGAAAATACTACTAGCGTCAGGGTGAAAAAAAATTGATTCCTCAACGGAGATTTGCCCTCGGATTAGAATTAATTTCCATCAAAGGCTCATTAAAGGGAATATCATTTTATGAGCTGGCCTTTCTGGCCTATCCTTATCGCTTCCCGGCATATGAATTTACCGAGGCCACCGCGCGTTCCATGGACAAATTCGACCAGGCCATCCTGAGCATTCTGCAGAACGACTGCACCCGCCCGATTGCAGAAATTGCCGACAGCGTCGGCCTCGGCAGCACCGCATGCTGGCGTCGCGTACAAAAGCTCGAAGAGCAGGGCATGATTCGCGGGCGGGTTGCGCTGCTTGACCCGGCGCAGTTGAACGTCGCGGTAACGGTGTTCGCCGCCATTCGAACCAATCAGCACAACGCCCAGTGGCTGGGTCGTTTCCATGATCTGATCGCCACGCTGCCCGAAGTGGTGGAGTGTTACCGCATGGCGGGCGATACCGACTACATGCTGCGGATCGTGGTGCCGGACATCGCTGGCTACGATGCCGTTTACAAAAAGCTGATCCAGTTGTCGGGCATCACTGACATGAGTTCCAGCTTCGCCATGGAGCAGATCAAGTCCACGACCCAGCTGCCGTTGAGCTACACCCTGTAAACCCGCATCAGCACGCTTCATCCAAATCCTGCGCAAAAAAACAGCCCTCCGAAGAGGGCTGCTTTTTTATGCGTCGAAGAAAGTCGTCTGTTGAATCAGACGCGGGCTTTGTCGATCCATTCCATGGACGTGCGCCAGATGCAGATCCCCAGGAAGTACGCTGACATGGCCAACCACACGAACAGGGCCACCGATCCGTTGTACGGATGATTCATCACCAGCAGGAAGCTGCAGAAGAACCACACGGCAGTGACTGCGATGTTCAGGGGCATGAAGCGGCGGACGCGGAACGGGTGCAGGAACTTCATGCGTGTCACCGTCAGCAGCGCCAGGCAGATCACCGTGATGAAAGTCAGCCACGGCGCCGGAGAAAGGATGTAGACGCACAGGGCGACGACGTTCCAGGCGGCGGGGAAGCCCTGAAAGTAGTTGTCCTTGCTTTTCATTTCGACGTTGCAGAAACAGAACAGCGACGACACCAGGATGATCGAGGTGGTCAGCAGCAGGGTGTATTCCGGCAGCGGGATGTAGCGGTAGATGAACAGGGCGGGAATGAACACGTAGGTCAGGTAATCGATCACCAGGTCGAGCACCGAGCCGTCGAAGTGCGGCAAAACCGACTGCACGTTCAGCTTGCGCGCCAGGGAGCCGTCTACGCCATCGACGATCAGGGCGAAGCCCAGCCAGAGCAGGCACGCCTTGGGTTGGTTGTCGAACAGAGCAATGGTCGCGAGAAAGGCGAGCACCACGCCCGTGGCGGTAAAACCATGGGCGCCCCAGGCCTTGAGCCAGGCGATGCGTTGAATCGGAATCATGGACGGTCCTTCTGGAAATAAGCGGGTTCGGTCGGGTACAACAACGGTCGACGGAACCAGAGGTGCATCTATCGACCGGGGATCGGTCGATAAGGTTCATACGTAACCCCTACACGGTAGCAGGCGGCGCAGGCTTTCGTTACTCAAATGTGACGCCGTGCCGTGGAGCGCAGGGGTGCAGGTGTCATTGGTCGGCTGACAAACAAAAAAGGCAATATGCTGGCCCCGGTGGGCGCCGTACCTCGTCAGAATCCACGCCTGATCAGTCACTTAGGCAAGGAATCGCATGTCATTTCTCAAGACTCTACTGACCTTCTGCGTGCTCATAACGGTGACTTCCCAGGCCTTCGCGCGCAGTCCAAACAAGAACGAACGCGACCTCTGCACCTGGGGCGCGGGGATGGCCGGTACCGCTCAACAATACAAACTGTCCGGCCTGACGCTGTACGGCGCCCGCAAGAAGATGCAGGCCCAGCATTTCGCCCAGCAATGGATGCGCATGAGTGCCTTGGGCATTACCGAGCAGACTTACGACAGCCCTTCGAGGCTGCGGCCGGAAAGCGTCAAACAGGTGTATTACGAAGGCTGCATCAAGCACGAAGTCGCACGGCGCTGACTGACCGCGCTGCAGCCCTGGAGGTGCAGCGCGAGCAATCAACGCGATAGCAGGATCAGTGCGCCCCGCGCGGGATGGTCTTCAGCAGATCAGCCGGGCTGATATGCCCCACCACCTGCACGCCGCTGCCCGGCTGGGGCAGGCCCAGAATATGGCCTTTGATCTTTCCGATCACGTGCATCTCGCACGGCTTGCAATCGAACTTCAACGTCAGCACCTCATCGCCATGCACCAGTTGCATCGGCGCGACCTTGGTGCGCACGCCGGTCACGCCCTTGGCCTGCTTGGGGCACAGGTTGAAGGAGAAGCGCAGGCAGTGTTTGGTAATCATCACCGGCACTTCGCCTTTCTCTTCATGGGCCTCGTACGCGGCGTCGATCAACTGCACGCCGTGACGGTGATAGAAGTGCCGCGCCTTCTCGTTGTAAACGTTGGCCAGGAACGACAGGTGCGCCTCGGGGTAAACCGGCGGCGGCGACGTTTCCGGCTTGCGGGCACCGCGTGGGTGCGCCTGGATGCGAGCGGCGGTCAAGGTCTCGATGACTTCACGGCGCAACGCTTTGAGTTGCGAGTTCGGAATGAAGAACGCTTGCGGCGCGTCCAGCTCAATGGCAGTCGCGTGGTATTCGGTGGTGCCGAGCTGGCCGAGCAGATCGTGGAGCTGCTCCAGCGCCTGCTCCGGTTTATTGGCGACGCCAAACGGGCCGTTCAGCTCGACGCGAGCGCTGATGCCTTCCTCGCTGGTGGCGACCAGTTCCAGACGCTCTTCACGCAGGCGCGCCACCCATGACAGGCCGATGCGGCGTTCGGCCGAGGTCTTCTGCAAAGCCTGCTGCCAGTTGTGATCGAGGTTGCGACTGAGCGGATGGTTGGGCCGCAGTTGCAGGCCTTTTGGCATCTCGTTCGGCTCGACGCGGTAGCGGTAGCGCTTCTCGCCGTCTTCTTCGAACTCGCCTTTTGGCTCGGCGATGTTGGCGCGGAACCCCACCACTTCGCGCTTGACCAGCACATTGAGGCCGTCACCGTTGGACAGCGGCTCATGGGTCACCACCTGCAAGTCACGCTTGCCGACTTTCTCGACCACGCCGACCAGCAGGCCGGTGAAGGTCGGCGAATCGAACGCGCCGATGTCGACCTTGCGGTCGGTGACGAAATAGTCGGTGCTGCCCCGGTGGAAAGTCTTGTCCGGGTCCGGCAGGAAGAAGTGCGCGGTGCGGCCGCTGGAGGCGCGGGCCAGGTCCGGACGGTCTTCGAGGATCTCGTCCATACGCTGACGGTAGTAGGCCGTGATGTTCTTCACATAGCCCATGTCCTTGTAGCGCCCTTCGATCTTGAACGAACGCACGCCGGCATCCACCAGTGCGCGCAGGTTGGCGCTCTGGTTGTTGTCTTTCATCGACAGCAGGTGCTTCTCGTAGGCAACCACGCGGCCCTGATCGTCTTTCAGCGTGTAGGGCAGACGGCAGGCCTGGGAGCAGTCGCCACGGTTGGCACTGCGCCCGGTGTGTGCGTGGGAAATATTGCACTGACCCGAGAAAGCTACGCACAGCGCGCCGTGAATGAAGAATTCGATGGCGGCATCGGTTTCGTCGGCGATGGCGCGGATTTCCTGGAGGTTCAGCTCACGGGCCAGCACCAGCTGCGAGAAGCCGGCCTGATCGAGAAAGCGTGCCCGCTCCATGGTGCGGATGTCGGTCTGGGTGCTGGCGTGCAGCTCGATGGGCGGAATGTCCAGCTCCATCACCCCGAGGTCTTGCACGATCAGCGCGTCGACGCCAGCGTCGTAGAGCTGATGGATCAGCTTGCGCGCCGGCTCCAGCTCGTTGTCGTGAAGGATGGTGTTGATGGTGGTGAAGACGCGGGCGTGGTAGCGGCGGGCGAATTCGACCAGTTGGGCGATCTCGCTGACGTCGTTGGCCGCGTTGTGGCGCGCGCCGAAGCTCGGGCCGCCAATGTAGATCGCGTCAGCGCCATGCAGAATGGCCTCGCGGGCAATGGCCACGTCGCGGGCAGGGCTGAGCAATTCCAGATGATGTTTGGGCAGAGACATATTTTTTTAGTCGGCACGGTCACGGTCAAGGCGCGCATTGTAGCGGCGAAACGCCTGACCGGCACCCGTCTGCTGCCCGATGGCGCCCGCCTGTGGGGTGGGGGCGCCGGAAACCCGCGTGATCAGGCCTTGGCGGCCATCGCCGTGACTTCCACGCGCATGCCTTCGACGGCCAACGCGGCGACGCCCACTGCGGCGCGCACAGGCCAGGGTTTGGCGAAAAAGCGTGTGTAGACTTCGTTGAATGCGGCGCGATCGGCCATGTCGGTGAGGTAGATGGTCAGGTGCAGCACGCGGTCCATGGAACTGCCGGCCCGCTCCAGTGCCCCTTTCAACGCCTGCAACGTGCATTCGCTCTGCTCGACGATACCGCCCAGTTCCAGGCTGCCGTCGGCCCGGGTGGGGATCTGCGTGGAAACCAGCAGACCGCCGAAACCGGCGACGTCCGAGGAGATGGAATCGGCGTCAGGATCCGGCGTGAAGGTGATGTCGTGGTTGGCCATGGGCGTTCTCTTCTACGAGTGTGTGGATGACCGGCCAGGAACGGCCGACGGCCATGATGTCCGACTCGGAAGGGAAAAGGGAGGCTTGACAGCGTTGTGGCCGGCCGAGTGAGCAGGGGTCCGATCAGAAAATTCGTGCCAATGCGCCTGGGGCTGTCCACAAAAAGCGAGCCGCCGTCACGTTATCTCTGACGTGACGGCGGCTCCGGGGGGGTTGTCAAATCGGCGGATTCAACGTCATTGAAACTAGCAGTGGGGTTAACCGTTAGCTAGCTATCATTTCGCAATACAGTGTTTCCGTTGCGGGAACAATCAACCCCGGCGCTGGAACATCTGGCGAATCGTCGAGCAGGGCCGCTGCAAAAAACTCCGAACTCGTCCCCGGTCGTTCAGTCCACTTTTAACGCTGACCGTTTGGGTTGGAACATTTCAAGGAGAGCCCCATGACTGATTACCCGAAACCGCCGTTCAAGCCTCAACAGCAGCCTGTTCCTGGCGATCAGAGCCGAATGGACCCCTACCCGGACTGCGGCGAGACCCGCTACAAGGGCTCGGGCCGCATGAGCAACAAGATTGCGCTGATCACCGGCGGCGACAGCGGCATTGGCCGTGCAGTCGCTATCGCCTACGCCCGTGAAGGCGCTGACGTGGCGATTTCGTACCTCGATGAACACGAAGATGCCAAGGAAACCGCACGCTGGGTGGAGGAGGCGGGCCGTCAGTGCCTGCTGCTGCCGGGCGATCTGGCCGAGAAGGCGCAGTGCCTGGCCATCGTCGATGAAACGGTGAAGAAGTTCGGCCGCATCGACGTGCTGGTCAATAACGCCGCGTTCCAGATGTCCCACGCATCTCTCGAGGAAATCTCCGACGAGGAATGGGTGAAAACCTTCGATATCAACGTCACCGCGATGTTTCGCATCTGCAAGGCGGCGGTGCCCCACATGGCTGCGGGCAGTTCGATCATCAACACCAGTTCGGTCAATTCCGATTCGCCGAAGCCGACGCTGCTGCCTTATGCGGCCACCAAGGGCGCCATCGCCAACTTCACCGCTGGCCTGGCGCAGTTGCTCGGTGAGCGCGGCATTCGCGTGAACAGCGTCGCGCCCGGCCCGATCTGGACGCCGCTGATTGTGTCGACCATGACCGACGAAGACGTAAAAAGCTTCGGCGAGGAGACGCCACTTGGCCGTCCGGGTCAGCCAGTGGAGGTCGCGCCGATCTACGTACTGCTGGGGTCCGACGAAGGCAGTTACATTTCGGGCACACGTTATGGGGTGACCGGCGGCAAGCCGATCCTGTAACTGATCATGGATGGACTGCTGCGTCGCGCCCAGGACTCGCGCCTGCTCGCCGCGCAGCAGAGGAGGCCCTCGCAGCGCTTCAGCCCTTGCGGCGTACCCTGGACGTGGGGGCTCTGGCTATGCCCCGTGGCCCGGCGATGCCCCAGATGGCAACGCCGATCACCGGGAAGATGAGGATCAGCACCACCCAGCCGATTTTGGTCCAGGACGATTCGGGGCCGCGCCAAACACTGGCGATGGCCCACACGTCGATCAGAAGGATGACGACCACCAGGGCGGCCGAGAACAGCGTGTCCATTTCATTGTCCTCGGTCCGCGCGGGATCACATGGCGGGGATGCCGGTAACCGTTGCAGTACCCGTTTCAGTTTCGGTTACGGATGCAGTCAAAGGGATTTCCGGGCTGCCGGGGGTCAGGATGACCTTGCGGCAGTCTTCCTGTTTCTTGTCGAAAATCTTGTAGCCTTCAGCGGCCTGCTCCAGAGACATGCGGTGGCTGATGATCGCTTCGGGCGCGAGACGGCCGGCTTCAATGTGTTCCAGCAATTCCGGCAGGTAGCGCTGCACGTGGGTCTGGCCCATTTTGAAGGTCAGGCCCTTGTCGAACGCATCGCCGAACAGGAAGCCGTGGATGAAACCGGCGTACACACCCGGCACGCTGACCACGCCGCCACGGCGCACGGCAGCAATGCACTGGCGCAGCGCCTTACCGCTGCTGCCTTCGATTTTCAGGTTGGTCAGAATGGTTTCGGTGGTGCTGCCCTTGGCTTCGAAACCCACCGCATCGACCACGCCGTCGACACCGCGCATGCCCTTGGTCTGACGAATGATGGTATCGGCCGGGTCGTCGTCTTCATCGAAGTTGATCGGGATCACGCCGTAGGTGGCCTGGGCGTACGCCAGCCGGTAAGCGTGATGGTCCACCATGAAGATCTGATCGGCGCCGAGCATCCGGGCCACGGCCGCAGCCATCAACCCCACAGGACCCGCGCCGTAGATGGCGATACTCGAACCCTGACCGATGCCGGTGTTCAGGACCGCCTGGTAACCGGTGGGCAGGATGTCGGAGAGGAACAGCACCTTTTCGTCCGACAGCGTGCCAGGGACCTTGAACGGCCCGGTGTTGGCTTTCGGCACGCGCACGTATTCGGCCTGGCCGCCAGGGATGCCGCCGTACAAGTGGCTGAAGCCGAACAGCGCAGCCCCCGGTGGAATGGCCTTCTTGTTGATGATCGCGCCGCGACCGGTGTTGGTGGTTTCGCAGGCGGCGTACAGGTCCATGTTGCAGAAGAAGCATTCGCCGCAGGCAATGACGAAGGGGATCACCACTCGGTCGCCGCGCTGCACGGCGGTCACGGCTGAACCGGTGTCTTCGACGATGCCCATGAATTCGTGGCCGAAGATATCGCCGTGTTCGACGGTGGGGATTTTGCCGCGGTAGAGGTGCAGGTCGGAGCCGCAGATTGCGGTGGCGGTCACGCGCAGGATGATGTCGTCAGCCTGTTCGATGACCGGATCGGGGACGGTGTCGACTTTCACGTCATGGGCGCCGTGGTAGGTGAGTGCTCTCATTGTGGTTTTTCTCCGCGATTAATTAGGGGCAACTAAGTAGCGGAGCAGGCGGCGAGGGGTTTAGTTCAGGACTTTGCAGCGGTGGGGGATTAGCGGTGCGTTTGGTGCTGGTAGGACCGGCTTCAGCCGGGAAGAGGGCTGTGTAGACACCATCATCTTTGCAGTGTGGCTGCCGACCCTTTCCCGGCTGAAGCCGGTCCTACTACTTCATCGCGGTTCTACAGGAAGCCCGCGTCGCGGATGGGTTATTTGAGCCCGACCCGTTTGCGCATGTCGGGGGTAATGGTCTGGCGTGTTTTGCCCAGGTCCGCCCACGGGTCGCTGTCCAGTTCGGCGAGACGTTCGTGGACGGTGTTGATGTCCCAGGCGTTGGCGCCTTTGATCTCCAGCAGTTCTTCGCGATAGATCGGTACCGACACCGGCAGGCCCTCCCGGGTGCGCACCGAGTACGCGCAAATCGTGGTGGCGCCGAGGCCGTTGCGCAGGTAGTCGATGAAGATCTTGCCAATGCGGTTCTTCGGTCCCGCCACCGCCGAAAACCGCTCCGGCAGCAGCCTGGCGATGTGCTTGACGATGGCATGACTGAAATCCTTCACGGCGTCCCAGTCCGCTTTCGGCGTCAGCGGCACGACCACATGAATCCCCTTGCCGCCGCTGGTTTTCAGGAACGATTTGAGCCCCAGTTCATCCAGCACAGCGAGGGTCAGTTGCGTGGCTTCCACCATGGTTTTCCAGGGCAGCGCCGGATCGGGGTCGAGGTCGAGTAGGAAACGGTCCGGCCGCTCAAGGTTCTTGGCGACGGCGTTCCACGTGTGCAGCTCCATGGCACTCATCTGCACCGCACCGATCAGTGCTTCGATGTTGTTGATCAGCATCACCGGATGGCCGGTGTATTCCTTGCCCATGGTCTCGATGCCGGGGATGGCGAGGCGGTCGGCGTTTTTCTGAAAGAACAGCTCGCCGCCGATGCCCTCCGGTGCCCGCACCAGCGCCACCGGGCGTTGGGCCAGTTGCGGCAGCAGCCGTTCGGAAATGCGGATGTAGTAATCGGCGAGGTCGCGCTTGGTCGCGCCGCTGGTGGGATCGATCACTCGCTCGGGGTGGGTCAGGCGAATCTTGCCTGTTCGGGTGTCGGCGGCGTCGGACTCACGCGGACCTTCTTCGGCGTTGACAGGTTTGGATGCCTTCGCACGCTTACGCGGGGTCGCAGGTTTTGGCGTGCCTTCTGACCGCGCTTCTGGCACGTCTGACGCCTGCCCGGGCTTCGACGTTTGATCGGTTGATGGCGCTGGCGCCGGTAGCTCCTCGGTGATCGACTCCGCAGGCTTGTCGGTGCGCAGGCCATGGAAGACAGCGTGCCGGACCGATCCGTCTTTGGTGATCTCGGCAAACGCCACTTCGGCCAGCAGCACTGGTTTGAGCCAGTGCACGCCCTTGGCTTCAAAGCCGGTAGGCGGATTGACCACCGCAGCCTTCTTGCCGTGGAGCGGCGTGAGTTGGTCGTAGATCGTGCCCAATGTCGCTTCATTGAAACCGGTCCCGACCTTGCCTGCGTACCTCAACTCGCCACTGTCGGCATCGTGCAGACCCAAGAGCAATGCGCCGAATTTGCTGCGCGCGCCCTTGGGATCGGTGTAGCCCACGACGACGAATTCCTGGCGACGCTTGCACTTGAGCTTGATCCAGTCACCGCTGCGGCGCGACAGGTAAGGGCTGCCGGCGCGCTTGCCGATCAGGCCTTCCATTTTCATCTGGCAGGCGCTGTTGAGCAGGACTTCCGGCACTTCGGCGAAGTCTTCGGAATACCTGAGCACCTCGTCGTCGGTCCGTTCGAGCACCTTGGACAGCGCGGCGCGACGCTGTTCCAGCGGCACTTCGCGCAGGTCCATGCCGTTGAGAAAGGGCATGTCGAACAGGTAATAAATAATGTTGCCGCTGCGACCGGCCTCGAAGGCGTTCTGCAGGGCCTGGAAGTCGGGCACGCCTTCGTCGTTGGCGACGACCATCTCGCCGTCGAGCCAGGCTGATTCAAGGCCCAGTCCGGCGATGGCGTCGGCCTGGTGCGGCAGTTTGTGCGTCCAGTCATGGCCATTGCGGGTGAAGAGCTGCACGTTGCCCTCGGCGACTCGCGCCATAACCCGGTAGCCATCGAACTTGATCTCGTAGCGCCAGTCGCCCTCCGGCGCGGACTCCACCAGCGTCGCCAGTTCGGGCTTGATGAGATCCGGGATATCACCAGGTTCGGCGCCGACCAGTTGCGCCTTGGCGGATTTCTTCCGGGGGGCGGGGACTTTCTCTACCGCTTTGGGCTTGACAGGCTTGGGCGCTGGCGACCTTGACGTTGCCGCCGTTTTGCTCCCGCGTTTTTTAGGGATCAGGGTGCGCTCGCTGAGCACGCTGTCGGGCAGTTCCCTGACCACGTCGTAATCGCTTTCCGGGCGGGCAAATTCGTCCTGGTGCTTGATCAGGAACCACTGCTCCTGCTTGCCGGGAATGTGCGTCTTGACCAGGTTCCACACGCCGCCGAGCTTCTCGCCCTGCAGTTCAAATTTGAGTTTGCCCTTGGCGTAGGCCTCGGCAGGGTCGGTGAGGGGTGTCCACACGCCGCGGTCCCAGACGATGACGTCGCCGGCACCGTAATGCCCTTCGGGGATGCTGCCCTCGAAGGTGGCGTATTCGACCGGGTGATCTTCAACGTGCACCGCCAGGCGCTTGGCTGCCGGGTCCAGCGAGGGGCCCTTGGGCACGGCCCAGCTTTTCAGCGTGCCATCGATTTCGAGGCGGAAGTCGTAATGCAGGCGGGAGGCGTCATGCTTCTGGATGCAGAACTGCAGGGCATGGGCTGCTTTTTTGCTCGAAGCGCGTTTTTTCTTCGCGCTGCCTGACGGCTCGGGCGTCGCGTCGAAATCGCGCTTGCGGTTGTATTCGTCCAGTCCGGCACTCATGGAAATCCCTCACCCTGCAGCCTGTGTCTGTTAAACGCAGAGTTCGCGGCGCGGGCGGAGTTCCGGTATCGGTTCGATCCTCTCCTGACACCCGCAACAATGGGGGGGGCCTGAACGGGCCAATTCCCGGCTGAAGCCAGTCCCACAGGTGCAGCGCGGCTCAACAGCCGGACTGGCTTTAGCCGGGAAGGCGTCGGCCAAGACACTGCAAAATCGACGGCCTGGCGCAGAGCGTAGACGCGCTATACAGCCCCACGCTGCTCCGTCGCTTCCGCCAGCATCGCCAGGGTCTGTTCCATGTCCACGATAGACGCTTCCAGCGTAGCAAAGCATTGGGCGATGCTCTGTTTATCGTCCACCGTCTGGTGGCCGGTCAGCTCGGTGACTTCGGCCAGTTCAAGCCGGAACAGTTCGTTAACGCTGCCGCGAAGTTCGTCCAGTTGATTGAGGACAACAGCCATTTGATTGCGGGTCGCATTGCTCATGTCGGGCCTCACGTTATAGGGGGGCAGGCGCGGATTGCTTGATCACACACTGACAGACATGAAAAAGGCAGGGTGTCTAAACCCTGCCTCCTTCAACTAAAGATTCGAATCAGCCCGTGACAGGCGTCCTCCGAACTATTTAGCAGCGTCACCGCCATGTGCTTTGGCCAAGGCCTTGGCGTGGGTCAGGTGCTCTTCCAGCTTCGGCAACGTAGCGGTCGCGAACGCTTTCAGATCAGCGTCTTTGCCTTCAGCGGCTTCTTTCTTGAACAACTCGATGGTTTGTTCATGGGCGACAACCTGGTTGTTCGCATACGCCTGATCAAACGACTTCGAACTGCGCAGCTCAAGAATCATCGCTTTGGCTTTGTCCATGAGCATGGCGTTATCAGACACTTCCAGCTTCTTGGTGTCAGCAATGCCTTTCAATTTGGTATTGGCGGCCGTGTGATCTTTGACCATCATTTCCGCGAAGGCTTTCACATCAGCGGAAGTGCCTTTCTCCAGCGCGAGTTTACCGGCTTCAACTTCTGCCACACCTTTGGCGGATGCATCTTCCACGAAGTCGTCGTTGTCTTGGGCTGCAAAAGCGCCTTGGCTACCGATAGCCATCAACAGTGCGAGTGCGGAAGTCTGAATAAGATTTGCCATAGTGAAGTTCCTCTTCTGTCCTTGACGTGGCTTGAGTGCCAGCAACTAATCCGACGCACTGATCACATTAATCGTTCAGAGAATTTCATAACCAGCTGCTGTCAGGTCGCCTGTGGAACGCCTCAAACCGTCCGCAACTCTGTGTCAGAACGATTCAAACCATTCCCGATAAGGCGTATTCACAGCCTTGAAGCGATTGAAGTCCGCCGCACCGTCCGACCACCAGACCGGACCGCGCTCGCCCAGTGCAATCTTCGCCGCATTGACCGATGCGCGAGCCCCCTGGAGCGCGGCAGCGTCATCGGCGCGTTTGGCGGCTTTGACGGCCTGCCGCGCCTTCATCAGCGCATTGACCCACTGCTGGCGCTCTTCTTCGCCGAGGGCCGGGTTGCTGCAGCGCCACAGTTGGCCCTTGACGACGAAATAGCGACCGTCCGGCGTCGTTGGGTATTTCACTGAATCCGCGTCACCGTCAGCACCACGGCAGCGATGCGGTCAGCTTCCTGGTACGTGTCGGTTTCCAGCTCTTCACCGAACACGTCAGGGTCCATCTCGCGATAGGACCAGGCGAGATCAGGACGATCAACGAGTGCGCGCGCCTGCTCGAAGAACAGATCAACGCCGTCGACCGAAGGCGCGCCGGTGTACAGCAATACGCTGCCGCCCGGCGCCAGTCGCTCAATGGCTTGCGCCAGGATACGCACGGACAGCTCGGAGCCCAGTTGTTCGCCACCGTGGCGGTAAGCGCGTTCCTGGGTGTCCTTCATGTACGGCGGGTTGGCGACGATCAAGTCGAACTCCCCGGTAGTGCCCGCCAGGATGTCGCTGTGGTAGGCGACCACGTTATCGGCCTTGGCCAGCGACGCGTTGACGGCAGTGAACCGCAGGGCAGTGGGGTTAATGTCAACCGCCAGCACACTCGCATCCCGTCGGGCACGGCCGATGAGGATCGCGCCGACGCCACTGCCACAGCCGATGTCGACGGCGGTACGAATCGGATGGGTCGAGGTGCGCAGGTGTTCTTCAATGGCCTGGGCAAAGCGATAGGTGTCGGGGCCGAAGAACACCGAATCGTGAGCCACGGTGGGGAAGGCGGAGTGGACGAACAGCAGGTCATCAAGGCTCGACCAACGCACTTCACTGACCCACATGCCGGCATGGGCCCGCAGCACACCCGCGGCAAGCAGTGCTTCGAGTTCGGCTTCGTCCAGCAACCCGCTTTCGAACGGGCGGCTCCAGCCGAAGACGTCGCGCAGGCTGCGGGCCTCGCGGTTCTGTTCACGGGCGTTGACCCGTTGATGGGTCAGCGGCGTGACCGTGGTGAAACGATAGCCGCCGTCCTGCAGACGCTGTCCCAGTTGGAGCAGCGCGAGGTCGTGGCTTGCGTCGGTCATTTCCAGCATGTCCGGCGCGGGCTGATCAAGGTTCGGTTCAAGCAGTGTCTGCTGGTTCATTGAGTCAGGCTTCCTTGCGCCAACTGGCGAGCATAGATTCGAGTGGCCGCCAGACCTTCAGGCGTTGAATGGGAATCGGGGGCGATCAGCTGGACCAGTCGCTCGAGCGGCAGAGACGGGGTATTGCGCGGCTGGCTGATGTCGGCCGCGGACACCGGGCGACGGCGAAAGCGCGCGCGAAACGGATTGCTCTGCTCGGAGGCCTGCCAGTCACCGGCGATCCAGTCTTTCAGTAGCTGCATTTCATAGCCGCTGAACACACCGAACATCACGGCGCCGGGGCCGTCGATCAGTTGCCAGAAGCGGCTGTCCTGCGGGTCTTGATTGCGCTTGATCCAGCCACGGTCCTCCAGCGCACTCAACATCTGGCGACTCTGGCCAGGGGTGGCGAGCCAGTCGTTGATGGTCCGGCCTTCAAGGCGGCAGTAATCGGAATGCATGTGCTGGCCGAAGGTGCTTTTGGTCTCCAGCATCGAGACCACTTCTTCTTCCAGATCGAAGGCGCGGACGATGTCGGTCGAACCAATGCCCAGATCATTGAGCAGGTAGCCTGCGCGCAGACGCTGGAGGAACTCGTCCTTGCTGTCGTCGTTCGGCAACAGATCCAGCACGGCCTGCACCGCCTTATGGGCGTGGCCGGAGCTGGCGTTGTCGATGGTCACGTGCAAGGTGAAGTAATACGGGTCGATGCCCAGCTCACTCAGCTCGAAGGCAGTAATCAGCAGGTGCAGCGGCAGTTGTTCGTAGCCCACGTTGTAGCCCAACACTTCCGGCAGGAATTCGTCGCTCAAATGGCCGAGCCCCAGTTGAATGGCGCCTTGCAGATAGAGCGCATCGTCCAGTGGCGCGATGGGCGCGCAATCGTGTTCGGTGAGCAAATTGCGGTACAGCACGACGTGATTCAGCGCAGGCTCGCCGTCGCCCAGTTCTTCAAGGTAGGTGCGGATCAGGCCGTGATAGCGCCAGTCGTTGGCATGCTTCACGGTGCCGTACAGCCAGGCGCCATCTACCAGCTTGCTCGGCGCAACACTTTGCAGAAAGAACAGCGCGTGAGATTTGTTAGTGAAGAACTTCCTGGGCCCGCCCGCGCGGCGCTCCTCGAGATAGACACCATACTGCTCGGCCACGGAATGGCTGTTACTGGCCACCCATGCCGACAGATCGTTGAGGTCAGCAGGCAGGTTTGACGGCAGCGTATTCGCTTTCTCCAGTTGCTCCTGGAGGAAGTCGCGAACGTTGTCCCGCTCGCTGTCCACCTGTCCGCGCAGCAGACGGGCGTACAGCGAATGGTGGGCGCCGTTGGATAGGTGCGCCGTGGCAGAACGCTCGGACAGTAGCTGTAAAGAGGTCATGGGTAGCCTGCTGACTTTTCTTGATATGTAGGTCAGAGGGAGGCAGTTCGCGAAAATTCCATCGAGTTGCAGGGCAGTCGATGATCGACAGCTGTCGGAGATGAATGGTGCATATTTCGATTCAATCGACGCCGCGTGGCCTGAAAATCGTACAGCGTGACCCGACCGGCGGGAGGGCAGCGACCGCAACAAGCCGGCTCCAACGGGGTTTGCGTCTGCCGCTGATGTCTACAATGGATCGTTGTAATCGTCTGCTTTTAGTGGGACGGGCTTCAGCCGGGAACAGGCCATTGAGTACGCAGTGGATTTTGCGTTTACGCATCTGACGTCTTCCCGGCTAAAGCCAGTCCTACGAGGGATATGCGGTCGCGCTGTCCGGGGCTCAGTCAGTTACATCGCATGCACGCGATGCTTTTAGTGGGACCGGCTTCAGCCGGGAATAGGTTATTGAGTACGCAGCGGATCTTGGGGTGAGGCATCTGACGCCTTCCCGGCTAAAGCCGGTCCTACGAGGGATATGCGGTCGCGCTGTCCGGGACTCAGTCAGCCACATTGGAGGCACGCGATGCTTTTAGTGGGACCGGCTTCAGCCGGGAAGGAGCCGGTAGGTGAGCGATCCATAAAAAAACGGCCTCCATTGCGGAGGCCGTTTTTGTGTTACGCGATCAATCAGGCAACGAGGTCAGTGACGTGCAGCTCCTTGACGCCGACCAACTGGATTTCGAAATCCGGGGTCGCGTCGGCGTTGATGCTGCCGTAGAGAATCCCGTCAGCAAAGCGGATTTGCCCGGTCGCGTCGTTGCTGTCAAAGGCGTTGCTGCCGATGAAAGTAAACGCGTCGATCCCCGGGGTCTGCGGGTTGGCGTCCAGGGCGCTGAAATCGAGCAGGTCGCCTTCGGCGCTCTTGAAGCCATTGATCACGTCGCGCAACGCCCCGACGCCCATGTCGGCGATGGAGTCGAACACGTAGGTGTCCGACCCGGTGCCGCCGGTGAGCGTGTCAGTGCCAGCGCCGCCGATCAAACGGTCATTGCCCGAGCCGCCGATCAGCGTGTCGTTGCCGGCACCGCCGTTGAGCACGTTGGCGCCGCTGTTGCCGGTCAGGTTGTCGTCGAAGGCGCTGCCGATCAGGTTTTCGACGCTCTTCAGCGTGTCGAGGCCTGAGCCGCCGGTGTTCTGCTGCGCCGAGGTCGACAGGGTGGCGGTGATGCCGGCCTGCGCGCCGTAGTAGGACACCGTGTCGTTGCCGCCGCGCCCGTCCAGCACGTTATCGCCGCTGCCGGCGAACAGCACGTTTTCCAGGGCGTTACCGATGCCGTTCGCCGCGTCAATGCTGTCGATGTACAGGTTTTCGACGTTATTGCCCAAGGTGAACGTCGCCAGGGTGCTGTGCACACTGTCGACGCCGCCGGAGACGCGATCGGCGTTGCTTTCGATCACGCTGTCGCCGCTGTCGTCGACGTAGTACGTGTCGTTGCCGTTGCCGCCGCTCATGCTGTCGGCACCGCCTGCGCCGTCGATCACGTTGGCTGCCGCGTTGCCGGTGATGAAGTTGCGCAGCTCGTTGCCGTTGCCGTCGATGGCCGAAACGCCGGTGAGCACCAGGTTTTCCAGATTCGCGCCGAGGGTCCAGCTGACCGACGCCTGCACGGTGTCGATCTGCGACGGCGAGTCGCTGCTTTCGGTGATGCTGTCGAAGGCGTTGTCGACGATGTAAATGTCATTGCCGTCGCCGCCCGTCATGCTGTCGGCGCCAAGGTCGCCGTCCAGCGTGTCATTGCCGGCCGAGCCCACCAGGGTGTCGTCCTGGTCGGTGCCGAAGATCAGGCCGCCTTCGTTCTGCGCGCCGTCGAAAATGGCCTGCACGCTGTTGTTGTCGCTCGGGTCGCCTTTGAAGCCCAGGTCGTCGGCGATGTAGTCGGCCAGACGCTGACCGACGATCTCGGCAGACTCTTCGTGCAAGTGCCAGACGTCATCGGGATAGACCAGCGGGTCGACCTCGTGGCGCAGGGGCAGATCGGTGTAGTCCACCGCAATCTTCACGTCGTCACGCTGGGCGGCAATCGCTTCCTGGGTAGCACGGACATAGCCGACGCCCTCGACGATGCCGGCGATCTTCTCTTCCGAGAAACCGCGGGCGCGGGCCGCGTCCTGGTCGTAGTGGCCGGTTTCCATCATGTAGACGTTGAAGTTGCCGAACTGCGCGTGCAGGTAATCGAACACCGACAAAGTCGCGGCCTTGTACGCCGCCGCGGCGGCCTCTTTGTCCGAGGCGCGGGCGATTTCCTGCGCTGCTTCTTCGCCCTGGCCCCAGATGATGCCCATGGTCACGTTGTCGACCGCTTTCAGCTCGGTGAGCTGGTCGTTCAACAGGGCCACGGCGCGCAACAAGGCAGGGCCCGGCTGGTCGGTGTCGGTCAGCCACCAGCACAGTTTCAGTTCGTCGGCGCTGAGGGTCGACATGCCGTTGACGGTGCTGCCGCCCACCGCGATGTCGATGCCATTGCCGTCGGCGTCGTTGAACTGGCTGCGCACGTCGTAGGTGGTGTACTTGCTCAGGCCGTCGACCAGCATGGTGGTGCCGGACTGGCTGTCGTCTTCGGTCATGCGCAGCAGACGTGCGTTGGACTGGCCCAGGGTCGGCAGGAACAGGATGTCCTGGTCGGCCCGGGAGCCGAACACGAAATCGTCCGCCGTGAGGGTGTTCACGTAGTTGCCGCTCAAGGCGATCTCGAAGCGGTGACCGTCGGCGTCAGGGACGCTGGACTTGATGTAGGTCTTGTCGCCGGCAGCGTTCAGGCTCAGGTACAGCGTGCCGTTGCTGCCGTCGCCCAGGCCGAGGAAGCCCAAGGCGGAAACGTCGATCTTGTCCACGCCGTGGGTGAAATCGTAGACCGTGTCGGTGGCGGTGACGCCGCCGGTATTGTAGTCGCGGTAGCTGTCCTGGACGCTGGTGTAGCGGAAGGTGTCGGCACCGTCGCCGCCGTACAGCGAGTCGCGACCTGCACCGCCGTCGATGATGTCCGGTCCTGCGCCGGCGCGAATGGTGTCGTTGCCGCCCAGCCCGAGGATCAGGTCGGCGCCTGCGGTGCCGGCGATCGCTTCGCCATTGTCGGTGCCGGTGATGGTGCTGGCCGGCGCATCGGCCACGGCGAGGGCAAAGCTGTCACTGACGGACGCGCCCGACGGATCAGTCGCCTTGATCAGCAGGGTGTAGTTGCCTGAGGCAGTGCTGGTGGGCGTGCCGCTGAAGGTCAGGCGGGTGCTGTCGAAGCTGAGCCAGTCCGGGAGGGCGCTGCCATCGGCCAGGGTCGCGGTGTAGGTCAGCGTGTCGTTGTTGCCGTCGGAGAAACTGTTGCTGGTGACCGCGTAGGTGAACGGCGAGTTCTCCGTCGCGTTCTGGTCCAGCAACGGAATCACCACCACCGGCGCCACGTTGACGGGCACGTTCTGGCTGGCGAAGACAAAGTGACTGGCGTTGAGGCTGCCGGCCAGATTACCCGCCAGGGACAGTTCGAAACGGTTGCCGCTGGCGTCCGCCACGTTGTCCTTGACGTACGTGCGGTTGGTGCTGGCGTTGTAGGTCACTTGCAGCGTGCCGTTGAGGCCGTTGCCCAGGCCGCTGTAGCCCAGGGCCGAGACGTCGATCTTATCGGCGGCGGCATCGAAATCGAGGATCTGGTCACTGGCGCTGGTGGTCGCCGTGCGGTAGCTGTCCTGGGTCGAGGTGAAGCGGAACACGTCCGCGCCCGCGCCGCCGGTGAGTTTGTCGGCACCGGCGCCACCGATGAGCACGTCGTTGCCGTCGCCACCATTCAGGGTGTCGTTGCCCGCGCCGCCGAAGAGCTGATCGTTGCCGGTGGTGCCGGTCAGGGTGTCGTTGCCCGGCGTGCCGTTGATCTCGCCCGGCGTGACTGGCACGTCCTGCACGGCGAGGGTGAAGCTGTCGCTGACCGTGGCGTTGCTGGCGTCGCTCGCGGTGATCTTGATCGCGTAGGTGCCCGACGCGGTGTTGCCCGGCGTGCCGCTGAAGGTGCGGGTCACGGCGTCGAAGGTCAGCCAGGCGGGCAGGGCGGTGCCGTCGGCCAGGGTGGCGGTGTAGCTGAGGTTGTCGTTGTCCGGATCGGTGAAGCTGGTGCCCGGCACGACGTAACTGAACGGCGTGTTCTCGGTGGCGTTCTGATCCAGCAGCGGGTTGGCCACCACGGGGGCCTGATTCACGGTCGGTGCGGTGGCGAACACGAAGTTGGCGCTGGTCAGTTTGTCGAGGTAGTTGCCCACGAGCGCGACTTCGAAGCGGTTGCCTTCGGCGTCGGCGTTCAGCGATTTGATGTAGGTCTTGTCGCCGGCGTCGTTGAGCACCGCGTACACGGTGTTGTTCATGCCGTCGGCAAGGCCCGTGAAGCCCAGCTTGGAGAGGTCGATCTTGTCGGCGGTAACGTCGAAATCAGTGATCACGTCGCCCAGATTCGCGCCGCCGGCGTTGTAGTTGCGGTAGCTGTCGGTGCGGCTGGAGAACACAAAGGTGTCAGCGCCGGCGCCACCACTGAGGGTGTCTTGCCCGGCGCCGCCGTCGAGACGATCGTCACCGCCGCCGCCCGCCAGGCTGTCATTGCCGGCGAGGCCCAACAGTGTGTCGGCCCCGTCAGTGCCCTGCAGCGAATCGTTGGCCTCGGTGCCGGTGAGGGTGCGATTGAAGATGAAGTTGTCCGCGGTCAGCGCGCTGACCAGATTGCCGGCCAGGATCAGTTCGAAGCGATTGCCACTGGCGTCGGCGTCGTAGTCCTTGATGTAGGTGCGGTCGTTGCTGGCGCTGTAACTCACCTGCAAGGTGCCGCCACGGCCGTTGCCCAGCCCGGTGAATCCAAGGCCGGCGAGGTCGATCTTGTCCTGGGTCGGGTCGAAGTCGGTGATGGTGTCGTCGAAGCTGGTGGTCGCGGTGCGGTAGCTGTCGGATTCACTGGTGAAGCGGAAGATGTCCGCGCCTGCGCCGCCGGTGAGCTTGTCGACCCCGGCACCGCCGATGAGGATGTCGCTGCCGCCACCGCCGTTGACGGTGTCATTGCCTGCGCCGGCGTAGAAGATCTCGTTGGCGTCGCTGCCCAGCAGGGTGTCGTTGCCGTCGGTGCCTTGCACGGCCACAACGGGCACGGTCGCGCTGACGTAGCTGCCATCGCCGTACAGCAGGGTGTCGCCCTTGGTGGTGTGGCTGATGGTGTTGCCGATGATAGCGTTGCGGTCGGTGCCGTCTTCGTTGCGCTCGGCCACGCCATAGGTGGACAGCGCGCTGCCGGTGATGGTGTTGCCCTGAACGGTGTTGTCGCTGCCGTTGAAATACTTGCCGGAAACGCCGTTGCTGTCGTCGTAGGACTGAATGATGATTTCCGGTACGCCGCCGCCCAGCGAGTTGTTGCTCAAGGTGTTGTTGATCACGTCGACGTTGCTGCTGCCGTAGATGCGCACGCCGGCGCTGGCGTTGTCGTGGATGTCGACGCCGGTCATGGTGACTTCGCTGGAGAGCTTGATCAGCACGCCTTCGGCACCGTTGTTATAGACCTCACCGCCGGTGATGGTGATGTTGTTCGGCGAAGGGATGTTCTCGCTGCCGCGCTGCACGACGATGCCGCCACCGCCGTTGCCATAGGCGACGTTGTTGCTGAGGGTGAAGTCGTGGCTGCTGGTGACCACGTTGAAGCCGTGACGATCGTTGTCGTAGGCGATGTTGTTTTCGAAGGTGCTGTCGCTCAGGAAGTCAGCGACGAAGCCGTCCAGACCGTTGCCATGGGACACGCTGTTCTTGATGACCATGTTCACGGTCTGTTCGTGGGGGTCGAAGCCGTAACCGGAACAGTCCTTGATCTCCACGCCGTCGAGGGTGACGTTGGAGTCGTAGCCTTCCTTGCCAGGAATGAAACCGTTGAACCAGCCATCGATCTTGCCGGTGGTGTTGTCGCGGTTGCCGTCGATGGTGAGGTTGCTCAGCCCGAAGTCGTGGGTTTCTTCGCCGTAGGCGGAGCGGATAACGCCGGTGATTTTCGTGTCGGAGCCATCCGCGACCTTGATGTTCGAGACGCCCATGCCGTCGCCATACATGTAGACGTTGCTCTTGAGCATGAGGCAGCCGTCAGACGGTTCCTCACCGCCCGATACGATGTAGGTCCCGGGGGGTACATAGACTTGTCCTCCGCCAGCCGCCGCAGCTGCATCAATCGCTTGTTGGATGGCCGCGGTGTCGTCAGAGACGCCATCTCCTTTGGCGCCAAAATTTTGGACGTTATAAATCATGTACTTATCTCCGGTCACAGGCTGAGGTCACGCTGCGTGCCAATTTCCAATCGGCACTGCAGCAGGTATGACCTAACTGAACGGAAAAGTTGTCGCCGTATGTCGGGAAACCGTCGTTTTGTGACGGCCGGCACATTTGGCTGGTTTTATGCGTCACCTAATTGACGTTTTGGGGGCTGTGCTTTTTTGGCACCTGTGGGGCGGGGGGGGGCTGCGAACGATGGGTATCGTTGGGTAGGAATGCAGGTCAATTGGTAGGACCGGCTTTAGCCGGGAAGAGGCCTGCGTGTACACCATCAATTTTGCGGTGTGGCATCTGACGCATTCCCGGCTAAAGCCGGTCCCACAGGGGGATCGCGGTCATTCAGGGGGTTGGCGGTCATTCAGGGGGATCGCGGTCGATTGAAAGGAACGCGGTCGATTGGTAGCGCTCGTTAGGCCACTTCGGCCGGCTCGCAACGCAGGCAGTCGCGGCCTTCACCCTTGGCGACATAGAGGGCCTTGTCGGCCATGGCGATGAGCACTTCGGCGCTGGTCTGCGGTGCGCTGGCGATGGCGACGCCGAGGCTGATGGTGACTCTGGCGCCATCGCCCAGCACCGGGTGTGGCACATTCAGCGCGGCGACCGCCGAGCGCAGGTTTTCCGCCAGCGCCCTGGCGTGGGCCGGGTGGGCGTGGGTCATGAGCACGAGGATTTCCTCGCCGCCGAAGCGGAAGGTCAGGGCGTTGGCTTTCTGCGCAGTGCGCTGAATCACGCCACTGAGCAGCCGCAGGCAGGTGTCGCCCTGCATATGCCCATAATTATCGTTGTAGGATTTGAAGTGATCGATGTCCAGCAGGATCACCGCGACGTTCATGGGCGTCTGCGCCGCACGGCTCCACAACGAGGCCAGCACCTCGCCCTGAAAGCGCCGGTTGAACAATTGCGTCAGTGAATCGATGCGCGCCAGTTCCACCAGCTGCGCTCGCAGCAACTGCCCGCGCAACGCAAACAGATAACTCAACCGGCTGCCGTGTTCCAGAAACCACGACGCCATCATCAGCAACGCCGCGGTGGAGAAGAACAACAGCGCATTGGCCTGCCAGATCTGGAAGTCAGCGAAGTCAGCCAGGTAGGTTGTCACCAGCTGGATGACCAGCATGCACGCCATGGCCACCGCTGCGCAGCGCACCGGCACCTGCTGGATCACCGTGCAGTACACCATGATCAGCAGCATCCCCAGTTGATAGTGCAGGCGGAACGGACTTTCGCTGTAGATCATCGCAATCAGGGGCATCACCGAACACGTCACGGTGCCGATGGCTGCCGTCGCTTCCACGATGCGCCGGGTGCTGGCACGCCGCGCGATGACCAGCAGAATCATAAAGATCGGTGTCATCAGGCAGACACGGCCCAGCGCCACGTAGGTAAACATATCGTTCAGGCTCAGCCAGTCGCTGACCATGAACAGGTTGTAGATGAGGATGCCGCCAATGCCCACGGCGGACAGAAACTGGCGGCGTTGCTCAAGCGTTTCGGCCTCGTAACGACGCTCCAGCTCGGTGCTGAAACGCAGGCTGCGAAAGCGCGACGCGATGGTGCGATCGACCTCGGCAAGAAGTTGCGCGTCATGGGGGCCAGGTCGATCGAGGACAAAGGAAAGCATGTTGCACCAAAGGGCTGGGTTACCGGACTAAGACATCACCAGTGATGTCTTAGTGCCATCATTTCGTCGGAGCGCTGATTTCGCAAGGGCTGACCGATCAAGTGTCAGGTTTGCGACGAACAGCGCTGCGCCTTGCCTCAGATACGGAAACTGCCCACCAGCTGCGTCAAGCGCGCCGACTGACGTTCCAGGTCGGAACAGGCGCGTAGCGTGGCTTGCAGGTTTTCCACGCCTTCCTGGTTCAGCGTGTTGATCTCGGTGATGTCGACATTGATCGCTTCGACCACCGAGGTCTGTTCCTCGGTGGCGGTGGCGACGGACTGGTTCATCGCGTCGATCTCGCCGATCCGCACCGTCACGCTTTCCAGGCTGGTGCCGGCCTGGTTGGCGATGCTCACGCTCTCGTGGCTCTCGCGCTGGCTGTCATTCATGATTGCCACCGCTTCACGGGCGCCGTGTTGCAGCTCCTCGATCATTTTCTGCACCTGACTGGCCGACTCCTGGGTGCGATGCGCCAGGCTACGGACCTCGTCAGCCACCACGGCAAACCCGCGCCCGGCTTCCCCGGCGCGCGCGGCTTCGATGGCAGCGTTGAGCGCCAGCAGGTTGGTTTGCTGGGAGATGCCGGTGATGACTTCGAGGATCTGCCCGATGTTGGCGGTCTTTGTGTTGAGCTGTTCGATCTGCTCGCTGGCGCCGCTGATGCGCGTCGACAACCGGTTCATCGCCTCAATGTTCTGACCGACCACGGCCTGACCGTTGGACGCCATGTTGCGGGCGTCGCTGGAATGGCCCGAGGCCATGGCGGCGTTCTGCGCGATTTCCTGCGCGGCAGCGCCCAGTTCGTTGATGGCCGCCGCGACACTGCTGGTGCGGTTGGCCTGCTGGTCGGAGTTGAGCATCGAGGAGTTCGAGGCGCTCACCACCCGCAACGCGACTTCGTTGAGCTGCACGGTGGAGGAGGCCACTTCGCGCATCGAGTCATGGATCCGCTCCACGAACAGGTTGAAGCCGTTGCCCAGGTAGCCGAATTCATCCTGGCTGAGGACCTCCAGACGTTTGGTCAGATCGCCTTCGCCCGCCGCGATGTCGTGCATGGCGCGGCCCATGGTGTTCAATGGACGCATCAGCACGCTGAGCAGCACGCCCAGCAGTAGAATGATCAGCACCACGGCGATGATCGTGGCGATGATCGCAGAGTTACGGAAATCGCCCAGTGCGGCGTAGGCCTGAGCCTTGTCCACCGAGATGCCGACGTACCAGTTGACCGACGGCAGACCATTGACGTGGACGAAGGTGAGGATTTCCGTCTTGCCGTCGTGCTCGCTTTCGCTGATGTCCTGGGACAGGCGCGGTGTGCCGTTCGGGTACACCTCGGCCAGGGTCTTCATGACCAGCGAGGTGTCCGGGTGCACGAGGATGCGGCCGTTGGCGTCGACCAGAAAGGCATGGCCGTCGTTCTGCAGGCGCAGCGCGCTGATCATCTTCACCAGCACTTCCAGGCTCAGGTCGCCGCCCGCGACGCCGGCCACGCCGGAGGGGCCTTTGACCGGCGTTGCGATCGTCACGATCAGGCCTTTGGTGACCGCGTCCAGGTACGGCTCGGTCAAGGTGGTTTTGCCGGCCTTCAGCGCGTCGGTGTACCAGGGGCGGGTACGCGGATCGTAATCGCCGGGCATGTCGTCGGGCGGTTGCGTCACGAACGAGCCATCGGCCTTGCCCAGATAGATGCTCATGAACGTCGAGATCAGCGTCGGCTGGCCCAGCAGGCGATTGAACACGTCGGGCGACGGCGACACCGCGGCGCCCTCGGCAACGTTTTCCACCAGCAGGATGCGTCCCGACATCCAGTTCTGGATGTTACCGGCCGTACTCTCGCCCGTCTGATTCAGACTTTCCCTTAACTGATCCCGAATGGCCGTCCGTTGCAGATAATCGTTGTAGAGGGTGAACAAGGTAAATGCGGCGATCACCACCAGCGAGGCCGCCAGTAGAATCTTGTGACTGAATTTCAGGGATTTTGTCATGCCGTAGAGCCTTCAAGCGATTGCAGGGAAAGGATTGCAGTCTGTCTGCCGGTCTATCGGCGAGCGGCGCCATAGATGAATGGCTTGCGGGTTAAAACAGGCCTCTGCCTCGCTGGAATCTGACAATCGGTCGTGTGATACCGATGGCGTGTCATGAAAGGGTGGTAGGCGAAAGGTGTGTAAAGCGAGGAGGCAGGCAAGGGGAGCTGGGCAGAGACCCAAAATATGGGGCTGCAAAAGCAGCCCTCTGGCGTCCGCCCGGCGTTAGCTCAAGGGTCAGGCACGCCCCTTGCAGCTTGCCGCTGGAACCTCAGCCCCATGGAACTTCAGCCCTCAAAGCGCCTGACTGTAAACCAGCGCGTAGGACTCGATCCCGTCATTGGGCTCTTTGATCCCCGCGTTCGAATAGTGTGTCACGCGCACACCCACGCGCTGGGCGTCGCCGAACTTCAGGCCGGCGCCGAGGCGGTCTTCAAAGTTGAACGCCGAGCCAAACGTCTGATCGCCCGCGGACGCGCCGGTAAACAGAGAAACGCCCACGCCCGCTTCGATAAACGGTTTGACCGGGCCGCCGCCGAACTCATAAACGAACACCGGGGCAAACGACGCCGAATGGCGCGCGCCGGCCTGTTTGCCCGCTTCCCAGTAGGTGTAGCCCAGATCCCAATAGCCGGTCAGTTTGCCGGTGGAGCTTTCCAGCCACGCCTTGTCCCAGTCGAAACCCAGGGCAACGCGGCCGGTCAAGCCACCCTGGCTGGTGGCACCCAGTGCCCCGGAGATTTGCGTGGCATCAGCATGGGTGGCGAAAGTGGACAGACAAAGGGCTGCGAGCAGTAGCTTTTTCATGGTGGAGGTAGCCAAGAAGGTCAGTGGAACCGGGGGGGGTAAATCACCCGAACGGATGTAGGGCATAATGCCACTACTAAAGTTCCATTGGCACTGCGAAAAATTGCTTTGCCGTGTGGCGTTTTTGCACGCCCAGCTGCCTTACCCCGCTGCCGAGCCTTTGGACATTTCAACGCTGCCGTTGAATAGAAGGCGTGATTGATCGAAATAGTTGAGGCTCAGCAGAAGAGATATCTGCTTTCGCAGCGGTCGATCACGGTCAACAATCCGTTCCTATCATTCCCGTCCCAAGGATCGACCATGAGCCTCTCGCCATTTCACCTCGCTATTCCTGTTTATGACCTCGCCGCCGCGCGGCACTTCTACGGCGACGTTTTCGGTCTTTCCGAAGGCCGCTCCAGCGAGCAGTGGGTCGATTTCGATTTCTACGGCCATCAACTGGTCATCCATGAGCACCCGAAAACCGCTTCCCAGGAATCCGTGCATTCCAACGCCGTGGACGGTCACGACGTGCCGGTTCCGCATTTCGGCATCATCCTGCACTGGGCGGAATGGGAAGCACTGGCGGAGCGGCTGCGCGCCCGCGAAACCCGGTTTGTGATCGAGCCCTATATCCGTTTTCAGGGCCAGGTCGGCGAGCAGGCGACCATGTTTCTGTTCGACCCGTGCGGCAACGCCTTGGAATTCAAGGCCTTCAAAGACATGAGTCAACTCTTCGCCAAATAGCCGTCTGCAGATGGCCCTCAGCGCGCCGGCTGATTCAGCGTGTCGATGACGCAACGGCGAAACAGGTCCAGCAGTGGCGTGTGCCGCTGCAGGTATTTGCTCACCAGCACGATCTCGCGGAAGAAGGTCATCTCGCCCAGATCAATGATCCGCACGTCCTGCGCATGCTCCAGCCACAACCCGGCCATGGGCACCAGCGCTACGCCGAGCCCGGCGCGGACCATTTTGACGATGGCGTCCAGCTCGTCGAGCTCCAGGGTTTGCCGCACCTCGAGCTTGCGCTCGCGCAGAAACTGCGTCACCCGGCGCCCGCCGAACGAGCGTTGATCGTAGCGAATGAAGGGGTAGTCGCTGAGAATCTGCCGTGGGTCGTCGCCTTGCATGTTCGCCGGCGTGATCAGCACGAACGGCTCCTTGGCGATGACTTCCGCGTGCAGCTCCTTGGGCAGCGCGAACGGCGGTTTGATCATGATCGCCAGGTCGAGCTCGCCGGCGTCCACCTGGCTGAGCAGGTTCAGTGACACCCCCGGCACCAGACTGGCTTCGATAAAAGGCGCCTTGCTGCGCAGTGCCACCAGGGCTTGGGGCAAGATGCCGGTCTGCGCGGTGCTGATGGCGCCGATGCGCAGCGCGCCACGAAAATCGTTGGCGCTGTCGGGGCTGCCCATGCGCCCGAACAGCTGCAGTATTTCTTCAGCCAGTGCGACGGCGCGCTGCCCGGCAGCGTTGAGGGTGGCGGCGCGGCCGGTGCGGTCGAACAGGGTCACGCCGAGGGTGTCTTCGAGGTTTTTGATCTGCGCACTCACCGCCGATTGCGTCAGCCCGACCTCACGTCCGGCCGCCGCAAAGGTGCCTCGCCGCGCGACGCAGACAAAGGTTTTCAACTCTCTGATCATCGTCAGGTCCTGGGATGGGAATTCGAATCGGGCAGGGCGCATCGGCAGCCGGCCGGCAGCGGATAGTACCCAGTGCCGTCGGCAAATAAAAATGCCGCCTCAAGGGGCGGCATTCTGTATCGCGTGACGCTTAGCGGTAACGTTCAAGCCAGTGCGCATAAGGCGCTGGCAGGGTCCACGAGGCTTTGTCGACGCCCAGCTCTTTGGCGGCGAAATACGCCCAATGCGGGTCCGCCAGGTGCGCACGGCCGATCGAGACCAGGTCCAACTGACCATTCTGCACGGCGGCCTGGGCCAGTTTTGGATCGCCAAAACCCCATGCCGACGTCACCGGGATATCGGCTTCGCGGCGCACACGTTCGGCGATCGGGCCCATAAAGGCCGGGCCCCACGGGATGTTGGTTTCCGGGATGGTGAAACCGACACTGACGCTCAGCAGGTCGAGACCGCCGGCCTTGAAGCGGCGCGCCAGTTCGATGGATTCGCTGAGGGTCTGCTCGTCACGGCCGTCGTACTCGATCACACCGAAGCGCGCGGTCAGGGGCAGGTTTTCCGGCCAGACTTCACGGACGGCAGCGAGGGTTTCCAGCAGGAAGCGGCTGCGGTTGTCGAAGCTGCCACCGTAGGCGTCAGTGCGCTGGTTGGAGTGTTCGGAGAAGAAGCTCTGGCCCAGGTAACCGTGGGCGAAATGCAGTTCGATCCACTCGAAGCCTGCTTCACGGGCGCGGCGCGCGGCGTCGACGAAGTCCTGCTTGACCCGGGCGATGTCGTCGAGGGTCATTTCCTGCGGGACTTTCGGCAGGTTGGCGCCGAAAGCGATAGCCGAGGGCGCGATGGTCTGCCAGCCACGGGTGTCATCGGCGGCCATGTGGTCGTCGCCTTCCCATGGACGGTTGGCACTGGCCTTGCGACCGGCGTGGGCGATCTGGATGCCGGGGATGGAGCCGGCGGCCTTGATCGCTTGCACGGCAGGGATGAATGCCTGGGCGTGCTCGTCGCTCCAGATACCGGCGCAGCCCGGGGTGATGCGGCCTTCAGGGGAGACGGCTGTGGCTTCGACGACGACCAGACCGGCACCGCCGCGGGCCATGCTCGCGAGGTGAACGTGATGCCAGTCGTTGATGACGCCGTTGTCTGCCACGTACTGGCACATTGGAGGAATGGCGATGCGGTTACGCAGGGTTACGTCCTTCAGCGTGAAGGGTTCGAACAATGCCGACATGGAAATACTCCTGATGATTGAATTCGCTTGTTCGATAGTATTCGAAATATGGCGGAGGATGAAACCCCCCGCTATGATGGGCGGCATGCGCGCCTTCAAACATCCGTTACCGACCGAACTCACACTTGAGCGTTTGCTTTACGCATTAAGTGACCCCGTGCGCCTCGAAATCGTTCGCTGTCTTTCCTCGGTGTCCGAGGCCACCTGTGGCGAACTCGACGGCGGGCGGCCCAAGTCCAGCATGTCCCATCACTTCCGCGTGCTGCGGGATGCAGGCCTGGTGCACACCCGCAATATCGGCACCACCCACATGAATTCCCTGCGCACTGACGAGCTGGATGCACGGTTTCCGGGATTGTTGCGAAGCATCCTGGCTCAGGATTGAGCGCGGTGGTTTTCAGATGTACGGCGGGGAGGTTGACCTGAAACAAAAATGGCCCGATCACAGGATCGGGCCATTTTTTTTGCGCCATCCGCGACGCTTAGACAGCGCCGACGATCTTCGCAGCCGGTTGGGTACGACGACCCATTGCACCAGCGCCTGCCGCGACAAGGGCCGACACCACGAGGGTGATCAGCAGGATCCAGGCGGCGCGGGAAATGTTTTTCGCCGCCACGTCAGCCGCTTCTCGGGCTTTCTGTTCTGCCTGAGCTTTCAGCTCCTGGTACTTGGCGTACGCCTGACGGTAGCTGGCCTGGGCCTGATCAACGATCTGGTTGGCTTCGGCGTCGGTCTTGTTGCCGCGGGCCTTGATCAGGTTGACGAACGCCTGGCGGTCAGCCGCATCCCACGCCTGGTCGCCCTTGGCTTTCAGGCGGTCCAGCAAACCGCTCAGTTGCTGGTCGGCCTGTTGTGGGGCTTCAGCACTGCGCTGGGCGGTGTTTTTAGCGTCTTCCTGGGTCGTGGCGACGTCTTGCCTGACCTTGTTCGGGTCCAGTTCCGGCTTGCCGGTCTGGCGCATGGCCTGTTCGATTTCACCCTGGATATCGTCCAGATTGAAGTCGATGCCCTGGGCCCGCAGTTGCTCCTGAATCTTGCCACCCACGGCCGGGGCCACTTGTGCGATGCCGCTGCCCACTGCCGACAGGCCGCTGCCTGCCAGGTTCAGACCGCCCCGTACGACGCCGGTCACGGCGCTGGACACCAGGTAAACGCTGATCAGCGAAACACTGGCCCAGACCAGAATGCCGTGGAAGGCGCCTTCGCGATGGGCCAACCGGCCGGCGGCCCAGCCACCGATGAACAGGGAAATGACCATACTGACACCCAGCCAGATGCCAGTGCCTTTGCCCATGCCCGCCAGCGGGTCGGCTTCCTGCAGCGGATCAATGCTGGCGCTGCCGATGGCGGTGCCCAGCAGGCTGAGCATCAGCGAGACCACCAGTGCGAGTACCACACCGGCCAGAATGGCGCCCCAGGAAATACGTTTGAGCAAGGGAGCAACAGCGGTGCCCCGGTAGACAGGATCATCGTAGCCAGCGGGCGTTACTCGGTCATCGCGAATCATAGTGGCAGTTCCTTTGGTCATTGGCAGAACGCAAGAGTCCTTGCGCGTAATTCAATGACACTCGGGCTTTTTAATTAGTTTTACGCAGGCGAAAAATAAAATGCTGGCAAAATGCCTAAACTTTAAAAATGCCGGAAATTCAAAGGCCTGCAAGCAGACTAAATTGGAATTAGTGCTATTCGGAATCGCGATATCGCGTCACCCCGCACACTGTCCTTAGCAACCGCCCATGCCACCGTACTTATTTTTTCCGAGACATCCTGATGAATACCCTCACCGCCGATGACCGCACGCAGGTCACTCGGGAAGCCACCGTCGAATACTGGAAACACATCATCCCGATCGTGCAGATCGCTTTCGGGCTCCACGTGCTCCTGCTCGGTCTGTTCCTGATTGTGGATCTGCCCGTGATGTGGGTCACCAATGCAGTGAGCGTCGCGGCGTACATCGCCTGTCTGCTGGCGATCAAACGTCGCCTGTATCGATGCGCCGGCATGCTGATCTGCCTCGAAATCATCGCCCATGCGGCCATCGCCACCTGGGTTCTGGGCTGGGACAGCAACTTCCATCTGTACGTCTTCTGCATCGTGCCGATCATCGCCTTCGGCTTTCATTCCTCGCCGGCACGCCGCGGCTGTCTGAGCGCTGCCGTGCTTATTGTCACGGTGGGCGGGTACCTCATGCGCAACAAAGTGCCGGTGATCAGCGTCAGCGAACACGCCCAGGACCTGTTCGGCGCCGCCAACGCATTGACCGCTACAGCGTTGTTGCTTCACGCCACGGCGCTGTCGGTGCGTTTCAACCTGTCCATGCACATGAACCTCTATCACTCCGCCCACCGCGACAGCCTGACCAACCTCTACACCCGGCGGCGAGTGCTGCAGCGCTTGCGTCAGTTGGGCGGGGGCCGCCGCGAGATACCCACGGCGCTGGTGCTGATCGACATCGATCATTTCAAGCAGATCAACGACCAGCACGGTCACGACCTGGGCGATGTGGTGCTGCAACAGGTGGCCGACGTCATCGCCCGATGCGTGCGCACCACCGACATCGCCGCGCGCTGGGGCGGCGAGGAGTTTCTGGTGTTGATGCCCAACACCACCTTCGAGGATGCGCGGCTGATCGCCGAGCGGATACTGACGCACATTCGCGAGGAGGCCGGGGAGATCAGACAGATGAGCCTGACCCTCAGCGCGACCCTTGCGGTGGCCATCTTGAAAGACGGCGAGACGTTCCGGGATGCGCTGAACCGGGCTGATCAGCGTTTGTATGAGGGCAAGCAGGAGGGGCGTAATCGGGTGATGCGGGCGGAGTGAGTGCGGTGTTGCCTCTGACGCCTTCCCGGCTGAAGCCGGTTCTACGAATGCACGCGGTGTGGCGGCTGCTTTTGATTTCAGTGGGACTGGCTTCAGCCGGGAAGAGGCCGGTGCGTACGCTAACAATTCTGCGGTGTTGCCTCTGACGCTTTCCCGGCTGAAGCCGGTCCCACCAATGCACGCGGTGTGGCGACTGCTTTTGAGTTCAGTGGGATTGGCTTCAGCCGGGAAGGGGCCGGTGCGTGCGCCATCAATTCTGCGATGGTTGCCTCTGCCGCCTTCCCGGCTGAAGCCGGTCCTACGAATGCGCGCGGTGTGGCGGCTGCTTTTGGTTTCAGTGGGACTGGCTTCAGCCGGGAAGGGGCCGGTGCGTCCGCTAACAATTCTGCGGTGCTGCCTCTGACGCCTTCCCGGCTAACGCCGGTCCTACGAATGCGCGCGGTGTGGCGGCTGCTTTTGATTTCAGTGGGACTGGCTTCAGCCGGGAAGGGGCCGGTGCGTCCGCTAACAATTCTGCGGTGCTGTCTCTGACGCCTTCCCGGCTAAAGCCGGTCCTACGAATGCGCGGGGTGTGGCGGCTGCTTTTGATTTCAGTGGGACCGGCTTCAGCCGGGAAGGGGCCGGTGCGTGCGCCATCAATTCTGCGATGGTTTGTAGTGGTCAACTAATTCCGGACACCTCGATAGGTTGTTTCAAGGCCATCGTCCGTTCGTA
>LIDZ01011580.1_pt1 | contig 33187 bp, 8 predicted proteins | sample 644651 | NCBI WGS metagenome assembly LIDZ01 (sample SAMN03856242, study PRJNA289617) | food metagenome | isolation source: wine grapes on drying loft during traditional withering process | host: Vitis vinifera cv. Corvina | place: Italy: Gargagnago di S. Ambrogio di Valpolicella | collected 2014-01 | reverse complement strand
CCGCAAGATGAATGTTGCACGCATTGGCCTCTTCCCGGCTGAAGCCGGTCCTACGAAAACCACCGCGTCCAGCCCGCGGATTTGGCGTTGACCTCGACTGTAGGACCGGCTTTAGCCGGGAAGCTGTTGGCGTCACACCGCAAGATGAATGTTGCACGCATTGGCCTCTTCCCGGCTGAAGCCGGTCCTACGAAAACCATCGCGTCCATCCAGCGGATTTGGCGTTGACCTCGACTGTAGGACCGGCTTTAGCCGGGAATGCGTCAGTCGTCACGCTGCAAATGTGAGGGTGCTACCACTGGCCTCTTCCCGGCTGAAGCCGGTCCTACGAAAACCACCGCGTCCATCCGACGGCATTGGCGATGACCTCGGTTGTAGGACCGGCTTTAGCCGGAAAGCTGTTGGCGTCACACCGCAAGATGAATGTTGCACGCATTGGCCTCTTCCCGGCTGAAGCCGGTCCTACGAAAATCATCGCGTCCATCCAGCGGATTTGGTGATGACCTCGCCGGTCCTGCATGTGAATCGCGGGCGCCTGCTGTCAGGGATAGATAAACCGGTTCACCACGCCTTCGAGCATTTCCTGGCGGCCGCTCACGGCCTGCGGGTTAAGTTCGTTGTCCAGCGCGTGTTGCGCCAGAGAATCCAGGCTGAAGTCCCCCGACAGCACGGCGCGCCCGAACGGTTGGTCCCAGCCGGCGTAGCGCTGGTCCTTGAACGCTTGCAGCTTATCGTCCTGAATCATCGCAGCAGCCCGTTCCAGCGACAGCGCGAGGACGTCCATGGCCGCGACGTGGCCGTAGAACAGGTCGATTTCGTCCAGGCTCTGCCGGCGCACTTTCGAATCGAAATTGTAGCCGCCGTTCTTGAAACCGCCGGCCTTGAGGATTTCGTAGGTGGCCAGGGTCAGCTCTTCGACGCTGTTGGGGAACTGATCGGTGTCCCAGCCGTTCTGCGGATCACCGCGGTTGGCGTCGATGCTGCCGAAGATGCCGAGGGACGCCGCCGTGGCGATTTCATGGTGAAAACTGTGGCCGGCGAGGGTGGCGTGGTTGGCCTCGATATTGACCTTGATCTCTTTCTCCAGGCCGAACTGTTGCAGAAAGCCGAACACCGTGGCCGTGTCGTAATCGTACTGGTGCTTGGTCGGCTCCTGGGGTTTGGGCTCGATCAGCAGGTCGCCGGTAAAACCGATCTTGTGTTTGTGCTCGACCACCATGGCCATGAAGCGGCCCAGTTGCTCGCGCTCGCGCGCAAGGTCGGTATTGAGCAGCGTCTCGTAACCCTCGCGGCCACCCCACAGCACGTAGTTCGAGCCCTTGAGCCGATGGGTGGCGTTCATCGCGCTGAACACCTGAGCGGCGGCAAAGGCGAACACTTCCGGGTCCGGATTACTCGCAGCGCCGGCCGCAAAGCGCGGGTTGCTGAAGCAATTGGCGGTGCCCCACAGCAGCTGAATGCCGCTCTGTTCCTGATGGCGTTCGAGTTCGTCGACCATCTGCGCGAAGTTGCGGCTGTACTCTTTCAGACTGGCGCCTTCGGGGGCGACGTCGGTGTCGTGGAAACTGTAGTAGTCGATGCCCAGCTTGGAGAAGAATTCGAATGCTGCATCGGCCTTCAAGCGCGCCAGCTCCATGGCGTCCCCCGGTTTGACCCATGGCCGCTTGAAGGTGCCGACGCCGAACATATCAGCGCCGGGCCAGACGAAGGTGTGCCAGTAGCAGGCGGCCATGCGCAGGTGTTCGCGCATGGGCTTGCCGAGGATGATCTTGTTGGCGTCGTAATGGCGGAAGGCGAGGGGCGACTCGCTGCCGGGGCCTTCGTAGCGAATGGTGTCGACATCGGGGAAGCAGGGCATCGGAGTTTCCTTATTATTCTTGCCAGCGTTGACGGGCGATGTGTTATTGCCTGTGTGCCGATACTAGCAACGGCCCCGTCCGCGCCGATTGCGAAAATCACCAACTCGGTGTTCGATTTTGAGTATTGAGATTCCCCCGGCGCAGGCCTAGTCTGTGCCGACTCGCTTCACAGGCCCGGGGAACAATAATGAAAACCGTCCCGCCCGCTCACCGCATCGCGCTGTTGTTCAACGGCGGCAAAATCTACGACCGCGGCATTATCACCGGCATCGGCAATTACCTGAGCAGCACCCGCGCGACCTGGGATCTGTTTCTGGAAGAGGACTTTCTCTGCCGCCTGAAAGGCATCGAGCGCTGGCAGGGCGACGGCATCATTGCCGACTTCGACGATCCACTGATCGGCGAGGCGCTGGCCGGCAGCACCTTGCCGGTGGTGGCCGTGGGCGGTTCCTACGAGGACGAGCGGGCCTACCCGAAGCACATTCCCTACGTGGCCACCGACAACTTCGCCCTGATCAAGCTGGCCTACGAGCACCTGATCGAGGCGGGTCTGACGCGCTTCGCCTGTTTCAGCCTGCCGGAAGCCCAGAGCAATCGCTGGGCCCAGGAGCGTGAGAAAGCCTTTCGCCGGCTGTTGCAGCGTGACGGTCTGTACGGCGAGGTCTATCGCGGTCTGAGCACCAGCGCACCGTTGTGGGACAGCGCCGTCGAACAGCAGATCACCTGGCTGCAAAGCCTGCCCAAACCCATCGGCATCATCGCCGTCAGCGACGCCCGCGCCCGGCAGTTGCTGCAGGCGTGTCTGACGGCGGGCATTGCGGTACCCGAGCAGGTGGCGCTGATCGGCATCGACAACGACCCGCTGACCCGCACCCTCACGCGGGTTCCCCTCAGTTCGGTGACGCAAGGCACCCAGCTGATGGGGCGCACGGCGGCACAGTTGCTGCACCAGATGCTCCACGGCATGCCCTCGACCGCTCGCCAGATTCTGGTGCCGCCCGAGGCCATCAACGTTCAGGCCTCCAGCCTGCATCAGCCGCTGGGCAATCCGTACGTCATGCAGGCGCTGCATTTCATTCGCCAGTACGCGTGCCAGGGCATCAAGACCGCCCAGGTCGCGGGCTACGTCGGCATTTCCCGTTCTTCCCTGGAATCACACTTTCGCAAGGAACGCGGCTGCAGCGTGCATGACGAGATTCTGAGCTTCAAACTGACCGCCGCCGCTTCAGGGCTGAAACACGGTGACTCGGCCATCGCCGACATCGCGCAAAACTGCGGCTTCAAGTCCGCGCAATACCTGCACACCGTGTTCCGCCGGGAGTTCGGCTGCACCCCGCGCGAATACCAGCAGGGCGAGGCAGCACCGCTTCATTGAATTGCTTTAGCGCGTCTCGTTTGGGGCGCGTCTGTCATAACAACGACAACATCACAGGAGTCATCGATGCATCCGATTCGTTTAGGGCTGGTGGGTTACGGCAAGATCGCCCAGGACCAGCACGTGCCGGCGATCCACGGCAGTGACCGCTTTGAGCTGGTGGCCGTGGCGACGCTGGGTCAGCACTGTCCGGGCGTGCCCAATTTCAGCTCGCTGGCTGAGTTGCTGGCCCAAGGACCGGCGGTGGACGCCATCGCCTTTTGCACGCCGCCCCAAGGGCGTTTTGCGCTGGTTGAACAGGCGCTGAAAGCCGGCAAACACGTGCTGGTGGAGAAGCCGCCGTGCTCGACCCTCGGTGAAGCCCTTGCCCTGATCGACGAGGTCAATGCAGCGGGCGTCAGCGGGCTGTTCGCCTGGCATTCACGTTTCGCCCCGGGCGTGGGCAACGCGGTGCAATGGCTTGAAGGCAAGACCCTCAAACAGGTGCGGATCGACTGGAAAGAGCAGGTGCGTAAATGGCACCCGGGTCAGGCGTGGATCTGGCAGGCGGGCGGGTTGGGGGTGTTCGATCCGGGGATCAACGCGTTGTCGATCGTCACCGAATTGCTGCCCCGTGCACTGTTCGTCGAATCGGCGAACCTCAGCGTGCCGAGCAACTGCCAGTCGCCGATTGCGGCGTCGTTGCAGATGCGCTCCGGTGACGACGTGCGGGTAATTGCCGAACTGGATTTCGATCACAGCGTCAACGAGCAGTGGAGTATCGAGCTGCAGTGCGACGAGGGCGTGATGCGTCTGGACGCGGGCGGCGCGCAGGTCAGCATCGACGGCGTGACGCAGGCCGTATCGGAGGAGGGCGAGTACCCGGCGATGTACGGGCACTTCGCGCGCCTGATCGACGGGGGCAAGAGCGACCTGGATCTGCAGCCGCTGCGCATCGTCGCCGACAGTTTTTTTGTCGGCAGTAAGGAGACGGTAGCGGCGTTTCACGAGTAAAAAGTGACGATCGATGGCCCGATCTGGTGTGCCGGACCGGGCTTCGGCGCCTAATGCGTATCTGCAGCCAGTGTCAGATATGCACCACGCCGACCAGGGCGATGGAAAACGAAACGATGAGGGCCAACAGAATGGTCATGTTGATGGACATTGCGGGCAAATCCTTGTCTGGTTAATCAGTGTCGCCATCATCCGGATTTGCACAGGCAAACTGAACGGCGTTCGTGACTATGTTGGCAATCGATGGAAACAATAGTTCGGGGTTTTGCCAGGAACGCAGATGAAGTGGCACATGTAGGCAATGTGGGAGTGAGCTTGCTCACGAAGGCGGCATTTCAGGCGCCAGAGATGTAACGGATGCCTCGGCCTCTTCGCGAGCAACCTCGCCCCCACAAAATCCGTGTCACTTTCACAATTCCGTGTCGTTGCTTAAATCCCTGCAGCTGCGCCAACTCAATGAGCCAAATCCAACCACTCCCTACCCATAAGGACCACCATGCCTTCCACCCCCATCCGCCTCACCGATGAACAACTCCTCTCTGACAACTGGTACGTGCTCAAGAAATACAGCTTCGAGCTGCAACGCCGCGACGGCAGTTGGCAGTCGCAGACCCGCGAGGTGTACGACCGGGGCAATGGCGCGACGATTCTGTTGTACAACCTCGAACGCCGGACCGTGGTGCTGACCCGCCAGTTCCGCATGCCGGCCTTCGTCAACGGTCACAGCGGTTATTTGATTGAAGCGGCAGCAGGGTTGCTGGACAACGCCAGCCCCGAAGAGCGCATTCGCCTGGAAGCCGAGGAAGAGACCGGCTACGTCGTGCGCTCGGTGAAGAAAATCTTCGATGCCTTCATGAGCCCCGGTTCAGTGACCGAGCGCATTCACTTTTTCATCGGCGAATACCAGCCCGACGATCGAGTCAGCGACGGCGGCGGACTGGAAGAGGAGGGCGAAGACATCGAGGTGCTGGAGCTGAACTTCGAGCGGGCCATCGCCATGGTGGAAAGCGGTGAAATCAATGACGGCAAGACCATCATGCTCCTGCAATACCTGGAGCTGCGCCTTATGAAATGAGGATTGCAGGGCCGAAACGACTCAGGGTGCGGCGAGAAAGTTTCACCAATCGGTAAACTTTCTTACGTTGCAATGAGAATCGTTTGCGTTATCCTTCGCGTTCCTTTGTTACCAGGGATGTCGAACAAGATGGATTTTCGCCCTGCAATGAGCCAGCCCACCCGGCTCGGCTCACCGTGTGTTGGCGCCACCCGTGGCGCGAGAGACCCGCGCCTCGAGGCGCTGATGGGCACCTACAACACCCACCGCGAGGCGCTGATGCGCCTGGCGGCAAAATTCCTTGGCTGTCGCGCCCGCGCCGAGGACGTGGTCCAGGACGCTTTCGTGAAGATGCTCGAAAGCGACCTGGCGTCTGCGGAACCGGCGCGCTACATGTTTCGCGTCGTGCGCAATCTGTCCATCGACCGTCTTCGCCGCCAGCGTCTTGAACGCAACCACGGCGCCGAAGCCGAGCATGAAGAGCAGATACGTTTCGAGGTGTCCCCCGAACGTGTGCTGGCCGGTCGCGAGTCACTGGATCAGCTGGTCGGGGCGCTCAACGAACTGCCCAAGCGCATGCGCATCGTCTTCGACCTCAGCCAGATCCAGGGCTACACCCAGCGCGACGTGGCCAAGGTCATCGGCACCTCGCCGACGATGGTCAACTTCCTCCTGCGCGACACCTTGTCTCACTGCCGCGCGCGGCTCGGCGAGCTCTAGCCACCGCCGCGCCATGTCCCCCGTTTTCACTGCCCGGAGTCATCCATGAAATTAGTTCGTCTGGTCTTCCAGCAATACCGCTGGCCGCTTGCGATGGTGCTGCTGCTGAGCGTCAGCAGCGGGCTGTTGAGCGTCGGCGTGATTGCCTTCGTCAACCAACGCATGATCAGCAGCCACGAAGGCCTCGGCACCGCGCTGTGGCAGTTTGGCCTGATGCTCGCCGTGCTGCTGGCGCTGGCGTCCGGGGCGTCGTTGTCGCTGACCGCCCTGGGTCACCGGTTCGTCTACGGCCTGCGCCGGGTGATGGTCAAGCGCCTGCTGGACACCAACATCGAGCGCATCGAATCCATCGGCGGGGCGAAGATTTTTGCCAGCCTGTCCAGCGACATTCGCGCGGTGACCATGGCCTTCGTGCAGCTGCCGGACCTGATCTACGGCTCGGTGCTCAGCATCGCGTCGTTCAGTTACCTGGCCTGGCTGTCGCCGTCGCTGTTCATCACCACCTTGTGCTGGATGGCTTTCACGTTGGGGGTGGGCTGGCTGCTGGTGGGTAAGCTCAACGCCCACATCCGCGCGCTGCGTGAGTCCGAAGACAAGCTCTATCAGAGCTATCAAGGGGTGATCGACGGGCGCAAGGAGCTGACCCTCAACCGCGACCGCGCGCGCCGGCTGTACGAGGAAACCTTCGACGTCGCCGCCCAGCGCTACCGCGAGCATTTCACCCTGGCCGATCGTTATCACGGCCTGGCCAGCAACTGGGCCAACATCATGGTCCTCGGCACCATTGGCCTGGCGTTTTACCTGGCCAACGGCCTGGGCTGGGCGCCGACGGAAGTGGCGGCGACCTACGCGCTGACCGTGCTGTTCATGCGCACGCCGCTGGTGCTGGCGGTGGCAGCGATTCCGGCGCAGATCTCCGGGCGCGTGGCGCTGGATAAAGTCGAGTCCCTGGCCCTGGCCGAGCACCACGAAAGCTTTGACGTCGCCCCGAGCCACATCGCCGGCCACTGGCAAACCCTCGAACTGCGTGACGTTGAATACCACTATGCGCCCCAGGGTGACGAGCCCGGTTTCGATGTCGGCCCGGTCAACCTGACCCTGCGCCGGGGCGAAACGGTGTTCCTCATGGGTGGCAACGGCAGCGGCAAATCCAGCCTGGCGCGCTTGCTCAGCGGTTTGTATCGACCGTCGGCGGGGGCGATCCTGATCGACGGCCAGGTCATCGGCTCGGACGACTGGCTGGCCTATCGTCAGCTGTTCGCCAGCGTGTTCACCGACTTCCATCTTTTCGCTCAATTGCTCGGCGCCGATGGGCAGAACGCTGAAGTCGCTGACGTCGAGCACTGGCTGGAGAAACTGCACATGAAGCACAAGGTGCAGCTCGCCGACGGGCACTTGCTCGACACGCGTTTTTCCCAAGGTCAGCGCAAGCGTCTGGCGCTGATGCTGGCGCTGCTGGAGAAGCGCGACATCCTGCTGCTGGACGAATGGGCCGCCGATCAGGACCCGTTGTTCCGCCGCTTCTTCTACCGCGAGCTGCTGCCGATGTTCAAAAAAGCCGGCGTGACGGTGTTCGCCATCAGCCACGACGACCAGTATTTCGACCTGGCCGACCGCCTGGTGAAGATGGAGTCCGGGCAGCTCAGCGAACTGCAGGGTGATCGCCGGGAAAACGCCAGCCGCGACGCGGTGGAAGAGATTGGCGCTGCCTACCAGATGAAGACAGTAGAGGCGTTGTAAGAATTTTCGGCGACTGCGACTAAACAGCCGTCAGCCTCAGTCGTCATGTTAATGAGAATCAGTCTTAAACATTTTTGATGCGCGTGAACTGCCATCCGGCGCCAGCGATTTTGTCGCGCGGCTTGCCGGAGTCGATCGCGCGTCGCGCCTTACGAGAGGGAAGCATGGAACTCGTCTACGACTTCATCGGCATCGGTTTCGGCCCGTCGAACCTGGCTTTGGCCATTGCCACCCAGGAGCATGCCCAGCGCAGCGGTCTGGCGCCCCACGTGTGTTTCCTCGAGAAAAAGCCGGCGTTCAACTGGCACGAAGGCATGCTGATCGACGGTTCCACCATGCAGATTTCCTTTCTCAAGGACCTGGTGACCCTGCGCAATCCGGCCAGCCGTTTCACCTTCGTCAACTACCTCAACGAGCGCGGCCGCCTGCAGGACTTCATCAACCTGAAGACCTTCTTCCCGACCCGCGAGGAATACACCGATTACCTGACTTGGGCCGCCTCGCATTTCAACGAACAGGCCCATTACGGTGCCGAAGTGATGTCGGTGGAACCGCATTTCGAAGACGGCCGCTTCGTCGCCATGGACGTGTTGTCCCGCGATGAGCACGGCGAAATCTCCCGCCGTCGCGCGCGCAATCTGGTGTTCGGCATCGGCGGCATTCCCCAGGCGCCAGTGGCCTTCGACGGTCTGGAAGATGCCCGCGTGCTGCACTCTGCCGGCTACCGCGGCGGCATCGAAAAACTCCTCGCCAATCGCCCCGGCCCGGTGCGCGTGGCGGTGGTCGGCGGCGGTCAGAGCGCAGCGGAAATCTTCGAAGACCTAGCCTCGCGTTTCGACAACGTCGAGGCCACTTTGGTGATTCGCGGCAGCGCGCTGAAGCCGTCCGATGACAGCCCCTTCGTCAATCAGATCTTCAACCCGTCGTTCACCGACACTATTTTCAACCACAGTCAGGAGCGTCGCGTCGCGCTGTTCGACGAGTTCCGCAACACCAACTATTCGGTGGTCGACACCGATCTGATCGAGACGATTTTCCAGCGCATGTACCAGCAAAAGGTGCGCGGCGAAGAGCGTCACCGCATGCTCACCAACCGTGAAGTGGTCCACGCCGAAGTGGCCGCCGACGGCATTGAGCTGTTCCTGCGCGATGCGCCCCATGACCAGATGCACAGCGAGTCCTTCGACGTTGTCGTGCTCGCCACCGGCTACCGCCGCGACTATCACCTGGAGCTGCTCTCGGGCATTCAGCAATACATCGAGGGCGCCAACGTCGACCGGCACTACCGTTTGCCCCTGACCCCCGGCAGCGAAGCGGGCATCTTCCTGCAGGGTTGCTGCGAAGACAGCCACGGCTTGAGCGACACGCTGTTGTCGGTGCTGGCGATCCGCTCCCAGGAAGTCGTCGAATCGATCTTCGGCGATCAGCAGCCACCGTGTTCGGCGCGCTCTGCCCATGGGTCGTTGCAGGCCCAGGCCGAGCCCCGCGTGGCACTCAAGCTGGCGCGCTGAGCCCGGGCCTTCAAACAAAGCCCGTCACAACGGTGGTCGTCAGCGGCCACCCACTCTTTTCTCACAACGTTGTGGGCCGCCGTTGCGCGGCCTGCGGGTTGAGCCTTGCCGATACAAACAGGTGAAAGAATGAAATCCATACGAGATCAGGCCGCGCATTTTCCCGAACTGGTGGGCTTTTATGCGCAGACCCAGCCGGACCGGATTGCCCTTCGACACATCGTCCACGAGGACCAGGCGCCGCTGCTGACCACCTACGCCCAGCTGGATGCCAGGGCGCGTTCGATTGCCGCCTGCCTTCAGCAGCACCTCGGCGTGCAGGGCGGCGAGCGATGCGTGCTGATCCTGCCGACCGGCGCCGATTACGCGGCGGCATTTCTCGGCTGTTTGTACGCTCGGGTCATCGCGGTGCCGGCCTTCGCTCCGGAGTACAACCGCCAGACCCACCTCGACCGTCTCACCGGCATCCTTCACGACGCCGCGCCGCAGATGGTCCTCGGGCGCCGGGAAGACCTGGACAAATTCCAACACCTGTTGCAACCCTTTATGCCCGCTGGCGGGCGCTTCGCTGCAGTGGAAGAAATCGCCGACGGCCACGCAGGGTTTCAGGCGCCGCTGATCGACACCGCCTCGCTGGCCTTCCTGCAATACACCTCGGGCTCCACCAGCGCACCGAAAGGCGTGATGGTCTCCCACGACAATCTCATGGCCAACGAAATCGCCATGGCCCGGCACTTCATTTCGGACCCCGCATCGGAAAGCTGGGTCAGCTGGCTGCCGCTTTACCACGACATGGGGCTGATGTGCGGCCTGCTGTTGCCGCTGTACTACGGCGGCACGCTGACAATGATGTCGCCTAACTACTTCCTCGGCCGGCCGGCGCGCTGGCTGGAAGCGATGAGTCAGTACGGTGGGACCTTCTCCGGTGGCCCGGATTTCGCCTATCGCCTGTGCGTCGAGCGCATCAAGCCCGCCGCCGTGAAAGGCCTGGTGCTGGATCGCTGGAGCCTGGCGTTTTCCGGCTCCGAGCCGATCCGCATCGCCACGCTGGATGCCTTCAGCGAACATTTTGAGCCAGCCGGTTTCAACCGCCGCGCCCTGACGCCGAGCTACGGGCTGGCCGAAGCGACCTTGTATGTGAGCGCCGCCGAGCGCGACAGGCCGTTCGGCATCAAGCATTTCGACGGCAGCCAACTGGCCGCCGGGGAGGCCGCAGAGGCGGTGTTCGCCAACCAGAACGCGAAAAGTCGTCTGCCGGGGTGCGGCTGGTGCCGGCCCGATCACGACCTGCGCATTGTCGATCCGGCGACGCTGCAGCGCCTCGCGCCGGGTCACGTCGGCGAAATCTGGATTACCGGGCCGAGTGTCGCCCAGGGCTACTGGCAGAACGCCGAAGCCACCGCGCAGACCTTCGTCGAGGAAGACGGCCAGCGCTGGTTGCGCAGCGGCGATCTGGGTATCGCCAGCGACAACGAGCTGTTCATCACCGGTCGCTTGAAGGATTTGATCATCCTCAACGGCCAGAACCTCTACCCCCAGGACATCGAGCAGGCGCTGGAGAAGAGCGTCGAGCTGCTGCGTCGCGGGCGCATCGCGGCGTTTCCAGTGACGGACGAGCAGGGCGTCGAAGGCGTCGGCCTGGCCCTGGAGATCAGCCGCAACGTGCGCCGCCTGATGAAGCCGCCGATGATCTGCGATGCGGTGCGCGACGCCGTGTCCGAGCTGTTTCTGGTGGCGCCCAAAGTCATCGTGCTGCTGGAGCCGGGCGCACTGCCGCGCACCACCAGTGGCAAGCTGCAGCGTTCCGCCTGCCGCAGTGGCTGGCAGAACGGCAGCCTCGACAGCTTCGCGATCTGGCAGGACGGGCGCTTGCTCGATGCTGACAGCACGGACGTCTCGGTTGAGGCTTCGCCTTTGCTGTCGGAAGTGCGGGCCGCGTGGCAGGAAGTCCTCGGCAAAAGCGACCTGATCGCTGCCGATCACTTCTTTGCCCGTGGCGGTGATTCGGTGGGCGTGGTGCAAGTGCTGTCCCGTCTGAACAGCGAGTTGGGCCTGAAACTTGAGCCCGCCCACCTGTTCGAACATCCGACCCTTGGCGCCTTCAACGCCCACGTCGCCGCGCACCTCTCCACCCATGACCGCAGTGCCGAAGCCTCTGCGGGCGTGCCGCGCATTTCCCGTGACAGCGATCCCGAGCAATCCTTCGCCCAGCAGCGCCTGTGGTTCCTCGCGCAACTGGAGCCGGACAGCAGCGCCTATCACCTGTGCGGTCAGCTGAGTCTCAACGGCGCGCTGGATGATGCCGCGCTGCAACGCAGCCTTGACGACCTGGCCGCCCGCCACGAAAGCCTGCGCACCACCTTCGCCATCGACGCCAACGAAAAGCTGGTGCAGCGCATCCACGCGCCGGTCCCGGTGCTGGTCGAACGCCATTACCTGAGCGAGGACACCGACCCGGCAGCCGCCTTGAGCGAACTGGCCAGAGCGGCCGTCGAGCAGCCAATGGATTTGCAGAAAGGTCCGCTGTGGCGGGTGCTCAATGTGCGGTTGGCACCGGACCGGCAGCAATTGGTGCTGGTGTTGCACCACATCATTGCCGACGGCTGGTCGGTGCAGGTCATGCTCAAGGAATTCGCTGCGCTGTACAGCGCCCATGCAAAGGGGGCACAACCGACGTTGCCGCCTCTGCCGGTTCAATACGCCGACTTCGCCGCCTGGCAGCGCGCGCGTCTGGCCGGTGGGGAAGGCCAGCGTCAACTGGCCTACTGGCGTGAGCAATTGGGTGATGCCCAGACCGTTTTGAATCTGCCGGCCGATCGCCCGCGTCCGGCGCAACAAAGCCATCGCGGCGCCCGTTACGCCATCGCCCTTGACCGCGACTTGAGCCAGGGCCTGCGCGACCTCGCCAGCCGTCACGGCGCGACCCTGTTCATGGTCATGCTCGGCGCCTACAAAACCCTGTTGCAGCGTTACAGCAGCCATACCGATCTGCGCGTCGGCGTGCCGGTGGCGGGGCGGACCTGCACCGAATCCGAAGGCCTGATCGGCCTGTTCGTCAATACCCTGGTGCTGCGCAGCGAGGTGTCGCCGCAGCAGTCGTTCAGCACGCTGATCGACGCCGTGCGCCACACCGCGCTGGGTGCGCAACACCATCAGGACCTGCCATTCGAGCAACTGGTCGAAGCCCTCGGCGTGTCGCGCAACCTCAGCCACAACCCGCTGTGTCAGGTGAAATTCACCCAGCAGTTCCCGCTGCCGCAGAACGTTGAAATGGCCGGCGTGCGCATGGACGTCAATCAGCTCGACGACTACTCGGCGCACTTCGATTTAGGCCTGGACATCACCGACGACGCCGACGGCATTCAGGCGGTGTTCACCTATGCGTGCGACCTGTTCGACGAACCGCGTATCGCCGGTCTCGCCGGTGACCTGCTGCGGATCTGCGCGCAAGTGGTGGCGCAACCGCAGGTGCGTCTGGCTGATTTGCAGATCGGTGCCGAACCTTCATGCCTCGCTGCCGAATCCCTGACGTTCCCGTCCACCGATGTCCTGAGCCTGTGGGACGCCAGCGTGCGCGCACAACCGAATCGTCTGGCCCTGCAAGACGAACAGCGCAGCGCCGGTTTTGCCGAGGTCGACGCCCAGGCCAATCAACTGGCGCAGCATTTGCGCCAGGCCGGGGTGGGCGCGGAAAGCCGCGTGGGTATTCTGCTGGAACGCTCGGTGGAGTTCGTCGTCGGCCTGTTGGCGGTGCTCAAGAGCGGCGCCGCGTTCGTGCCGATGGACCCGAAATGGCCCGCCGAACGTCAGGCGTTTGTGCTGGCCGACAGTGGCGCAAGCGCGTTGATCAGTGACGTGGCGGCGCCGGGTGACTTCCATGGCGACGTCATCAGCGTGGGTGCCGACGCTGCGTGGCGTTCGCTACCGGCGACAACACTGGATGTGCCCGTAAACGCCGATCAGGCCGCGTACCTGATCTATACCTCCGGCACCAGCGGCACGCCGAAAGGCGTTGTCATCAGCCACGGCGCCCTGGCCGATTACGTCCAGGGCTTGCTCGCCCGTCTCGATCTGGCGCCCGAAGCAAGCATGGCGATGGTCTCTACCGTCGGCGCCGACCTGGGCCACACCGTGCTGTTCGGCGCGCTGTGCTCGGCGCGTTCGCTGCACCTGATCAGCCCCGACCGCACCAACGACGCCGACCGTTTCGCCGCTTACATGGCCGAGCACAGGGTGGGCGTGCTGAAGATCGTGCCGACCCATTTGAACGGCCTGTTGCAGGCGACGAATGCCGCCGATGTGCTGCCGGAACACGCGCTGATTCTTGGTGGCGACACGCTGCCGTGGGAGCTGGTGGCCCAGGTCAACCGCTTGAAGCCCGGCTGCCGGGTCATCAATCACTATGGGCCGACCGAGACCACCGTGGGCGTGCTGAGTAATGAGGCGTTTGAAGAGTCGATGGGCGACAGCGTGCCCGTCGGCCGGCCGCTGCCCAACGCCATCGCGCTGATTCTCAACGACCATCTGCAACCGGTGGTGCAGGGCGACGTCGGCGAGCTGTACATCGGCGGGCCGGGCCTGGCGCGCGGGTATCACCAGCGCCCGGCGATGACCGCTGCGGCGTTTATTCCGGACCCGAGGGGCAGCGGCGCGCGGCTCTACCGCAGCGGTGACCGCGCGCGCTTGCTGGCCAACGGGCAGATTCAGTTCCTCGGCCGTGCCGACGACCAGGTCAAGGTGCGCGGCTACCGCGTGGCCCTGGGCGAAATCGCCCAGCGCCTGCGCCAGCTGGACGGCGTGCGTGACGCCCATGTCCGCGTCGACGATCGCGGCCAATTGATCGCTTATGCGCTGGTGGCGAGTGGTGCAACAGTGGACGGCGAGGCGCTGCGCGCGCAACTGGCCCACAGCCTGCCGGACTACATGGTGCCGAGCCATATCCTGACCCTTGATGCTTTCCCGTTGACCGCCAACGGCAAGCTCGACGCCAGCGCGCTGCCGTCGCCGACCACAACATCGGAAGATTTCGAAGCGCCCCACGAAGGGGTCGAAGCCGCACTCGCCGCACTGTGGCAAGCGGCGTTGAACGTCGAAGCGGTGGGCCGTCACGACAACTTCTTCACCCTCGGGGGCGACTCGATTCTCAGCCTGCAGATCATTGCCCGGGCGCGGCGTCAGGGCATTCGCCTGACGCCCAAGCAGCTGTTCGAAAAACAGACCATCGCCGAACTCGCCCAGGTCGCCACGGTGGCCGAAGCCAAGCCTGCCGCTGCGCCCGTCACGGCGGCCATTGCGCCCCGCGAGTTTGCCCTGACGCCGATTCAGGCCCGCTTCTTCAGCCTGCCCATCGCCCAGCGTCAGCACTGGAACCAGTCGCTGTTGCTCGACGTGCCCCAGGCGCTGGACACCGCGCTGTTGCAGCAGGCCCTCGCCGCTGTGCTGGCCCACCACGACAGCCTGCGCCTGAGCTTCCATCAGAACGACGCAGGCCAGTGGCAGCAGCGTTACCGCGACAGCGAAAGTGCCGAGCGCGTGCTGTGGACCTGCGAACTGAGCCGCGAAGACGACCTCGATTCGCTCAACGACGAAGCCCAGCGCAGCCTGAACATCGACACAGGTCCGCTGCTGCGGGTGGTGCATGCGCGTCTGCCGTCGGGAGAAGCGCGGTTGCTGTTGGCGATCCATCACTTGGCCGTGGACGGTGTGTCATGGCGGGTGCTGCTGGAAGACCTGCAACTGGCGTACAGCCAACTGGCGGCTGGAAAGAGCGTGGCATTGGCCGACAAAACCGCCAGCTTCCAGGCCTGGTCGCAGTCGGTGAACACCCTGGCGGGCAGCCCTGAGCTGCAAAACCAATTGCCGCACTGGCAAGGGCTGAACGCCGCCGATGCCACTCTGCCCGGCGATGCTTCGGTAGAGAGCCTTGTCGGCGACAGCGAAACAATGCACCTGACCCTCGACGCAGACAACACCCGTCGCCTGCTCAGCGAAGCCCCGGCGGCGTATCGCACCCGCATCGACGACCTGCTGCTGGCGGCATTGTCCCAGGCGCTGTGGCAGTGGAGCGGTCGGCGTCGCCAGGTCATCAGCCTCGAAGGCCATGGCCGCGAAGACGCCACCGGCACCCTGGACCTGAGCCGCAGCGTCGGCTGGTTCACCAGCCTGTACCCGCTGGCGCTGGACGCCGCAGATGACGCGGTCGCCACCCTCAAGGCGGTCAAGGAAGCCGTGCGCGCGGTACCGGAAAAAGGCCTCGGCTACGGAATACTGAAGTACATCGCCAGGGCAGATTTGCCGGAGCTGATCGGGCAGGGCGTGACCTTCAACTACCTCGGCCGCTTCGATGACAGCGAGGGCGCGCTGTTCTCGCTGTCGAGCCGCACGCCGAACAATCTGCGTGACCCACAAGGGCCGCTGGCCAATGCGTTGGCGGTGGACGGTCAGGTGCGCGACGGCCAGTTGCAGCTCGATTGGACCTTCAGCCGCGAACGCTTCAGCCGCGACAGCATCGAGCAACTGGTCGCACTGTATGAAGCGCAGTTGTTGCAGCTGATCGCCCATTGCAGCGACGAAACTAATGCCGGCCTGACGCCGTCGGACTTCCCCCTGGCGGCGTTGAATCAAACGCAACTCGACGGGCTGGGCATCCCCGCGCGGGAGATCGAAGACATCCTGCCGCTGGCGCCCATGCAGCAGGGCATTTTGCTGCACAGCCTGCTGGAGCAGGGCAACGGCATCTACCTGATGCAGGATCAGTACGACGTCGGCGCCGATGTGGATTTCGAGGCGTTCAAATTCGCCTGGCAGCAAGTGGTGCAACGACACCCGGCGTTGCGCACGGCGTTTCATGGGCTGGAAAGCGGCGTGCAGCGTCAGATTGTGATGCGCCGCGTGCCGTCGCCGGTGCAACTAATCGACCTCAGCCATCTGTCCCGCGACGCCGCCGAGGCCGAGCTGGATGAGCTGCTGAAAAGCGAGCGCGAGCAGGGCTTCGATTTCGCCCGGGCGCCGTTGCTGCGCCTGCGCCTGATCAAGTTCGGCGAGGCGGATTTCCGCATCGTTCAGAGCCACCACCACGCGCTGATCGACGCCTGGTGCCGGGGCCTGATGCTCACTGAATTCTTCGCCCATTACCGCGCGTTCCTGGAGGGGCGTCAGGTCAGCCTGCCGCCGGCGCGACCTTACCGCGACTTCCTCGCCTGGCTCGCTGAGCAGGACGAAGCGGTCAGCCGCGATTACTGGCGCAACGCATTGGCGGGCTTCACCGACGTCACGGCACTGCCGTACCGCCACAGCCCACAGGGTGACTCACAGATGCGCGACGTGACCCTGGCGCTGGGTGTCGAGCAGACGACGAAACTGGCCGAACAAGCCCGTCAGCATCGTCTGACGGCGAACACCTTCGTGCAGGCCGCCTGGGCCTTGTTGCTGATGCGCCATGCCGACCGCGACGAAGTGCTGTTCGGCGTCACCGTGGCCGGTCGTCCGACCGAACTGGAAGGCATCGAAGGCGCGCTGGGGCTGTTCATCAACACCTTGCCGCTGCGCATCCGCCGGCCTGGCATCGGCGCCTCGGCGCTGGACCTGCTCAACGCCTTGCAGGGGCAGAACGCCGACATGCGCCAGCACGAACACCTGTCCCTGGCCGACATTCAGCTGCTCGCCGACACCCCCCGCGGCCAGCCGCTGTTCGACAGCCTGTTTGTTTTCGAGAACGTTCCGTTGGGCGCCGAGGTGCAGCAGGCCGTGAACGAATACCGCATCAACCCGCTGGCCAACCGTACTCACACCAACTATCCGCTGACCGTGGTGCTGCTGCCGGGTGAATCCCTGCAATTGCAGTTGACCTACGACAGCCGGCACTTCAACGACGCCGAGATGGGCACCCTGGTCAGCCATTTCCGCCGCTTGCTGACCCAGTTGATCGACAACCCGCAGCAGACCCTGAGCCAGTTGCAGATCCTTGAGCAAACGGAGCGCGAGCAGCTGCTGGCCCAAGGGCTCGGCCCGTTGCAAAAACACTGGTACGACATCAGCTACCTGGAGCGTCTCGAGGCGCGGGTGCTGGCCCATCCGGCCCAGGAAGTGGCCCGTTGTCAGGGTCAACGCCTGAGCTACCGCGAACTCAATCGTCAGGCCAACCGCATCGGTCATGGCCTGATCGCGGCGGGCGTGCAGGGCGATGACGTGGTGGCGCTGTTTGCGCCGCGCGGCCTGCCGTTGTTGAGCATGATCGTCGGCGCGTTCAAGGCCGGTGCGGCCTATCTGGCGCTGGATGATCGTCACCCGGCCGGGCGCAGCGCGCGCATGCTGGTCAGCAGTGCCGCGCCGGTATTGCTGACGCCGCGGGAATGTCTGTCTCAGGTCGAGGCGATTGTCGCGCTGGCTGAACGCACGCCCCGTGTACTGGTGCTTGAGGACGTGCTGGCTCGCGCCGATGAGTCCGCCGACGAGAACCCGGGCCGCTACGCGACGGCCGAGCAACTGGCCTACGTCATCTACACCTCGGGTTCCACCGGCGAGCCAAAAGGGGTGATGGTCAATCAGCGCGGCATGCTCAACAACCAGATGTCCAAGCTGCCGTATCTGCGTCTGGGTGAGGGCGATGTCATTGCCCAGACCGCCGCCACCGGCTTCGACATTTCCGTGTGGCAGTTCCTCACCGCGCCGCTGTTCGGCGGGCGCGTGGAGATTCTGCCGGACGCCGTGGTGCAGGACCCGCAACGCCTGCTGGAGGAAGTCGCGGCCAATCAGGTCAGCGTGCTGGAATGCGTGCCGGCGGTGATCGACGCCATGCTCGCGGTCGCGCCCCAGCGGCTTGATGCCCTGCGCTGGCTGCTGCCGACCGGTGAAGCGCTGACCACCGACCTCGCCGCGCGCTGGTTTGCCCGCTACCCCGAGGTGCCGCTGGTCAACGCCTACGGCCCGGCTGAGTGCGCCGACGATGTCGCGCTGCACACCCTGACCGCCGCGCCCGCCCTCAACGCCAACATGCCGATTGGCCGGCCCACCGACAACAACGGCCTGTACGTGCTGGATTCCAACCTGCAACTGGCCGCGCCCGGTGTGGTGGGCGAGCTGTACATCGGCGGCGTTGGCGTCGGCCGTGGCTATGCCGCGCGGCCAGGGCTGACCGCCGAGCGCTTCCTGCCCGATCCGTTCGGCGAAACCGGTGCGCGGCTGTACCGCAGCGGCGACCTGGCCCGCTGGAACGCCGACGGCGCGCTGGAATACGTCGGCCGCGCGGACTTCCAGGTGAAGATCCGCGGCCAGCGCATCGAGCTGGGCGAAATCGAAAACCTGCTGTTGGCGCAACCCTCGGTGCGCGACGCCGTGGTCAGCGCGCAACCGACGGCCCACGGCCCGCAACTGGTGGCCTATGTGGTCGCCGAGGCCCAGCAGGCGTTGTCCAGCGACGTGCTGAAAAGCGCGCTGGCGCAGACCCTGCCGGCGTTCATGGTGCCGGCCCACGTCGTCGTGCTGGCACTGATGCCGCGCAACGCCAACGGCAAGCTCGACCGCAAGGCACTGCCGGCGCCGAGCCTGGAAGAGCGCGTGTTCGAAGCGCCACAGGGCGAGCGTGAGGAAGTCCTCGCCGAACTCTGGCAGAGCCTGCTGAAGGTCGAGCAGGTCGGTCGTCATGACAACTTCTTTGAACTCGGCGGCCATTCGTTGCTGGCGACGCGGCTGCTGTCGCGCATTCGCGAGCGCCTCGGGGTGAGCATCCCGCTGGCCCAGGCCTTCGAAGCCACCACCGTCGCCGCCCAGGCGGCGCTGATCGACACCTTGCAGGGGCAGACCCTGACACTCGACCGGCTCGATGCCCTGGACGAGTTAATGAATGAGCTGGAGGAAAGCAACTGATGTCGCAACCGAGCATGACTTCACAGAGCAAGCTGCTGGCCCTGGCCACGCGTTTCCTCAGCCTTGGCAGCGCTCAGCGTCGGGTGTTTCTGAACAAGCTGCGCGAGCAGGGCCTGGACGCGTCGTCGCTGCCGGTGCCACCGGGGGTGGCGGGCGAGCGCAGCCCGGCGTCGTTTTCCCAGCAGCGTCTGTGGTTTCTGGAGCAACTGGAACCGGGCAACAGCACCTATCACCTGCCGGGTGCCTTGCGCCTGAAGGGCGAGCTAAATGTTGCAGCCGTGGGAACGGCGTTCGAGCGCGTGGCCGAGCGACATGCCAGCCTGCGCACGGTGTTCGCCACCGCTGAAGACGGCACGCCGGAGCAGGTGATTCAATCTGGTCAACCGCTGCCATTCGAACGTCTGCACGCAGCTGACGAAGCCGAAATGCAGGCGCTGGCCGACGCCTTCGCCCGACGCCCGTTTGACCTGGCCCAGGGCCCGCTGTGGCGCTTGGCGTTGATCGAACGCGCCGCAGACGATCACGTGCTGCTGGTGTGCCTGCACCACATCATCGCCGACGGCTGGTCGATTCAAGTGCTGCTGCTGGATTTCGTCGAAGCCTATCGCGCTGCCATTCAAAACGACACTGACTCACTGCCACCGCTGCCATTGAGCTACGCCGACGTCGCCCTGTGGCAGCGCGCCTGCCTGGACGCGGGCGAGGGTGATCGGCAACTCGCCTACTGGCAGCAACAACTGGGCGACGAGCCGCCGGTGCTGGAACTGCCGGCGGACCGTCCACGCCCGGCGCGCCAGAGTTTCCGTGGCGCGCGCCTGCCGTTCAGCTTCGACGCGGCACTGTCCGGGCGTATGCGTGAACTGGCCCGGCAGCGCGGCGTGACTTTGTTCACTGTCCTGCTGGCTGCCTATCAAGTGCTGTTGCAGCGGATGAGCGGCCAGACCGATCTGCGCATCGGCGTGCCCATTGCCGGCCGTCAGCGCGCCGAAACCGAGGGCCTGATCGGCTTCTTCGTCAACACCCAGATTCTGCGCGGCGACGTGCAGGCCGACGCCAGTTTCAACCAGATCATCGACAACGTTCGTCTGGCCTCCCAGGGCGCACAAGCCCATCAGGACCTGCCGTTCGAGCAACTGGTGGACGCCCTGGCGCCGGAACGCAGCCTCAGCCACAACCCGCTGTTTCAAGTGCTCTACAACCATCAGCAACGCCAGGACGAAGCGCTGCAATTGATGCCCGGCCTCAACGCCACGCTGATGCCGCTCGACAACGGCAGCGCGCAGTTCGACCTGGCGCTGCACACCTGGGAAAACGCGGCGGGGGAACTGGCGGGGAACTGGAATTACGCCACGGATCTGTTTGATCACGGCAGCATCGAGCGCTTGCATGGGCGTTTTGAGCAGCTGTTTGCCGAGTTGCTGGAGCGGCCGGATGCAGCGATTGGCGATTTCGAGCTGCTGGATGTTGAGGATCGCGCGCAGTTGGCGGTGGTCAATGACACGGCGCGGGATTGGGATTCCGAGCCGTTTGTGCATCGGCATTTTGAGCGGCTGGCGCAGGTACATCCCGAGCGGGAGGCTGTGCGCTTTGGCGATGCGGTGTTGAGTTATCGCGAGCTGGATCAGCGTGCGAATCAGCTGGCCCATTACCTGCGCGAACAGGGCGTGGGGCGGGAATCTCTGGTGGGCGTGGCGGCGTTGCGTTCGGTGGAAATGGTGGTTGCGCTGTATGCGGTGCTCAAAGCCAGCGCTGCCTATGTGCCACTGGACCCTGAGTACCCGGCAGATCGTCTGCGCTACATGCTGGAAGACGCCGGGATCGGGTTGCTGCTGAGCCACGATGGGGTGATCGCTGATTTGCCGGTCGTGGAAGGTCTGCGTGTGCTGAATCTGGATCAGCTTGAACTCTCCGGCCAGCCCGTCACGGCGCCCGTGATTGAGCTGCACCCCGAGCAACTGGCCTACATGATTTACACCTCCGGCTCGACGGGGAAACCCAAGGGCGCCGGCAATACCCATGCCGCACTGTTCAACCGTCTGGCCTGGATGCAAGAGGCTTACGCACTCGACGCATCAGACGCGGTATTGCAAAAAACGCCGTTCAGTTTCGACGTGTCGGTCTGGGAGTTCTTCTGGCCGTTGATGGTGGGTGCGCGTCTGGTGGTCGCTCAGCCGGGGGATCATCGCGATCCGCTGCTGTTGAAGACGCTGATCGAACAACAGCAGATCACCACGCTGCACTTCGTCCCGTCGATGCTCGGTGCCTTCATGGCTCAGGACGATCTCGCCGGCTGTGCGTCCCTGAAACGCATCGTCTGCAGCGGCGAAGCCTTGCCTGCCGATCTGACGCGGGAAACCCTTCAACGCCTGCCCAACGCCGGCCTGTTCAACCTGTATGGCCCGACCGAAGCGGCCATCGACGTGACTCACTGGACCTGCGCTGATGAGCCGGGCGTTTCCGTGCCCATCGGCGCCCCCATCGCCAACCTGCAGATCCACATCCTCGACAGCCGCCTCAACCCGCAACCCGTCGGCGTGCCCGGCGAGCTGTACATCGGCGGCGCCGGCCTGGCGCGTGGTTACCACCTGCGTCCGGGGCTGACCGCCGAGCGTTTTGTTGCCAGTCCGTTCGGCAGTGGCGAGCGTTTGTACCGCACCGGCGACCTGGCCCGCTGGCGTGCCGACGGCGTGGTGGAATACCTCGGCCGTCTCGATCACCAGATCAAACTGCGCGGCTTGCGCGTGGAAATCGGCGAGATCGAAGCGGCGCTGCTGGATCACCCAGCCGTCAACGACGCGGTGGTTATCGCCCGTGAACTCGCCACCGGCATGCAGTTGGTGGGCTATCTGGTCGCCGAAGATTTCGACGAAGAACAGCTGCGCATCCAACTGAAACAACGCCTGCCGGATTACATGGTTCCGGCCCACTTCGTCACGCTGGACAGCCTGCCGCTGTCGGCCAACGGCAAGCTCGACCGCAAGGCGCTGCCCGACCCACAGATCCAGCAGCGCGCTTTCGAAGCACCGCTGGCCGGGGTCGAAACCCAGCTGGCGGCGTTGTGGCAAGACCTGCTCGGCGTCGCGCAAATCGGTCGCCAGGACAACTTCTTTGCCCTCGGTGGCGACTCGATCCTCAGCCTGCAAATCATCTCCCGCGCCCGCAAGACCGGCATCGTGCTGTCGCCCCGGCAGATGTTCGAACGCCAGACCATCGCCGAACTGGCTCAGGTCGCTCAGGTGGTTAGTCAGGATGCGCCCGCGGTTGAGCGCATCGAGCTGAATCGCGACATCCCGCTGACCCCGATTCAGCACTGGTTCTTCCAGCAGCCAATGCGCAACCGCAGCCACTGGAACCAGTCGCTGTTGTTGAACCCGAGCGAAGCCCTGGACCTCCCGGCGCTGACTCAGGCCCTGGCGGCGGTGCTCAACCATCACGATGCCCTGCGCATGCGCTTTGTCCAGCAGGACAACGGCCAGTGGCAGCAACGCTATCGTGCAGAGCTTTCTACGGACCAGCAGACCCAAAACGACCTGATCTGGCAGCGTGAAATCCCCCTGAACGAGCTGACCACAACCTGCGCCGAAGCCCAGGCCAGCCTCGATCTGAGGGACGGCCCGTTGCTGCGCGCCGTGCATTTCACCCTGGCCGAAGGCGGCGAGCGTCTGTTGCTGGTGGTGCATCATTTGGTGGTGGATGGCGTGTCGTGGCGCATCCTCCTGGAGGACCTGCAAAACGCCTACACCCAGGCCCAAGCCGGCCTCGCCATCGATCTCGGCGACAAGGCCGCGTCGTTCCAGCGCTGGGCCAACCGCCTGCTCGATTTCGCCTACAGCGACGCGGTGCTGGCCGAAGCCGAATACTGGCGCAATCTGCCGTCAGCACCTGCGTTGCCCTGCGCCAATCCAAAGGGAAAGGCGCGACAAAACAACGTGCGCCAGCTGCATCTGCAACTGGACGCTGCTCGCACCGAAAAGCTGATCAGCGAGGCGCCGGCGGCGTATCGCACGCAGATCAACGACCTGCTGCTGACCGCGCTGGTCCGCGCGATGAAGCGCTGGAGCGGCGAGTCCCAGGCGATGATCGCCCTGGAAGGCCACGGCCGCGAAGACCTGTTCGACGGCGTTGACCCGGCGCGCACCGTCGGCTGGTTCACCAGCCTGTACCCGGTCAGCCTGCACGCCGACGACGACCTCGATGCGGCACTCAAACACACCAAGGAAACCCTGCGCGCCGTGCCCAACGGCGGCCTGGGTTATGGCCTGCTGCGCCATCTGCGCGGCGAAACCTTGCCGGCGCTGGACGGCTGCGTGCTGTTCAATTACATGGGGCGGCTGCAAAACAGCAGCGGGCTTTTCAGCCTGGCCGATGAGGGTAGCGGTGCCCAGCGCGCCGCCGATGCGCCGCTCAATGGCGAGCTGTCCATCGATGCGCAAATCCGTGACGGCCAATTCAGCCTGACCTGCAGTTTCAGCAGCGAGCGGCATGAATCGGCGTCGATCCAACGCTTGCTAGACGCCTACGGCGAAGCGCTGAACGAGGTGATCGAACACTGCCGCCGCCACGCTGCGGTCACCCCGTCGGACTTCCCGGCACTCGCTCTGACTCAGGCACAACTCGACGCACTGCCGGTCGCCGCGTGGGACATCGAACAGCTATACCCACTGACCCCGATGCAGCAAGGCCTGCTGTTTCACAGCGAGCTGAGCGGTAGCGAGGTTGTCGATCCCGACAGCGCCCGCGATCTGTACATCAACCAGGTGGCTCTGGACATCGAACACTTGCCGGTGGCCCGTTTTAAATCGGCGTGGGCGGCGGCGGTTCAGCGTCATCCGATCCTGCGTGCGGCGTTCCTGCGCGTCTCCGGCAGCGAACAGCCGGTGCAACTGATTCGTCGCGATGCGGCGTTGGTTGTACGCGAACTGGACCTGCGTAGCAGCCATCAGGCACTGGCCGACGTACTGGCGAACGAGCGCGAAACCCCGTTCGACCTGCACGCCGCGCCGCTGATGCGCGTGCTGCTGGTTCGCCAAAGCGAGACGCTGTGGAAGCTGGTCTGGACCTTCCACCACATTTTGCTGGACGGCTGGAGCAGCGCGGCGGTGCTGGGCGAAGTGATTCAGGCGGCGATGTCCGACGCCACCCCGCAGCCCGCCGGGCATTACGGCGACTACGTCGAATGGCTGCTGAGCCGGGATGCCGAGCGCAGCAAGGCCTTCTGGCAGAGCCATCTGGCCGGTTTCGATCAGCCCACGATGATGGCAGCAGCGCTGACCGCACCGACCTCCAGCACGGGCGAGCCGTTGCCGAACCAGGTGCGGGTCACGTCCATGGATCTGAACAGCGAACTGCTGAACAGCGCCGCCCGCCGCCAGCGCGTGACCGTCAACACGCTGATTCAGGCGGTGTGGGTGTTGCTGTTGCAGCGCTACACCGGCCAGCAACGGGTGGCGTTCGGCGCCACCGTGTCCGGTCGTTCCGCGCAAGTGCCGGGCATCGAACGCATGCTCGGGCTGTTCATCAACACCCTGCCGCTGGTGCAGGCACCCGAGGCGCAGCAGAAGGTCGGCGATTGGCTGAACGACCTGCAAGCCCACAACCTGGAACTGCGCGAGCACGAACACACGCCACTGTTTGAGGCCCAGCGCTATGCGGGTCACGCCGGTCGTGACCTGTTCGACAGCCTGCTGGTGTTCGAGAACTACCCAGTGGACGCGGTGCTGCGGGACAAGCAGGCCAACGGCGTCAACCTGGGTTCCGTCGAACTCAGCGACAAGACCCACTATCCGCTGAGCCTGGCGGTGGTGGCGGGCGAGCACGCCCATGTTCACGTCAACTACCACAGCAACGTGTTCAGCGCCGAACAGATCACGCGTCTGTGCGGGCATTTCCAGGCGCTATTGGACGGCCTCTGCCGCTTCCCCGAGGCGCGCATCGGCGAGCTGTCGATGCTCACCGAAGGCGACATCCAGCAGATGCACGCGTGGAACACGCCGCCGTTTTCGCCGTATGTGGATCGGCCGATTCACGAGCTGATCGCCGACCACGCACGCCTTCGTCCTGACGCCATCGCGCTGGTCCATCGCGAACAGCGCCTGACCTTCGCCGAGTTCGACCGACGCGCCAATCAACTGGCCCACGCCTTGCGCGCCCGGGGCATCGGCACCGAAGTGCGCGTGGCGATTGCCATGGAGCGGGGGATTGATTTGTGGCTGGCGTTCTACGCCGTTTTGAAATCCGGAGGGGCGTACATTCCGCTCGACTCGGATTACCCGACCGAGCGCCTGCGTTACATGCTGGAGGACGGTGGCGTGAAGCTGTTGATCAGCCACGATGCAGCGCTGGATCGAGTGCCGGTGGGCAACGTGCCGCTGCTCAACATCGACGAGCTTGATTGCTCGTCCGAGCCAGTGACGGCACCCGATGTGGTGATTCACCCGCAGCAACTGGCGTACCTGATCTACACCTCGGGCTCGACCGGCAAGCCAAAGGGCGCGGCCATTGCCCACGCCGACATCTCGATGCACATCCAGACCATCGGCGAGCGTTATCGCTTCACCCCGGAAGACCGCAAGTTCCATTTCCTCTCGATCAGCTTCGACGGCGCCCACGAAGGCTGGATGATGCCCCTGTGCTACGGCGCCCGGGTGGTGTTGCGCGACCAGGAATTGTGGAGCGTCGAGCAGACCTACGACACGCTGATTCGCGAAGGCATCACCGTGGCCTCGTTCCCGCCGAGCTACCTGCGTCAGCTGTCCGACTGGGCCGGGGTGCAGGGCAAGGGTCCTGGCGTGAAGACCTACTGCTTCGCCGGTGAAGCTTTCAGCCGCGAAATGCTCCACGACGTCATTCGTAACCTGCAACCGCTGTGGATCATCAACGGTTATGGCCCGACCGAAACCGTGGTCACGCCGACGCTGTGGCTGGCGTCTGCCGAGACCGCCGATTTCACCACCGCCTACGCGCCGATTGGTGATCTGGTCGGTGATCGCCAAGGCTATGTGATGGACGCGGACCTCAATCCGCTGCCCCAAGGGATTGCGGGCGAACTCTATCTGGGTGGCGCCGTGGCCCGGGGTTATCTGGACCGTCCCGGCGCAACCGCCGAGCGCTTCTTGCCGCATCCTTTCAAGGCCGGTGAGCGCCTCTATCGCAGTGGCGACCGCGTGCGCCTGAACAGCAAGGGGCTGCTGGAATACCTCGGCCGTATCGACCATCAGATCAAAATCCGTGGCTTCCGCATCGAGGCCGGCGAGATCGAAGCGGCGCTGAAAGCCTGCGACGGCGTGCGTGAGGCCTTGGTCGTTGTCCGTGACAGCGCGAACGGAAAGCTCCTGCTGGGTTATGTCGGCGGCAACGGTCTGGCCGAGGACAGCCTCAAGCAGCAGCTGAAAAACACCCTGCCGGAATACATGGTCCCGGCGCACATCGTGGTCATGGAGCGCCTGCCGCAGTTGCCCAATGGCAAACTCGACCGTAACGCGCTCCCTGACCCGCAGGTGATCTCCAGCGATTATCAGGCGCCGCAAACGCTACTGGAACAGCAATTGGCGGCGCTGTGGCAGCCACTGCTGGGCATCGACGCCGTCGGCCGCAACGATCACTTCTTCGAGCTTGGCGGCCACTCGCTGCTGGCGATGCAGCTGATCTCCCGGCTGCGCCATGAGCATCAATTGAGCGTGCCGTTGCGGGTGCTGTTCGACGCGCCGCGCCTCAGTGATTTCGCCCAGCGCATTGCCGGGTTGGCATCCACCGATGCCAAGCAGCTTGAGCTGACCCCGCGCCGGCAAGCCCTTGCCGTACAGTCCTTTTCCCAGCAGCGCTTGTGGTTCCTCGATCAGCTGCAACCCGGCGGCCATGCCTACAACCTGCCGGGCGCCGTGCGCTTGTGCGGCGACCTGAACGAGGCTGCGTTGCAGGCGGCCTTCGACGGCCTGACCGCGCGCCATGAAGTACTGCGCACACGGTTCCTGGCGGTCAATGGCGTGCCGATGCAGCAGATTGAGCCTGCCCAGTCGGTGCAGATTGAGCGGATAGACATCACCGCCGAGCCGAATCTCGACACTGCTTTCAACGCCCTGGCCCAGGCCTTCGTCAAGCGCCCGTTCGACCTGTCCCGCAGCCCCGTCTGGCGACTGGCGCTGGTGCGTGTCGCGGCCGACGAACAGCGTCTGCTGCTGTGCCTGCACCACATGATCTCGGACGGCTGGTCAGTGCGCGTGCTGCTGCAGGAATTCTGCGAGCTGTACCGCGCGGCCGTGGAAAACCGCGCGCCGCAACTCGCGCCATTGCCGGCGCAATACGCCGACTTTGCCGCCTGGCAGCGCGAATGGCTGGCGGCGGGCGAGGGCGAGCGGCAACTGAACTACTGGCGCGAGCAACTGGGTGACGAGCACCCGGTGCTGGAACTGCCCACCGACCGGCCGCGTCCGCCCCAGCAGAGTTATCGCGGCGACCGGGTGCTGTTCGCCTTCGATGCCGCGTTCAGCCAGCTTGTGCGCGGGTTCGCGAAACAGCAGGGCGTCACGCCGTTCATGGCGATCCTGTCGGCGTACCAAGTGTTGCTGCACCGCCTGAGCGGGCAGAACGACCTGCGCATCGGCGTGCCGATTGCCGGTCGTTCGCGGCTGGAAGTCGAAGGGCTGATCGGCTTTTTCGTCAGCACCCAGGTGCTGCGCGCCGAGGTGTCTGCCGAGCTGAGCTATCGCCAGGTGCTGGAGCAGGCCAAGACACGAACCCTCGGCGCCCAGGCCCATCAGGACTTGCCGTTCGAGCAATTGGTCGAAGCGCTGCAACCTGCGCGCAGCCTGAGCCACAACCCGCTGTTCCAGGTGGCCTACGATCACCAGCAGCAGAACTTCGAATCACTCGCCGGGCTGCCGGGCCTGCGCGCCGACGTGCTGCCGCTGGACGATGGCAGCAGCCAGTTCGACCTGGCGCTGAACACCCACGAAGACGCCGAGGGCGGGCTGGGTGGGTCGTGGAATTACGCCACGGATCTGTTTGATCACGGCAGCATTGAGCGTTTGCATGGGCGTTTTGAGCAGCTGTTCGCCGAGTTGATCGAGCAGCCGGACGCGGCGATTGGCGATTTCGAGCTGCTGGATGCCGAGGATCGCGCGCAGTTGGCGGTGGTCAATGACACGGCGCGGGAGCGGTCTGATACCGAGCCGTTTGTGCATCGGCATTTTGAGCGGCTGGCGCAGGTACATCCCGACCGGGAAGCGGTGCGCTTCGGCGATGAGACGCTGAGTTATCGCGAGCTGGATCAGCGGGCCAATCAGTTGGCCCATTACCTTCGCGAGCAGGGCGTCGACCGGGAATCGCTGGTGGGCGTGGCGGCGTTGCGTTCGGTTGAGATGGTGGTTGCGCTGTATGCCGTGCTTAAGGCGGGCGGGGCGTATGTGCCGCTCGATCCGGAGTACCCGGCGGACCGTCTGCGCTACATGCTCGAAGACGCCGGGATCGGGTTGCTGCTGAGCCACGATGCCGTGATCAATGACCTCCCGGTTGTTGAAGGCCTGCGAGTGGTGAACCTCGATCATCTGGCGCTGGCGGATTATCCCGTCACAGCGCCAGTTGTAGAGCTGCACCCCGAACAACTGGCCTACATGATTTACACCTCCGGTTCGACCGGCAAACCGAAGGGCGTGGGCAACACTCACGCCGCGCTGTTCAACCGTCTGGCCTGGATGCAAGAGGCTTATGCCCTCGACGCATCCGACGCCGTGCTGCAAAAAACGCCGTTCAGTTTTGACGTGTCGGTGTGGGAGTTTTTCTGGCCGCTGATGGTGGGCGCGCGCTTGGTGGTCGCCCAGCCGGGTGATCACCGCGATCCTGTTGCCCTCAACAAGCTGATCGAACACCAGCAGGTCACCACGCTGCATTTCGTCCCGTCGATGCTCGGCACCTTCATGGCTCAGGACGATCTCACTGGCTGCGCTTCCCTGAAACGCATCGTCTGCAGCGGCGAAGCCTTGCCTGCCGATCTGGCGCGGGAAACCCTGCAGCGCCTGCCCAACGCCGGCCTGTTCAACCTGTATGGCCCGACCGAAGCGGCCATCGATGTCACCCATTGGACCTGCGTTGATGAGCCGGGCGTTTCCGTCCCGATCGGCGCCCCCATCGCCAACCTGCAGATCCACATCCTCGACAGCCGCCTGAATCCGCAACCCATCGGCGTGCCCGGCGAGCTGTACATCGGCGGCGACGGTTTGGCTCGCGGTTACCATCTGCGTCCCGGCCTGACCGCCGAGCGCTTCGTTGCCAGCCCGTTCGGCACCGGCGAGCGGCTGTATCGCACCGGTGACCTGGCCCGCTGGCGTGCCGATGGCGTGGTGGAATACCTCGGCCGTCTCGATCACCAGATCAAACTGCGCGGCTTGCGGGTTGAGATCGGCGAGATCGAAGCGGCGCTGCTGGATCACCCAGCCGTCAACGAAGCGGTGGTTATCGCCCGTGAACTCAGCACTGGGATGCAGCTGGTGGGCTATCTGGTGGCCGAGGACTTCGACGAAGAACACCTGCGCACTCAACTGAAACAACGCCTGCCGGACTACATGGTCCCGGCCCACTTCGTCACGCTGGACAGCCTGCCGCTGTCGGCCAACGGCAAGCTAGACCGCAAGGCATTGCCCGACCCACACATCCAGCAACGGGCCTTCGAACCGCCACTGGCCGGGGTCGAAACCCAGCTGGCCGAGCTGTGGCAAGACCTCCTTGGCGTGGCGCAGATCGGCCGTCAGGACAACTTCTTCGCCCTCGGCGGTCATTCGCTGCTGGGCATTCAACTGGTGGCCCAGATCCGCCGCGACCTGAAGCTTGAGCTGCCCCTGCGTGCGCTGTTCGAGTCGCCGGTGCTGGCCGATCTGGCCCACTACCTGAACACCCAGGCGCTCGCCACGGCGATGCCGGCTCTGCAGCGTCGCACTGACCGGGAATTCGCGCCGCAGTCCTTCGCCCAGCAGCGCCTGTGGTTCCTGGCGCAACTGGAGCCCGAAAGCGTCGCGTACAACCTGCCGTGCGTGCTCAACCTCAGCGGCGCGCTGAAACTTGATGCCCTGCAGCAGACCTTCGATGACCTGGCGGCCCGTCACGAAACCCTGCGCACCTGTTTCCGCCCATCCCCGATGCAAAACGGGGAGGCGGTGCCGCAGCAACGAATTCTGCCAGTCAGCAGCGTGCACATCGCCCGTCACGACCTGCGCGACAACGCGGCGCCGGAAGCCGCATTCGACGCGCTGGCAGAGGGTTTCATGAATCAGCCGTTCGACCTCGACGCCGAGCGTGCGCCGTGGCGGGTGGCCCTGGCGCGGGTGGCGGACGATCAGTGGCGCCTGCTGCTGTGCATGCACCACATCATCTCCGACGGCTGGTCGGTGCAGGTCATGCTCGAAGACTTCGCCGCGCTGTACCGCCGCTTCGCCCAGGGCAGCGACGTGCAACTGCCTGGGCCGCAACTTACGGAGCTAAGCGTGCAGTACGCCGACTACGCCCGCTGGCAGCGCGAGAACCTGAGCGGCGCCGAACGCGAGCGCCAGTTGAGCTGGTGGCGCGCGGCGCTGGGTGACGAACAGCCGGTGCTGGAACTGCCGGCGGACCGTTCGCGTCCGGCCGAACGCGACGGCAAAGGCGGGCGCCATGCCTTCGTGCTGCCGCAAGACCTGGCCGACACGCTGCGCCAGACCGCAAAAACCCACGACGCCACGCTGTTCATGCTGTTTCTGGCCTCGTTCGACACGCTGCTGTATCGCCTCAGCGGCCAGCGCGACCTGCGCATCGGCGTGCCGGTGGCCGGACGCGCGGAGGTACAGACCCAGGGCTTGATCGGCTTCTTCGTCAACACCCTGGTGCTGCGCGCCGAAGTCAGCGGCGACCAGCCGTTCACCGCGCTGCTCGCCCAGGTCAAGGACAACCTGCTCGGCGCCCATGCCCATCAGGACCTGCCGTTCGAACAACTGGTGGAGGCGCTGCAACCGGCGCGCAGCCTGAGCGTCAACCCGCTGTTCCAGGTCAGCTACAACCATCAGCAGCAGCCGGACCTGTCGCTGCTGCAGTTCGACGACCTGAGCTGCGAAGCCCGCCAATGGGACATCAAGGGCGCGCAATTCGACCTGGTGCTGGGCACCTTCGAGCACCGCGACGGCAGTATCAGCGGCTACCTCGATTACGCCATTGACCTGTTCGACGCCTCAACCGTGGCGCGTTTGTTCGAGCAACTGGTCACGCTGCTGCGGGCGATCTGCGCCCAGCCCGACGCCGCCATCGGCGACCTGCCGTTGCTCGGCGAGACCGACCTGGCCGCGCTGGATCAATGGAACACGCCGCCGTTTTCGCCTTATGTCGATCGGCCGATTCACGCGCTGATCGCCGACCACGCACGCCTTCGGCCCCACGCCATTGCGCTGGTCCACGGCGAGGAACGCCTGACCTTCGCCGAGTTCGACCGTCGTGCCAATCAACTGGCTCACGCCTTGCGCGCCCGGGGCATCGGCACCGAAGTTCGGGTGGCGATTGCCATGGAGCGGGGGATTGATTTGTGGCTGGCGTTTTATGCGGTGCTCAAGTCCGGGGGCGCGTACATCCCGCTGGACCCGGATTACCCGACCGAGCGCCTGCGTTACATGCTGGAGGACGGTGGCGTGAAGCTGTTGATCAGCCACGATGCAGCGCTGGATCGAGTGCCGGTAGGCAACGTGCCGCTGCTCAACATCGATGAGCTGGATTGCTCGTCCGAACCGGTGACGGCGCCGGATGTGGTGATTCACCCTCAGCAACTGGCGTACCTGATCTACACCTCGGGTTCGACCGGCAAGCCAAAGGGCGCGGCCATCGCCCACGCCGACATCTCGATGCACATCCAGACCATCGGCGAGCGTTATCGCTTTACCCCGGAAGACCGCAAGTTCCACTTCCTGTCGATCAGCTTCGACGGCGCCCACGAAGGCTGGATGATGCCGCTGTGTTACGGCGCTCGCGTTGTACTGCGCGATCAAGAGCTGTGGAGCGTCGAGCAGACCTACGACACCCTGACCCGCGAAGGCATCACCGTCGCCTCGTTCCCGCCGAGCTACCTGCGTCAGCTGTCCGACTGGGCCGGCGTGCAGGGCAAGGGCCCCGGGGTGAAAACCTACTGCTTCGCCGGTGAAGCCTTTAGCCGCGAAATGCTCCACGACGTCATTCGCAATCTGCAACCGCTGTGGATCATCAATGGCTACGGCCCGACGGAAACCGTGGTCACACCGACCTTGTGGCTGGCGTCTGCCGAGACCGCTGATTTCACCACGGCCTACGCGCCGATTGGTGATCTGGTGGGGGATCGTCAGGGCTACGTGATGGACGCGGATTTGAACCCGCTTCCTCAAGGGATCGCTGGGGAGTTGTACCTGGGGGGCGCGGTGGCGCGGGGTTATCTGGACCGTCCGGGCGCAACGGCTGAACGCTTCCTGCCGCACCCGTTCAGGGCTGGCGAACGCATCTATCGCAGCGGCGACCGCGTGCGCCTCAACAGCGAAGGGCTGCTGGAATACCTCGGCCGTATCGACCATCAGATCAAGATCCGTGGCTTCCGCATCGAGGCCGGTGAAATCGAAGCGGCGCTCAAGGCCTGCGAGAGCGTGCGTGAAGCGCTGGTGATCGTCCGCGACAAAGGCAACGGCAAGCAGTTGCTCGGCTACGTCGGTGGTAATGACCTGTCTGAAGACAGCCTCAAGGACCAGCTGAAAACCACCCTGCCGGAATACATGGTGCCGGCGCACATTGTGGTCATGGAACGTCTGCCGCAGTTGCCCAACGGCAAGCTCGATCGCAACGCGCTGCCTGATCCGCAGCTCGGCAGTCAGGCCGTCGAAGCGCCGGAAGGTGAGCGCGAAGTCGAGCTGGCAAAGGTCTGGCAACAATTGCTGGGCGTCGAAACCATCAGCCGTCAGGACAGCTTCTTCGAGCTGGGCGGCGATTCGATCCAGTCGTTGGCGGTCATCACCCGTCTGCGTCAGGTCGGTTTCAAGCTGCTGCCCAAAGACGTGTTCAGCCATCCGCGGCTCAAGGATCTGGCCCTGCGCCTCACGGTCATCGA
>LIDZ01013307.1_pt6 | contig 33354 bp, 34 predicted proteins | sample 644651 | NCBI WGS metagenome assembly LIDZ01 (sample SAMN03856242, study PRJNA289617) | food metagenome | isolation source: wine grapes on drying loft during traditional withering process | host: Vitis vinifera cv. Corvina | place: Italy: Gargagnago di S. Ambrogio di Valpolicella | collected 2014-01 | reverse complement strand
TTCAAAACACCGATTGCCTATCGCCGCTGGCCCCGTGAGTTGCTCAGCAAGGCGCTGGTGTCCGTGGTGTGCGCGGTCGCCATTGGCGGTGTTGCGTTGATGAATTACCAGGGGCTGTCATCGCTGTTTCGCAATCACCACGAGTTGCGCCTGATGGTGGTGCCAAGCAACTACCTGGCAGCGTCCGTGGGTTACTTGAGCGAGCAGGTCAAGTCGGCGCAGCGGCCGTTCGTGAGCATCGGTCAGGACGCCAAACTTGCCAGCGACTGGCAGCAGCACAAGCGCAAGTCGCTGACCGTGCTGGTGGTGGGTGAAAGCGCGCGGGCGGAGAACTTCGGCATCCTGGGTTACAACCGCGATACCACGCCCCAGCTGAGCAAGGAGCGCGGCCTGCTCACCTTTACGGATGTGCATTCCTGCGGCACGGAGACGGCGGTGTCGGTGCCGTGCATGTTTTCCAACATGGGCCGCAAGGATTACAACGCAACCACCGCGCGCAATGAAGAAGGCATGCTCGATGTGCTGAAACGCGCCGGGCTGGATGTGATCTGGCGGGACAACCAGTCGGGCTGCAAGGGTACCTGCGACCGGGTGACGTTGCAGGATGTCAGCAATCTCAAGGACCCGGCGCTGTGCGCCAACAACGAGTGTCGCGATGAGATCCTGTTGCAGGGCCTGCAGAAGTTCATCGACACACTGGACAAGGACACCGTGCTGGTCCTTCATCAGATGGGCAGTCATGGCCCTGAGTACTTCAAGCGTTATCCAAAAGAATTCGAGAAGTTCACCCCGGTGTGCGAAAGCAATGCGCTGAATAACTGTTCCCGGGAAAGTATCGTCAACGGTTATGACAATACATTGCTCTACACCGACCATGTACTGGCGTCGCTGATTGATATTCTTCGCAGCAATCAGGGCAAAGTGGACACGGCCATGGTGTATTTGTCCGACCACGGTGAGTCACTGGGTGAATACAACCTGTTCCTGCATGGCACGCCTTATGTGCTGGCGCCCGATCAACAGAAACATGTCCCGATGATTGCCTGGTTCTCCGAGAACTATCAGCAGTCATTTGCAGTGGATACCCATTGCCTGCAAAAAGAGCGCAATGCCCCTCTCAGTCAGGACAACCTGTTCCATTCGATGTTGGGTCTGCTGCAAGTGCAGACAAAGGTCTATAACCCGGCGCTGGACATGTTCGCGGGTTGTCGGGGGATTTATACGGACGGGGTACTGGCCAATGAGTGAGCCCCTCGGCAAAAAAATACACGTCGACGCATACGTGGGCGGGCACGAACACACCCTCAGTCGACGTCTTAGTCTGTGGCGCGATGCGCAGCTGGCACGGAGGGCGTTGCGTGATGCGGGCGAGCCTGGACTGGTGCTGGACGTGCCGTCGGGTTCGGGGCGTTTCTGGCCGGTGCTGGCCGAACATGCCAATCGGGTGATCCTCGCGGCCGATCCGTCTACCGACAGGCTGGCGCTCGCCGAGGCGCAGTCATCCAACGAAGTGCGCAAGCGCATCCGCACATTCCAGAGCTCGGCGTTTTCCATCGGCCTGTCCGGCAACGCGGTGGACTGCATTTTCTGCATGCGATTGTTCCATCACCTGGCCGACAGCGAAAAACGCGGCGCGATTCTCGACGAGTTCCATCGGGTAACCCGCGACACGGCCATCGTCGGGCTGTGGGTGGACGGTAACGTCAAAGCCTGGCGTCGCAAACGGCAGCAGGGTCGACTGGACGCCGGCATGTCTGCGCCCCGCAATCGATTTGTGGTGTGCCGCAGCGACATTGAATCCGAGTTCGCGCGGGCGGGTTTCAGAATCGTCGATCACCACGACTTTCTGCCCGGCTACGCCATGTGGCGTGTGTACGTGCTGCGCAAGGCGGGCCAGTGATCAGTGATCGGATGGACGGTCGTTGCCGCGGCGGCTATTTGCGCGCTTCAAAGATGAAGTTGTTCGAGACTTGCAGGACGGATGCCCGGTAACCGCTTGTAGCGATATATACTGCGCGCCATTCTTCGAGGGAGAGCCGTGTGGCCATCGATATTCACTGGATTCGCGACGACCATAGCCTCGCCGAACATTGCGCACAGTGGCAGACCCTGTCCTACGTCGCGCTCGACACCGAATTCATGCGGGTCGACACCTTTTATCCCATCGCCGCGCTGTTGCAGATCGGCGACGGTTCACGCGCTTACCTGATCGACCCGTTGCTGATAAGCGACTGGAAACCTCTGGCCGCGCTGCTGGAAAACCCTGACGTCATCAAAGTCGTTCACGCCTGCAGCGAGGACCTCGAGGTGCTGTTGCGCCTGACCGGCAGTCTGCCGGCGCCGCTGTTCGACACGCAACTGGCTGCGGCCTACCTGAACCTCGGGTTCTCGATGGGTTATTCGCGTCTGGTCCAGGAAGTGCTGAACATCGACCTGCCGAAAGGCGAGACCCGTTCTGACTGGCTGCAGCGCCCACTTTCGGAAACCCAGATCAGCTACGCCGCCGAAGACGCCGTGCACCTGGCAGAGGTGTACAACCTGCTGCGTCCGCGTCTGTCCGATGAAAAGTACGCCTGGGTGCTGGAGGACGGTGCCGAGCTGGTCGCCAATCTGCGCCGCGAAACCGATCCGTATGACGCTTACCGCGACGCCAAGCTGGCGTGGAAGCTGTCCCGGGCGCAACTCGCCGTGTTGCGTGAACTCTGTGCCTGGCGCGAGCAGCAGGCGCGCCTGCGCAATCAGCCACGCAACCGCGTGTTGCGCGAGCACTCGCTGTGGCCGCTGGCAAAATCCCAGCCGGACAACCTCGCCGCGCTGGCGAAAATCGATGATATGCACCCCAAGACCGTGCGTCAGGACGGCGAGTTTCTGCTCGACCTGATCAAAAAAGCCGGCAGCGTGTCGCCGGATCTGTGGCCGCCCGCCTTGCCGGAGCCGTTGCCGATCGAGGCTTCAAGCGTGCTGAAGAGCTTGCGCGTCATTGGCCAGCAGCAAGCCGAGCGCCTCGACATGGCCCCGGAATTGATGCTGCGCAAAAAGACTCTCGAAGCCCTGCTCAAGACCGGTTACCCAGACGGTCCCTATAAACTGCCCGAATCGCTGCGTGGCTGGCGCCGCGAATTGATGGGCCAGATGCTGCTCGACAGCCTGGCCAATGCCGGAGAACAGCCTTGAAACATATTTGCTCCATCTACCGCAGCCCGCGCAGGAACGAAATGTACCTGTATGTCCTCAAGAGCGACGCTCTGGAGCGTGTGCCTGAAGAATTGCTGACTGCGTTCGGCAAGCCGCAGCACGCTTTCAACCTGGTCCTGTCGCCAGAACGCGCTCTGGCCCGTGAAGACATTCATGCGGTGCTCGCCAACCTGGAAAAGCAGGGTTACCACCTGCAGATGCCACCGGCCGAAGACGATTACATCGAGCACCTGCCCGAAGAGCTGCTGCGCCGCAACGATCCGATGTGATCGATTTCTGACCCTGCAATCCACCGCAGGGGTACACCGGACCGTTGCATGCGTCAGACCTGACCGGCTCAATCGAGCGCGGTCCGGAACGCTGCGCGGTCGCATGCCCCGTTTACTCGAGTTTTGAAGCCATGCGCGTTCTGATCGCCGAACACGATTATCCCGTTTACACCGAACTCCTCCGCCAGGCGGCCCCCGAAATCGAAGTGTTGAGCAGCGGTCACTCCGCTGAACTGTCGAAAATGGCCGCCGAGGCGCCGATCTGGCTCGGTCAGCCTGACCTGCTGGCGAATCTGCTGCGCCAGGGCCACAAACCGAAATGGCTGCAATCGACCTGGGCCGGCATCACGCCGCTGCTGGCAGACGGGCTGTACCGCGACTATCAACTGACCCGCGCCGTCGGCATCTTCGGTCAGGTGATGGCTGAGTTCGTGCTGACCTACATGCTGGTGCATGAGCGTGAGGTGCTGGCGCGGTTGGTCAGTCAGGTCGAGCGCAAGTGGGACAACCGCATGGGCCGCAGCCTGTCCGGACGCAAGGCGTTGATCGTGGGGACGGGCGACATTGGCCGCTGCGTGGCGCAGTTCCTCGTGCCGTTCGGCGTTGAGCTGTATGGCGTTGCGTCGAGTGCGCGGACCGAAGCGCCGTTCGTTGAGGTGGCTGCGCTGGAGGACCTGCCGCGTCTGGTGGCCGAGGTCGATTTCGTCATCAACCTGCTGCCCAACACGCCGCAGACCCAGGACCTCTACAACGCCAAACTGTTTGCCGGCTTCAAGCCCTCGGCGTTGTTCATCAACGTCGGGCGGGGCACGGCGGTGGTGGATGCGGATCTGGTCGAAGCGCTGAAAGAAGGGCATCTGGCGGGGGCGGTCATTGACGTCTGCCGGCAGGAGCCATTGCCCCAGCGTCACCCGTTCTGGACGGCATGGGGCCTGTTGCTCACCGGTCACAGCTCGGCGCCGACCTCGCCGCCGGCGATGACCCAGCTGTTCGTGGACAACCTCAAGGCCTATACCGCCGGCGAGGCGTTACGCGGCGAAGTGGATTTCGCCAAGGGGTATTGAGCACTTCCCGGCTGAAACCGGTCCTGCTGACACAGCGATGAGTGGGACCGGCTTCAGCCGGGAAGAGGCCGGTGTGTACGCCATCCATTTTGCGGCGTGGCCCCCGAAGCCTTCCCGGCTAAAGCCGGTCCCACTAAAACCCAGCGTCCAGTCCTTACAAACTGAAATCCCCCTCAGCCGCCAGCTCAGCCAGCGGCCGACGCGGGCTCGGCGTTTCGCGGACCGCATTACCCCGCCAAAGCAGGTCCAGCCGGAGGAACGCGTTTACCGACAGTCGCCAATGCTTGGCCCAAATGACTTGTGCCTCTAGACTGGCGGCCTTTCATTGCCCCACAGCTGTTTGCGCGAGAACCATGGCCGCCATCGTAGAACCCTTCTGGATACGCAAAACCCTTGAACAGCTCGATGCAGTCGAGTGGGAGTCGCTGTGTGACGGCTGCGGTTTGTGCTGTCTGCAAAAGCTCGAGGACGAGGACGACGGCAGCGTTTATTACACGCGCATTGCCTGCAAGCTGCTGGATCTGAAGACCTGCGCCTGCACTGACTACCCGAATCGTCGCGCCCAGGTCCCGGACTGCATTCAGCTGACGCCGGGAAAGGCTGATGAATTCAAGTGGTTGCCGCCCACCTGCGGCTATCGGCTGGTCAGCGAGGGCAAGGACTTGCCGCTCTGGCACCACCTGGTGTGCGGGGACCGGGAACAGGTGCACAAGCAGCGTATTTCTCAGTCCGGCCGCATGCTCAGTGAAGGCAGCGTGCTGGAGGACGACTGGGAGGATTACCTGATTTTTCGTGCGGGCTAAAGCAAAAAGCTCGTGGGGCTGTCGGTTCAGCCGTCACGAGCTTGCGTGCGATGCAGCGTGGATCAGACGCCTTTCGGACCTTTCAACGCGTCGGCGCCGGTGTCGACAGCGTCTTCTACAGCGACTTCAGCCTTGGTCTTCAGCTTGCTCAGCTCGGCGCCGGCTTCTTCGATGCGCGAACGGGCCACGTCCATCTCGCTGCGGCTTTTGTCGATCAGCGCTTTGGCCGAGCAGTGGCCGGTAATACCACGGGCCAGAACGGCACCGCCGATTGCCAGTTGCACCAGACCAAAGATCCCGCCGCGGCGCAGACCCTTGCCCATCATCAGTACACCACCTGCCAGCGAGCCAATACGCTCCCAGCCCTGTACGTTCTGCTCCGGGTAGTCGTGCAAAGGTCGTTCGATGCGTTCAATGATCGGGGTGTCGCTCATGATGCGTTCTCCGTGAAAGGTAGGGTCCTTAAAGCTGACTGTCAGCAGCGCAAACTGTTCAATGCGTTTTGTCAGCGCGCGGACGTCAGGTGCGATCGGTTTCCCGTCCGAACTGCGGGCCGGAGCGGGTGTTGATGCCTTTGGCCATGCGGTCGTAAAGCACGACGTTGACCGTCGCGGCGAGGTTCATGCAGCCCGTCGTGGGGATGTACACCACGTCTTCGCACCAATCGCGGATTTCCTTATCCAGTGAACCGTCTTCCGGGCCGAAGATGTAAATCGCGCGATCCGGGTGGGTGTACTCGGGCAGCGCCCGTGCGCCTTCGACCAATTCCACGGCCACCGGCACGCAGCCCAGCGGGATGATCTTTCTCAGGTCATCGATGCCGATCAGCGGAATGTCCTGATGAATCTTCTTGGTGTCGGTGACGAAATCACGCGCACGCTCATAGCGCTTGCCGGTATAGAACACCGACGCCACGCCATAGCAGCCTGCTGCGCGCATCACCGAACCGACGTTTTCCGGGGATTTGGGATTGAACAAGCCGATGCAGGCATAGCGTTTGTTGGCCACGGGGGAGGGTGCTCATCAGAGAAAGCGCAGGATTATAGGGGAAAGAAGCAGCGGCAAGCTTCAAGCTGCAGGAGGCGGTGAACGGTGGCCCGTCAGACGCCGCTGTGCTTTTACTTGCCGCTTGCCGCTCAAAACTTGCAGCTCATTCCTCAGTCTTTCTTCATCAACCCGGCCAGCGCGGCGAACGGGTTGTGGGTGGCCTTGGCGGCTTTCGGGCTGCTGGTCGAGCTTTCCGAGAAGTGCTGCTGATCGGTGTAGCGCGAGTGTTCGTTGTCGTGGCAGTACAGGCACAGCAGCTCCCAATTGGAGCCGTCCTGAGGATTGTTGTCATGGTTGTGGTCGCGGTGGTGAACGGTCAACTCGCTGAGGCGCTTGCCGGCAAATTCCCGGGCGCAGCGGCCGCAGACGTGGGGGTACATACGCAGGGCTTTGTCGCGGTAACCCATTTCGCGATCACGCTGGGCGTCGGCGAGGATGCGGTCCAGTTTGGAAGTATTGGTTGGCGTGTTAGCCGAACTCATGGCGTCACCTGTTTCGTGTTCTGTTGGCGATGGAGAGCAATGCAGGCAAGTCTAGCGCTTTGCCCGTAGATCAGCCCTTCAGTTTTTCAGCGATCCAGATGGTATGCCGTGTGCCCTTGTTGCCGTGGGCGTAGACCTTGACCTCTTCAGCCTTGAAACCGGCCTTGCGCAGTTTGTCGCTGAAGGCCGCATCGGCGCTGGCGGACCACACGGCCAGCACGCCTTTTGGGCGTAACGCGCTGGCACAGGCCGCAAGACCGCCGGCCGAATACAGCCAGCTATTGGACTTTTGCGTCAGGCCTTCGGGGCCGTTGTCGACGTCCAGCATGATCGCGTCAAAGCCCTGGGGTTCGGCTTTCAGCACTTGAGCGACGTCCTGTACCACGACCTTGGCGCGCGGGTCCTGCAACGGATTGCCCGATTTCTCGCCCAGCGCGCCGCGGTTCCACTCCACCACGCCGGGCACCAACTCGGCGACTACTACTTCGCCGTTCTTGCCCAGGTGCTTGAGTGCCGACGCCAGGGTGAAGCCCATGCCCAATCCGCCGATCAGCACCCGCGGGTTAAGGCGGGCAGCGACCTTCTTGCACGGTATTTCGGCCAGGGCGTCTTCGGAGCCGTGCATGCGCGTGTTCATCAACTGGCCGCCGTCGCCGCCCTGTATCTTGATGACAAAATCTTCGCCGTACTCGAACAGGCACAAGGCGCCGCCGTCATCAGGGATCGGAGTGGTGTCGAGCAGAACAAAACGTTTCATGGATAACTCGTCAAAAGGGTAGGGCCGCATGCAGCGCAATTTGTCAGAGCGCGATGGGTTGCGCAGGAGTAGCCTGAGCGGTAAGCGAAAGATTGGCAGGGGAGGCCAACGATGAAGTGCTCCATTCTACTGACGATTGTCATCACTGTGCTCGGCGCGTCGCAAGCGTCTGCCGAGAGCCTGCAGCCTGTTCTGAATACACCCGAGCCCATCGCGGCTTCCGAGGGTTCGCCCGGCACCGCGACGCCAACGCCGTACCCGCAAGTGGCACCGCCGGGCGTTCCCCATGCAGGCGGGCAAGGCAACCCGCCGTTATTGCCGAAGATTCCCCAGCCAGGTCCGCCAAAGGACGATGAGCCATTGCCCGGCTTGCAGCCGTCGGCCAAGCCCAGTCCCTGACTCACGCTCGACGCTCTCAATCGTGCTGCGTCACCACCTGGCCGTCCATCATGCGCAGCCGCTTCGACATGGCCACCGCGATCGCGCGGATGATCTTCGCCGCCACTTTCGGTGCCTCGTTGAGCATCTTTTCCAGCGAATCCTTGCCAAGGTTCAGCAGGTAGCACGAGGATGCGGCGATGCATGTGGCCGAGCGGCGTTCGCCGTCCAGCACCGCCATTTCGCCAAACGCTCTGCCGCTGCGCAGTACGGCGGTCTCCACCGGTTGGCCGTCGCTGTTGAGCTTCTGCACCGACACCGTGCCCGAATGAATAATGCACATGAACGTGCCCGCGTCGCCCTCGTTGAAGATCGCGTCGCCTTTTTCAATGCTGCTGATGCTGAAGTACCCCGCAGCGGCGGCGAATTCTGCAGGCGTCAGGGCTATGAACAGACCGCAGTCCATCAGCATGTCGCGGATTTCTTTGTTGAGTAATGTAGACATGGCGAGTTCTTGTTGGGTGTTCAGGGAGATTGCGTGAAGCACTGGCTGGCGTGAGAGCAGCCCCGGACTTTACAGCGTCCGGGGCTTGCCATGTGACACACCACTCGCGCAGATTTCGTCAGGCTATATTCAGCACTTTCAGAATAAATCCGTATTCGAGTGCTACGTCACGCAATCCCTGATAGCGCCCGCTCATGCCACCATGGCCTGCACCCAGCTCGGTCTTGAGCAACAGCAGGTTATCGTCGGTTTTTAGATCACGCAGTTTTGCCACCCACTTGGCCGCCTCCCAATACTGCACGCGACTGTCGTTATAGCCCGCGATCACCAGCATCGCCGGATAATCCTGCGCTGTGACATTTTCATAAGGCGCGTAGGCCTTGATCCGCGCGTGAACATCCGGCTCTTGCGGATTACCCCATTCGTCATATTCAGTGACGGTCAGCGGCAGATCGGGGTCGAGCATGGTGTTCAGCACATCGACGAACGGAACTTCAGCAATGGCCGCCTTGAACAGCTCCGGACGCTGGTTCACTACCGCGCCAATCAACAGGCCGCCAGCACTGCCGCCGCTGATCACCAATTGCTCGGCAGTGGTGATGTTCTCCACGATCAAGTGTTCGGCGCAGGTGATGAAGTCGCTGAAGGTGTTCTGCTTGTGCTCCTGCTTGCCGTTGCGGTACCAGGCTTCGCCCAGCTCACCGCCGCCGCGCACATGGGCGATGGCGAAAGCAATGCCTCGATCAAGCAGGCTCAGCCGCGCGTGGGAAAACCAAGGGTCCAGGCTTTCGCCGTACGCGCCATAGCCGTAGAGATACAGCGGAACCGTCTGACCCGCCAGCTCGCGCTTGACCACCAGGCTGATCGGCACTTGCGTACCGTCGGCGGCCGTCGCCCACAACCGCTGGCTGACGTAGGCATCGGCGTCGAACACACCCAGTACGGGCGTTTCCTTGAGTACGACCTGTTCCCCGGTGGCCAGCGACAATTGCCATACCTGGGGCGGACGATTCAGCGACTGATAGCGCAGGCGAATCGTGTCGCTGTCGAACTCAAGGGTGTCCTGCACGTACAGGTTGTACGCTGCATCCGGCAGTTGCACGCGATACGCCGGCAGGCCTTGGGGATGTACTTCGACAATCGGCAGGCCGCCTTCGTGCAGGCTCAAGGTCAGGCCTTTGGCGTTGAGGCTGAAGCCGTCGAGCATGACCGTCTCGCTGTGGGCAATCAGGTTCTGCCAGTCGCCACGCTCAGGTGCGCCATCGGCCTTTTCAGCCGCGTGATACAGCGCAAAGTTGATGCCGTCCTGATTGCTGCGAATCACCCAGCTCCATTCGCCCTCGATCAACCCGTGGTCCACCGAATACTCATGGCCCTCGCTGCGCGGCGCCATGCACACGAACGCCTGCTCAGGCGTGGCGGCGTCCAGCACCCAGGCCTCGCTGGTGGTTTTACTGTCCAGCCCCACGATCAACTGCCGCTCCGAACTGCTGCGATAGCAATGCAGGAAGAAGCGCCCGTCGGGCTCGCTGAACACCAGTTCGGCGGATTGTTCGCCCAGCTTGTGGCGATACAGCTTGTGTGGGCGATGGGTGTCGTCCAGTTCGCCGAAGAACAGCGTCCGGCTGTCGTTGGCCCAGGTCATGCTGCCGTCGCAGTCTTCGAACGGCAGGCTGCTGACCGCGCCACTGCTCAGCTCCTTGACGTACAGCTGATAAACCTCCTCGCCGCTGGTGTCGAGGCTGTAAGCCAAGCGCCGATGGTCGGGGCTGATGCTGAACGCGCCGAGGGAGAAGAAGCCACCGCCGGCCAGTTCGTTTGGGTCGAGCAGCAATTCTTCAGCGCTTTCGTCGAGGGTCTGGGAGTCATCGGCCGGACGCGGGCAGCGGTAGTGACGGGCGTATTCGTCGCCTTCGGTGGTCCGGGTGTAATAAAGATACGGGCCCCAAGGGGAGGGCAGGGACAGATCGGTTTCAAGGATGCGGCCCTTGATCTCCTGGAACAGGGTGTCGCGCAACGGCTGCAGGTCGGCGAGCTGCTGTTCCTGCCAAGCGTTCTCGGCCTTGAGGTAATCGAGCACTTCCTCGGTGTCGCGGTTTTGCAGCCAGGCGTACGGGTCGGCGCCGTCAGCCTTGCGGGCGACGGGGGCGGTGGAGGTGTGTGGGGCGGAAGGCATGCTGGGCTCTCTCACGTGGGCTCATTTAAAAGGGATCGGTCGCGCTGCCCGGTGCTGGACACGCGGCGGACCGATAACTGAAGCCGGGGAAGCCGGGCTGGTGAAAAGTCGTTATCATAAGCGCCTCTTTACCTGCCTTACCACGGACGTCATGACCGACAACGACTATCTGATTGCCTGGGGCCTTTACGCGTTCGCCGCGTTGGGCTGTCTGTTGGTGTGGTTCAAGCTGACCGGCTGGATGTGGCGCTACCTGCGCGAACCCCTGCGCGTGATCGGCGCCGTGCTGTTGTTCTGCCCGACCATCGTCGATCCGGCCAAGGATCAATACGCCCCGGCGCTGGCGATCAGCGTGCTGGATCTGGCGCTGAAAGTCGGCAACAACGTCTGGCGCGCCGTGCTCGACCTCTCCACTTACGGCGCCGTCGCGCTGGGCCTCTACTTGGTTTACGCCTTGATCCGCTTGCCGTTCCTGCGCAAGAAAAAAGCCCGTCTGGCCCACGCCGAAGCTGCCGCTGCACAGGCTGCCGCCGAGCAGAAGGAACACGACGAGCCTTACGCGGACCAGCCTGCAGGACGCTTCGCCAGCCCGTCGCCGGTGGCATCGCCAGCACCTGCGCCGAGCGGCCGCTATCGCGTCGAACCCAAACTGTGATGATCACCGGCATCCTCCCAGACGCGTGCTTCAACGCACCGAGACCCGAGCATGTGTGAACTTCTGGGCATGAGTGCCAACATACCGACGGACATCGTGTTCAGCTTCACCGGGCTGATGCAGCGCGGTGGCCGTACCGGTCCGCACCGCGACGGCTGGGGCATCGGTTTCTACGAAGGCCGTGGCCTGCGCCTGTTTCAGGACCCTGCCGCGAGCAGCGAGTCGGAAGTTGCGCAACTGGTCCAGCGTTACCCCATCAAGAGCGAAGTGGTCATCGGCCACATTCGTCAGGCCAACGTCGGTAAGGTCTGCCTGTCCAACACCCATCCTTTTGTGCGCGAGCTGTGGGGGCGCAACTGGTGTTTCGCCCATAACGGTCAGCTCGCGGATTTTCACCCCGGTGCCACGTTTTATCGGCCAGTGGGCGATACCGACAGTGAAGCGGCGTTCTGCGACCTGCTCAACCGGGTGCGTGAAGCGTTTCCCGAGCCCGTGGAGATCGAGCAGTTGCTGCCGACTCTGGTCGAGGCCTGCAACGAATACCGCAGCAAAGGCGTATTCAACGCACTGCTCAGTGATGGCGACTGGCTGTTTTGCTACTGTTCGACCAAGCTGGTGCACATCACCCGCCGCGCCCCGTTTGGCCCGGCGCGCCTGAAAGATGTCGACGTCATCGTCGATTTCCAGGCAGAAACCACGCCCAACGATGTGGTGACGGTGATTGCCACCGAGCCGCTGACCGAAAACGAGACCTGGAACCGATACGAGCCGGGTCACTGGAGTCTTTGGCGCCGCGGCGAATGCGTTGCCGAAGGCTCGGCCTGAAAGAGAGGGATCTATGCTGCGCAGCTATATACGACTGGTGTTGTTCACGGCAGGCCTGTTGATAGGCGTGCAGATTCCAGGCTTCATCAGCGATTACAGCAAGCGCGTCGAAGCGCACATGCTGGAAGCGCAACAAAGCCTGCGCGGTTATACCGAAACCGCCCAGCGGTTCTTCAATGGCGACGTGCAGGCCCTGATCCAGCATTACCGCAGCAGCGATGATCCGGTGTTCCGCACCGACGCTGACAACATCAGCAACCTGCTCACCCGCAATCAGACCCTCGACCGTGAATGGCTGGCGCTGCAAGGCCCGTGGTACTCCCGCGCCTGGCATGTGCTGACCGCCGCCGACACCGGCATCCGCGACGAAACCTGGAATGGCTACACCTGGCAGGTGCTGTTGTCGCCGGAAGTCATCGGCTGGGGCCTGCTGTGCGCGTTGCTGTTTTCGCTGGTCATCGAAAGCATTGTGGTGTTCATTGACTGGGTGTTTGTGGGTCGGCATCACGTGCGACCGGTGGGGCGCGACTGGCGTTGATGCTCATTGCCGGCACCCGCTTGATTGGGCAGTGATGCTACTGACGCCTTCCCGGCTGAAGCCGGTCCTACAGTGGGGGGTACTTCGTAGGACCTTGTAGACCGGCTTTAGCCGGGAAGGGGCCCTCACAGTCAGTGAAGATCCTCGCACCGTTCACTTTTTCTTATCCTCCCCCCGCGCTTTAATTAGTTGGACGCTTGGGCCATCCGCGCCGAAGAATGCCCCCAACGCACAGCCCCGTGTCCCGCGCTGCCAACCTGACAACCCCGCGCGTACACTCGAGCTTCTCCCCGTTTCGTTCGCACAGGAGTCACGCCCTTGAGCCGCCTGTTATTGAATTGTGATATCGGCGAAAGCTACGGCGTCTGGACCATGGGTCTGGACGCCGAGGTCATGCCCTACATCGATTGCGCCAACATCGCCTGCGGCTTCCACGCCGGCGACCCGAGCGTCATGCGCAAGACCGTCGCGCTGGCCCTGGCCAACAACGTTACCATTGGCGCGCACCCGGCTTATCAGGATCTGGTGGGTTTCGGCCGTCGCTCGATGGCCTGTTCGCCGCAGGAAATTCAAGACCTGCTGCATTACCAGATCGGCGCACTTGACGGCGTTTGCCGAGCCCAGGGCAGCCACGTCAGCTACGTCAAACCCCACGGCGCGATGTACAACGACATGATGGCCAACCCGACGCAACTGCGCGCCGTTATCGAGGCCATCGCCCGTTACAATCCCGAACTGCCGCTGATGCTGCTGGCCATGCGCGACAACTCTGCGGCGCAAGCCATCGCCGATGAATTCGGCATCACGCTGTGGTTCGAGGCCTTTGCCGATAGGGCCTACGACAATGTGGGGCGTCTGGTCTCGCGCAACATTCCCGGCGCGGTGCATCACGATGCCGAGGTCATCATCGCTCAGGCCATGACCTTGTCCCGAGGCGAAGCCTTGATCGCCAGCGATGGCAGCGAGCTGCGGCTGCAACCACACACCTTGTGCGTGCACGGCGACAACGCCAGCTCCATCGACGCAGTCCAGCGCATTCGTCAGGCATTGAACGGCACTGACGCCGGACCGTCGGCCCCGTGAACCTGCGCATCGAAGTCGTCGCCATCGATTGCCTGATGGTCCGCCTGTTCGACGCCATCGACGAGGCCAACATGCCGTGGATGCTCGCCGCGACGTTGCGTCTGCGCGAGGGCTTTGCTGCGCAATTGATTGATCTGGTGCCGTCCTACACCACGTTGATGGTGCATTACGATCTGTTGGCGTTGAGTCCGACACAGGCTCGGGCGATCATTACCGATGCGCTGAAAGACCTCACACCCGACGCCGCCCAAGGCGGTCGGCAGCATGTGTTGCCGGTCTGGTACGACCTCAGCGTCGGGCCCGAGTTGAGCCTGTTGTCCAGGCGCAGCGGGCTGTCGGTGGAAGAAGTGATTAGCCGCCACAGCCAGCGCGAGTATCAGGTCTTCGCCCTGGGCTTCGCGCCGGGGTTCGGGTTCATGGGGCTGGTGGAAGAAATCCTCGCCGCGCCGCGCATCAAGACACCCCGCAAGCGCGTTGTCGCGGGAAGTGTCGGCATCGCCGAACGGCAAACGGCGGCCTATCCACTGGAGTCGCCCGGCGGCTGGAACATCCTCGGGCGCACCCCGGCCAAACTGTTTGATCGCGAAATCGACGGCTACAGCCTGATGCAGCCTGGCGACACCGTGCGTTTTGCCGCCGTTGATCACGCCGAGTTCATGCGTCTGGGCGGCGACGACACGCCGCTGGAGGGCCTGGCATGAGCGCGTTGACGGTTAAAAGCAGCACGCCGCTGTGCCTGTTGCAGGACGCGGGACGGTTTGGCGTAAGACACCTCGGCGTCACCCAGGGTGGGGCGCTGGACTGGGTGTCGATGTCGTGGGCCAACAAGCTACTGAATAACGCGCTGGACGCTGCCGTCGTCGAAGTAACATTGGGCGGCCTGACGCTGGTAGCCGAGGCCGACTGCTGTCTGGCCCTGGCGGGTGCGGATCTGGGCGCGATGCTCGACGATCGTCCGATGGCGCCGTGGCGCAGCTTCTTTGTGCGCAAAGGCCAGCAGCTACGTTTTACCCGGCCCATCAACGGTGCCCGCGCCTACCTCGCGGCGCCCGGCGGATTTGCGGCGCTCGATGTGCTCGGCAGCTGCTCCACCGTCACACGCGAAGGGCTGGGCGGGCTCGAAGGAAGCGGCAAAGCGCTGGCTGAAGGCGATCAACTGACTTATGCAGGGGCGTCATTTGAGCTTCACGCGCTGCCCGATCACCTCATTCCCGACTTTTCCGAACAGCGTCCGCTGGATGTCGTTCTCGGTGCACAGATCGGCCAGTTCAGCGGCTTGAGCCTGTTCGATGCGTTCAATAGCGACTGGACCCTCGACAGCCGCGCCGACCGCATGGGCATGCGCCTGCTGGGGCCGGAGCTGGTTTATCAGGGCAAACCGATGATCTCCGAAGGCATCCCGCTCGGCGCCATCCAGGTCCCGCCGGATGGTCAGCCGATCGTCCTGCTCAACGACCGTCAGACCATCGGCGGCTATCCAAGGCTCGGCGCGCTGACGCCGTTGTCACTGGCGCGGCTGGCGCAGAAACTGCCGGGGAGTGTGGTGCGGATGAGGGCAGTGGTGCAGGACGTGGCGCATCGGGAGCAGGTGGAATATACGAAGCGGTTTTGAAGTTGACCCTGTGTGGTCTGTTTCGTACAGGCTCATCGGAATCGTCATTCAGTATTCTCAGGTCGGTCATTTTTTATGCTGGCCGTTACGTACCTCATACCCCCGCTATGAGGAGCGACAATGAACCTTGACCTAATCGTCGACCAGAACCATTCCTATCGACAAGCAGTAGCGATCGCGTACGAGAAGGCTAGAAGAAACGGCGACGTTGATGCGGCTACCGCCCAGGAGTGCGAGATGGTCCTAAGTGAACCCGAACCTGATTATGTCTATCACGAGGCCATGTTGGATCATGATCTCCAGTCGTACGAGGACGGGTCTGTATCCTTCCGCACATTGAGCCCGCGCGACTTCTACGAGCGGGTAAAGTTGAATGCACGGATAACCGCTGCGGAGGGTCTCGCGGATCAAATGGATAATATATGGCAGGACGTGAAAGCTACGGTGGTCGGAGTTGAAACAGAGTTGTTAAGCCAATTGAAATTTTCAGTTGATGAGAAAGGCACGATTAAGCCGCTGATGGTTTCAGGTTTATTGGGTGTGAATGATGAGAAAAAACTTTTCGATCTATTGAATAATCATTCGGGATTCAAGAACGCAGCCAAAGGGTATGTGTGGCTCCTGGCGGGAGTCGTGGGTCAGACGGTAGAAGGATTATCAGCTAGATACGCACGGCATTTCGCCAGTTCCAAGTGAGGGAGCGGCTAACCGCGTGGGTCGTGCGGTTAGCCTTTTATTCACTAGTTGACGATATTTATATCGCAGATTTGAGTAATTGAAACCGGACTGATGCCAGTGTCAGGGTTACCCCTGACGGAGACGTGCCAGTGCCCCGAGTTGTAGTTGACCCTCCATTTGTAGCGATCGGATCCTACAAATGGAGGGGTCGCATGACGGCCAACACAGCGTGGCATGTCTATGTACTCCACTATGCGGGCGCTTATAACGCGCGTGGAATGCCTAGCTTCATGAGGGCCGACCTATCGCGTAAAGGTCGGCCCTCGACTGCTACGCTTCAGGACTGATGGGCCAGGTCAGCCCACAACATCACTTCGCCAGATACCGCATCCCTTCTTCCAACCCCCGCAACGTCAGCGGGTACATCTGATCTTCGATCAAGTCCCGCACGATGTTGGTGGAGGTGGTGTAGGCCCAAGCGTCTTTGGGGTACGGATTGATCCAGATGATCTTCTTGAACTTGGCCATGAACCGCTGCATCCAGACGTAGCCCGCTTCCTCGTTCCAGTGCTCGACGCTGCCGCCCGGCTGGGTGATTTCGTAGGGCGCCATGGCGGCGTCGCCGATGAAGATCACTTTGTAGTCGGCGCCGTATTTATGCAGCAGGTCCTGGGTGGCCGTGCGCTCAGAGGTGCGGCGCTGGTTGTTCTTCCACACCGACTCGTAAACGAAGTTATGGAAGTAGAAATACTCCATGTGCTTGAACTCGGTCTTGCAGGCCGAGAACAGTTCCTCGCAGATCTTCACGTGGGCGTCCATGGAGCCGCCGATGTCGAACAGCAGCAACAGCTTGATGGTGTTGCGGCGTTCCGGGCGCATCTGGATGTTCAGCAGGCCGGCGTCACGGGCGGTGTGATCGATGGTGCCGTCGATGTCCAGTTCGTCTGCCGCACCCTGGCGTGCGAATTTGCGCAGGCGCCGCAGCGCCACTTTGATATTGCGCGTGCCCAGTTCAACCCCGTCGTCGAGATTCTTGTACTCGCGTTGATCCCAAACCTTCGCGGCCTTGCCCTGACGCTGGCCGGCGTCGCCCACCCGAATCCCCTCGGGGTTGTAACCGCCTGAGCCGAACGGGCTGGTGCCGCCGGTGCCGATCCATTTATTGCCGCCGGCGTGGCGCTCCTTTTGCTCTTCCAGACGCTTCTTGAATTCTTCGATCAGTTTGTCCAGGCCGCCCAGGGACTGGATCTGTGCGCGCTCTTCAGCGGTCAGCGAACGCTCGAATTCCTTGCGCAGCCAGTCTTCGGGGATTAGCGCCTGCAAGTGATCGTCGAGCTTTTCCAGGCCATTGAAGTACGCGCCGAACGCCCGGTCGAACTTGTCGAAATGGCGCTCGTCCTTCACCAGAATCGTGCGCGACAGGTAGTAGAACTCGTCCATGTCAGCGAACGTCACACGCTGCTTCAGCGCGTTGATGAGGTCGAGCAGTTCACGCAACGAAACCGGCACTTTGGCCGCACGCATTTCGTTGAACAGGTTGAGCAACATAGTCGGCGTCCCGCCCTTGATCTAAATAAGCTTGACCAGAAAAGGCTCAGCGATTGCCGCGACGGCTCATGAACGCTAGGCGTTCAAGCAAATGCACGTCCTGCTCGTTCTTGACCAGGGCACCGGCCAGCGGCGGGATGGCTTTGGTGGAGTCGCGCTCGCGCAGCACAGCTTCGCCGATGTTGTCGGCCATCAGCAGTTTGAGCCAGTCCACCAGCTCGGATGTCGAAGGTTTTTTCTTCAGGCCCGGGACTTTGCGCACGTCGAAGAACACGTCCAGGGCTTCGCTGACCAGGTCCTTCTTGATGTTCGGGTAATGCACGTCGACGATCTTCTGCAGGGTGCTGCGGTCGGGGAACGCGATGTAGTGGAAGAAGCAGCGGCGCAGGAAGGCGTCCGGCAGTTCTTTTTCGTTGTTGGACGTAATGATGATGATCGGGCGCTTTTTAGCCTTGATCGTCTCGTCGATCTCGTAAACGTAGAACTCCATTTTGTCGAGTTCTTGCAGCAAGTCGTTGGGGAATTCGATGTCCGCCTTGTCAATCTCGTCGATCAGCAGAATGACCCGCTCTTCGGATTCAAAGGCTTCCCAGAGCTTGCCCTTCTTCAGGTAATTGCGCACGTCGTGGACTTTGTCGACGCCCAGCTGCGAGTCGCGCAGGCGGCTGACCGCGTCGTACTCATAGAGGCCCTGATGGGCCTTGGTGGTCGACTTGATGTGCCAGGTGATCAGCCGGGCGCCGAAGGATTCGGCCAGTTGCTCGGCGAGCATGGTCTTGCCGGTCCCGGGCTCGCCCTTGACCAGCAGCGGGCGCTCCAGGGTGATGGCTGCGTTGACCGCAAGCTTCAGATCGTCGGTGGCGACGTAGGCGTGGGTGCCTTCGAATTTCATCGGGAAAATCCTCGAACAAGGCGGACAGACCCGTGGCCTGAATCGCGCAAGATAGGGCGCAAAGAATGCAGCGACTATACCGCGCGCCCCGCGCGACTGTGAACGCAGACGGTTTATTCAGTATCTGAATGGGGCGTCACGGTCTGACCGGGCAGAAAATTGTAACTTTCATTGAGGTATCGCCAAAATAGCTATACCTTGCAGGCCATGTCGACCAAATACAGATTCAGGGACAAATACAGAATTCAACTGCGGGAAAAGGACCAACTGCCGCCTCACGTGCACCTCACCGGTGGCGGGCTGGATGTGTTGATCTGTCTGCAGTTGGTTGAACCCATGCTCGGCCACGCCCCGGCCGCCGTACTCAGGGAGGCGCTCGAATGGGTAAGGGCCCACCAAACAGAATTACTGGAGGAATGGAAACGATGGCATCCATGAAACGCCCACGCCTCAAAACCGCAGAGGCGCTGGCTCATCAAAAATTGGCGCTGACATTCATCAACGACGTGACGTACGTCCTCGACCTGAGCGGCGATATCGCGGCAATCCGGGGGCTGCAACCGCTCAAGGATCCGAGCGTGTTCAAGCAGGCGCAGATCGGCGACGACGGCTGGACCGTGGAGTGGGCCGGGCCCGACATCCAGATCGGCGCCGACACTCTTTACCTGGACGCCAAGGCGCAGGCTGCCACCGACGAGAACACACGGATCTTCATCGGCTGGCGCGCGCGCACCGGGTTGCCGCTGGCCTTGGCGGCCGAGGCACTGGGCGTCAGCACGCGAAGCATCACCCGCTACACCAACGGCAGCGAGGCCGCACCGCGCACGTTGGCGCTGGCGTGTCTGGGGTGGGATGCATTGCAGAATCAGGCGGAGAACGGTGTGTTGCTGGCGGAGAAGCATGCGGCCTATGGAGTTGCCAAAGAGAACCGCGTTGACAAGGGGGCAGCCGAAAGTGGCGAGTGAGCTGACTCGAGGGGGAGGCGTGTCAGCGATCAAGGTCATCGCTGACTAAACGCTTCGCGAGCAAGCTCACTCCTACAGGGATGCGCCAGTCAAAACGCTGGGTTTATTTCGCCTCGCTCTTGCCACTGTCGTAGCGGGTATTGAACGCCTTCACGAAGGCATTGCGCAGGATCTGTAAAAACGCTTCGAACGCACTGATGTCCTGTTTGTGGACACTGCCGCTGAGTTCGACGCGGGTGGCGAACTGGTTCTTCACTTGGTTCTTCAGCACCGTTTCGCTGCCGCCGACCACGGCTTCCCAGATCGAGCGGAAGAAGCCTTTGTTCTGGTTCTCGACGTCCTGCTGCCAGTCAAAGACATCGACATTACGCAGCAGGGGCTTGATGTAGCCACTGAGCTGGCCATTGGTGGCCTGGGCTTCGATGACCACGTCGCCGTCGCCCGCGTTGAAGTCGAATTTGCCGTACGCCGAGGCGAAGTCGTTCAGGCGTTTGAGCTGGATACCGGTCGCGCGCAGCTTGAAGTCGAAATCTTCCAGGCTGAACGGGTCGAAGGTCGCTGTGCTTTCCAGTGGCGCATGGCCCAGCAGCATGGCCTTGCCCTCGAAGCGGGCATCGCGCTTGCCGGCTTTGTCTTCGACGTTGGTCAGGTTGTAGATGCTGGCGTTGATGTTGTCGGCATCGATTTTCACTTTCGGCGTCGAATTGAAGTTGCTGAACGTGATCTTGCCGTCCTGAATGCGCAGCTCGTTGAGGGTGATCGGCAGCAGCTTGTTCAACTGAGCACGCCAGTCAGTACCGGCACCGGTCTGGGACTGGCGCTTGTCCGGGCCACCGTCGACGAAGTTGAGTTCAGGGCTGACAAACGCGACCTCGGCGACCACCGCATGGTCGTACCAGAGCGAGTGCCAGCTGACGGCGAGGTCGATGACCGGCGCATCCAGCAGAGGCACGGGCACCTTGCCATCGACCTTGACGATTTTCAGGCCGTTGATGCGGTACGCCCCGCGCCACAGGGCCAGGTCCACGTCGGTGACCTGACCGCGGTAGTCGCCCATGTCGGCGAGTTTTTCGTTGAGGTAATTGCGCACCACGTAGGGCAGCGCGATGTGGACTGCGATCAGCAACACCACCAAGCCAACAATTGTCCATAACGGCCAGCTGTAACGACGTTTCATGTCTCCACCCTCCAGTAACGTAGCTTTGTTGACTGCTGGCGATGTGATCGGTTCGCTTCGACTGGACGTCGCACCGGCTCAAGGCATAGGCTTTGGGCTTTTCCAAACCTGCACAAGGACCCGGTCATGAGCCGTATTTACGCAGATAACGCCCATTCCATCGGCAACACGCCACTGGTGCAGATCAACCGCATCGCGCCGCGCGGGGTCACCATTCTGGCCAAGATCGAGGGGCGTAATCCGGGGTATTCCGTGAAGTGCCGGATCGGCGCGAATATGATCTGGGACGCCGAAAGCAGCGGTAAACTCAAGCCCGGCATGACCATCGTCGAACCCACCTCCGGCAATACCGGCATCGGCCTTGCGTTCGTCGCCGCAGCCCGTGGCTACAAGCTGACCCTGACCATGCCGGCCTCGATGAGTATAGAGCGGCGCAAGGTGCTCAAGGCCCTGGGCGCCGAACTGGTGCTGACCGAGCCGGCGCTGGGCATGAAAGGCTCCATCGCCAAGGCCGAAGAGTTGCTCGCCAGTGACCCTGCCACATACTTCATGCCGGCGCAGTTCGAGAACCCGGCCAACCCGGCCATTCACGAGAAGACCACCGGACCGGAAATCTGGAACGACACCGACGGCGCCATCGACGTGCTGGTCGCAGGCGTCGGCACGGGCGGCACGATCACCGGCGTCTCGCGCTACATCAAAAACGCCATGGGCAAGCCGATTATCTCGGTGGCCGTCGAACCCATGGGCTCGCCGATCATCACCCAGGCGATGGCCGGTGAAGAGATCAAACCCAGCCCCCACAAGATTCAGGGTATTGGCGCGGGTTTCATCCCGAAGAACCTCGACCTCTCGATTGTCGACCGCGTCGAGCTGGTCAGTGATGAAGAAGCCAAGGCCATGGCCCTGCGGCTGATGCAGGAGGAGGGGATTCTCTGCGGTATCTCCTGCGGCGCGGCCATGCACGCAGCGGTGCGAATGGCCGAGAAACCGGAAATGCAGGGCAAGACGATCGTGGTGGTGCTGCCGGATTCTGGTGAGCGTTACTTGTCGAGCATGCTCTTCAGCGACCTGTTTACTGAACGCGAGCTGACGCAATAATCGTGTGCGCCGCGGCTTCGGCTTTTTACCCGGCGGACTAAAGCTTATGATGGCCGCCATTCGAAACCCGCCGGAAGATTGTCCCAGATCATCCGGCGGCGGTTTCAGCGGCGTAAGCTTCGGGCCGCGCGGTTCGGCCCTGTTTCAAGGAGAGTTTCATGACCCTTTCTTTTGCTGTCAAAGCGGCGATTCTGCTGCTGTTTGTCGGCAGCACGCTGTACGTGCATTTGCGCGGCAAGGCGCGTTTGCCGGTATTGCGCCAGTTCGTGAATCACTCCGCACTGTTCGCCCCCTATAACGCCTTGATGTATTTGTTCTCCAGCGTGCCCTCAAAGCCGTACCTGGACCGCAGCAAGTTTCCTGAGCTGGACGTGCTGCGCGACAACTGGGAAACCATCCGCGACGAAGCCATGCACCTGTTCGACGAGGGCTATATCCGTGCCGCCGCCAAGGACAACGACGCGGGTTTCGGCTCGTTCTTCAAGAAGGGCTGGAAGCGTTTTTACCTCAAGTGGTACGACAAGCCGCTGCCGTCCGCCGAGGCGCTGTGCCCGAAGACGGTTGAACTGGTCAGCCGTATTCCCAACGTAAAAGGCGCAATGTTTGCTCTATTGCCCGGCGGCAGCCACCTGAATCCGCACCGTGACCCGTTCGCCGGCTCCCTGCGTTATCACCTGGGCCTGTCGACGCCGAACTCTGACGATTGCCGCATCTTTGTCGACGGTCAGGTGTATGCCTGGCGCGATGGTGATGACGTGATGTTCGACGAAACCTACGTGCACTGGGTCAAGAACGAAACCGACGTCACCCGCGTGATTCTGTTCTGCGACATCGAGCGACCGCTGAGCAATCGCTTCATGACCGCTGTCAACCGCCGCGTCAGCGCGTTTCTGGGCCGTGCCACTGCGCCGCAGAACACCGATGACGAACGCGTCGGCGGGATCAATCAGGCGTATGCCTTCAGCAAACGCTTCAGCAACAGCTTCAGCGGCAAGGTCAAGCAGTTCAAACGCGCCAACCCCAAGGCGTATCGCATCCTTCGTCCGGTGCTGGCGGTGGTCGTACTGACGCTGCTGGGCTGCTGGCTGTTCGGCTGAACAAACGGTTTTGTCGAGCGCCGTCGCACCCTGCGCGGCGGCGCTTTTTGCTGTCTTGGCAGTTCCGCGTTGGAGCTGTCAACGACGTCGACTTATGACATTGCACAAGGCACCGGTCGCTGGTTATAGTCGGCCTCGTTGCCGCCCCACTTGGCGTCATCCAGTCCTTCCCTTTCAGAAGATAAGCACGATGCCTGCATCCAGCACCCGGTTTGCTTTATCCGCCACGGCTCGCGCTGTTGCGGAACCGCGCGACTGCCTGCAACTCGTCTTCATCACGCGTTACCCGCCACCCCCACCTGTGAATAGTCCTGTCGTGTGCGCTGTTGCACCGCCAGGGGTCGTTGTGCTCGGCTGATCGACCGCCTAAACGCTGTCGGTCCAGGCCTGCAAACGCCCGCAAAACTTCCGTGAATCCGGTACGTGCCGGGTCCGATTCTGTCTGAATCACAGGTGACTCATGTTTGCTCATAAAGCCCTGGCCTCGATGGCCACGACGACGCTTTTCGTCCTGCTCTGGAGCAGCGGCGCGATTGTTTCCAAGTGGGGCCTGACCCACGCTTCACCGTTTGCATTTCTACTGTTCCGTTTCCTGCTGGCGCTTGTGGCGTTGGCGATTCTGATCCCCGCGTTGGGTTACAAGCTTCCCGCTACACGAGCTTCGATGGGCTTCGCGTTGCTGACGGGCGCTGTGCTGCTGGGGGCTTATCAGATCTGCTACCTGCTGGCGCTGGACCTGAAAGTCGCGCCCGGCGTCATGGCCACGATCATGGGCGTGCAACCGATTCTCACGGCCGTGCTGGTCGAGCGCAGCCGTTCGACGTCCCGCATGTTTGGCCTTGGTCTGGGGCTGGCGGGTCTGGTGCTGGTGGTCTGGAAAGGTATCGGCGACGGCGGATCGCTCGCCGGCATGGCGTTCGGCGTGCTCGGCATGTTGAGCATGACCGGAGGTTCGATCATGCAGAAACGCATCACCGACAACCCCCTCGGCACGCTGCCTGTGCAATACCTCGCGGGGACGGTGGTATGTGCGGTGTTCGTGCCGTTTCAGCCCTTTCATTTCGAGCACAGCATCGGCTTCTACGTGCCGGTGCTCTACATGGGGCTGGTGGTGTCGGTGCTCGCGACGTTCCTGCTCTACCGATTGATCGCCCAGGGCAATCTGGTCAACGTCACCAGCCTGTTTTACCTGGTGCCCGGCGTCACCGCGATCATGGATTACCTGATCTACGGCAACCGCCTCGCGCTGGTGAGTTTGCTGGGGATGGTGCTGATTGTGGTGGGGTTGGTGTTTGTGTTCAGGAAGGTTGAATAGCGTCAACCGTCCCGAGGCTGCGGTCAGGGTCAACCCAGCCGCACGTGCCGACTCAACAATGCCCGCAGCGCTGCGGGTTTCACCGGTTTGGCGAGGTATTCCAGGCCGGCGGCGTGTACCTGGGCGATCAGCTCCGGGCGGCCGTCGGCGCTGATGACGACGCCGGGGACCGGCTCACCCAATTGCGTGCGTAGCCACGCCATCAGTTCGGTGCCGATCTCGCCGTGGTCCAGGTGGTAATCCACCAAGGCCAGGTGCGGGCGAACGCCGTCGCTGAGCAGCGTCTGGCATTCCTCGCGATTGCGCGCCGTCCAGACCTGACACCCCCAGCGGCTCAGCAGGCTGTTCATGCCGATCAGGATGCTGTCCTCGTTGTCGACGCACAGAATTTGTGTGCCGTTCAGCGCGGCGCGCACAGGTTCGGTCGGCGCAGCGGCCGGCGTCGGCAACGCAGGCGCCAGCGGCACCGTAACGCTGAACAGGCTGCCCTGACCCGGCCACGAACGCACTTCCAGCGAGTGACCGAGCACGCGGCACAAGCCGTCGGCAATCGCCAGTCCCAAACCCAGGCCCTTCTCGGCGCGGGTCTGATGGCTGTCAAGCCGCTTGAACTCCTCGAAAATCACCTGCCGCTTGTCCTCGGGAATACCCGGCCCCCGGTCCCACACTTCCAGGCTCAGTTGCCCGTTACGGCGCCGCACCCCCAGCAGAATCGGCCCCTTGGCGTAACGAAACGCATTGGTCAGGAAGTTCTGCAGCACCCGCCGCAGCAGTTTGGCGTCGCTGGCCACACGCAATGTGCTGCCGCGCACGCGGAAGTCCAGGCCCTGCTCCTGAGCGAGGGCCTTGAATTCGGCACCGAGGGTTTCAAACAGATTATTCAGCGCAAACGGCGTGATGGTCGGCGTGAACTTGCCGTTCTCCAGACGCGAAATATCCAGCAGGTCGCTGATCAGGTCTTCGGCCGAACGCAGCGAGCTGTCCAGATGATGGATCAGCTGTTTCGCTTCCGCCGGCACATTGTCATCGTTGTGCAGCAGGGCAGCGGAGAACAAACGCGCGGCATTCATGGGCTGCATCAAGTCATGGCTGACGGCGGCGAGAAAGCGCGTTTTCGACTGATTGGCCGCTTCCGCATGGGCCTTGGCTTCGGTCAACGCCGTGTTCAACTGCGACAGCTCCCGCGTCCGTTCGGCCACGCGCTGCTCAAGGCTTTCGTTGGCGCCCTTGAGCGCCTGCTCGGCCTCGCGGAAGGCGGTGATGTCAGTGAAGCTCATCACGAAGCCGCCGCCGGGCATCGGATTGCCGATCAGCTCGATCACCTGGCCATTGGGAAACAACCGCTCGGACGTATGTGCGCGGCCTTGGCGCATCCAGTGCAGCCGCCGGGCGACGTGCACCTCCGCTTCACCAGGCCCGAGCAAACCGCGCTCGGCGTTGTAGCGGATGATGTCGGCGATGGGCCGTCCCACGCTGATCAGGCCTTCCGGGTAATTGAACAGCTCCAGATAGCGCGCGTTCCAGGCCACCAGTCGCAGGGATTGATCCACCACGCTGATGCCCTGGGTGATGTTTTCGATGGCGCCTTGCAGCAGGGCGCGGTTGAACTGCAGCACTTCGGAGGCTTCGTCGGCGATGCGCACCACGTCTTCGAGTTGCATGTCGCGGCCTTCAATCGCCGCCTTGACCACCGCCCGTGTCGACGACGTGCCCAGCACCCCCGCCAGCAAGCGTTCGGTGTGGGCGATCCAGTCGCCGTTGGCGTTCTGGTTGGGGTTGAAGCCTTTGCCCTGGCGGTAGGCGAAGCGGATGAAGCTCTGCTGCGCGCGCTCTTCGCCGACAAAACGCGCCGAGAGCTTGAGCAAGTCTTCGATCTGCACCGCCAGCAGCGAGCGGTTGTTGGGCCGCGCCTGCAATTCCTGACCGATAAAACGGCCCGCCTGCCAGTGTTCCGACACGCGGGTTCGCGACAGCAGCGAGACCCACACAAACAACGCGAAGTTGCCGATCATCGACAGGACCACGCCCTGGGTCAGCGGACTGATCGGCAGATTGAACGGGTTGCTGTGCAGCCATGCCAACAGCGGAAAACTGCTCAGCGACCACCCCATGCTGTGGGCGATGATCGGCAGCACCAGCGTGTAAAACCAGATGAACACCCCGGCAGCGAGCCCGGCGAACACACCGCGTCGATTGGCCGGCTTCCAGTACAGCGCGCCGATCATCGCCGGCATCAATTGCGTGATGGCGGCGAAGGCGATCTGGCCGATGGTCGCCAGGCTCGCAGTCGATCCCAGCAGTCGATAGCTGACGTACGCGAGCAGCAGGATGACCACAATGCTGACCCGGCGCACCGAGAGCATCCAGTAGCGGAACGCCTCGAACGGACGCTCGGCGGTTTTGCGCCGCAGCAGCCACGGCAGCAGCATGTCGTTGGAGACCATGGTCGACAGCGCGACGCTGGCGACGATGACCATCCCCGTGGCGGCCGATGCGCCGCCAATGAACGCTAGCATCGCCAGCGCCGGGTGTGCATGGGCCAGCGGCACGCTGATCACGAATGAGTCCGGCAGCACCGAGGCGGGCAGCAGCATCTGCCCGGCGAGCGCAATCGGCACCACGAAAACGGCTGCGAGCAGCAGGTAGGCAGGGAACACCCATTTGGCCAGGCGCAAATCTTCGGGCTCGATGTTCTCCACCACGGTGACGTGAAACTGCCGGGGCAGGCAGATGATCGCCATCATGGCGACGCCGGTCTGCACCACCATCGATGGCCAGTTGACCGTTTCTTTCCAGTATTCCTCCAGGCGCGGCGCGAGCATGGCCTGGTTGAACAGGTCATCCACACCGTCGTACAGGCCAAACGTCACGAACGCGCCGACGGCCATAAACGCGAACAGCTTGACCAGCGACTCGAAGGCGATCGCCAGGACCATGCCGCGGTGGTGCTCGGTGGCGTCGAGATTGCGCGTGCCGAAGACGATGGTGAAGAGCGCCAGTACCAGCGACACGATCAGCGCGGTGTCCTGGGCGCGAGTGCCGGTGGCGTCGGCGCCGGCACCGATCAGAATGTTCACCCCCAGCACGATGCCTTTGAGCTGCAATGCGATGTAGGGCAACACGCCGATCAGGCAGATCAGCGCGACGACGACGGCGAGGGTTTGCGACTTGCCGTAGCGGGCGGCGATGAAGTCGGCGATGGACGTGATGTTTTCCTGCTTGCTGATCAGCACCATTTTCTGCAGCACCCAGGGCGCCAGCAGCAACAGCAGGATCGGCCCGAGGTAGATCGGCAGAAACGACCAGAGTTGTTCGGCCGCCTGGCCGACCGAGCCGAAAAACGTCCAGCTGGTGCAGTAAACCGCCAGCGACAGGCTGTACACCCAGGCGCGCAGGCGCGGCGGCAGCGGGGTGCTGCGACGGTCACCGTAAAAGGCGATGGCGAACATGATGGCCATATAGGCCAGGGCGACGGCAGCGATCAGCCCGCTGGACAGCGACATGGGAACTCCGGAGGCAAGCGGCTAGCGGTTTCGGTGGCGATCCTTCGCCGGCCGGACAGTCTCGCACGCCGCGTAGGGTTCGTCTGTTACGACCAAGGTCTGAGCGGCGCGGTGTCGCAGGGGCGCAGAACGGTTGTGGCCTCCATATCGGGGAAATCTATGAGGTATAGCTAAATTACCCGCTTATTCGATATCAGCTGCCGTCCTACTATGAGTGCCACCTCACACGAGGACAGGAGCCCGCCATGACCCACGCCATGTTCATCCCGCAAAGACCCTTCAGCCAACTGAGTCACCCTCGGGAAGTCATCCGCCAATTCACCCCCAACTGGTTCGCCGCGACAATGGGCACCGGCATTCTCTCGGCGGTGCTGGTGCAGCTTCCGGTGACCATCCCCGGCCTGTTCCAGCTGGCGGAAGCCTTGTGGATGCTGAACATCGTCCTGTTCCTGACCTTCAGTGCGCTCTATATCGCCCGCTGGGTGATGTTTTTCGACGAGGCGCGGCGGGTGTTCGGGCATTCCACGGTGTCGATGTTTTTCGGCACGATTCCCATGGGCCTGGCGACCCTTATTAACGGGTTGCTCACCTTCGGCCTGCCGCATTGGGGCGATGCCCTGCTGCCGTTCGCCGAGCTGTTGTGGTGGCTGGACGTGGCGATGTCTCTGGCCTGCGGCGTGCTCATCCCGTTTCTGATGTTCACCCGCCAGGAACACCGCATCGATCAGATGACCGCCGTCTGGCTTCTGCCCCTTGTCGCCTGCGAAGTGGCGGCGGTGAGCGGCGGGCTGCTGGCGCCGCATCTGGCCGACAGTCACAGCCAATTCAGCGTGCTCATCACCAGCTACGTGCTGTGGGCGATGTCGGTGCCGGTGGCGTTCAGCATCCTGACCATCCTGTTGCTGCGCATGGCCCTGCACAAATTGCCCCACGAAAGCATGGCCGCGTCGAGCTGGCTGGCGCTGGGGCCGATCAGCACCGGTGCATTCGGTTTGATCGTGCTGGGCGCCGATTCGCCGCTGATCTTCGACGCCAACGGCTTGCCCGGCGTCGGCGAAATCGCCTCGGGCCTTGGCCTGATTGGCGGCGTGATTTTATGGGGTGTCGGCGTGTGGTGGTGCCTGATGGCGCTGCTGATCACCGCGCGCTACCTGCGCAACGGCATCCCGTTCAACCTGGGCTGGTGGGGGTTTACCTTTCCGCTGGGTGTGTTCGCGCTGACCACCCTCAAACTGGGCGCTGTACTTCATCTGGGATTCTTTTCAGCCCTGGGCAGCGTGCTCGTCGCTGCATTGGCAGCCCTGTGGCTGATGATCATGAAGCGCACCCTGAGCGGCGCCTATAACGGCAAGCTGTTCGTTTCGCCGTGCATCGCTGCCTCACGGTAAATAACGCTCGCGCGCTCTAACGGGCTATCCGTTGGAGCGCATGCTCGACTTTGCCGCCGGTGTCGTCTTCAATGTGGCCCGGAACCGCCGTTCGGCGTTCCCATCCGTAAGCCGGCACCGGCGCCACTCAGGACCAGGGAAGATGAGTCAGTCGCAGTTCAGTTTGTTGAGTAAGCGGCGCTTTCTGCCGTTTTTCGTGACCCAGTCCCTCGGGGCGTTCAACGACAATATCTTCAAGCAGTCGCTGATCCTCGCCATTCTCTACAAGCTGAGCATCGACGGCGACCGCTCCATCTACGTCAACCTCTGCGCTTTGCTGTTCATCCTGCCGTTCTTCTTGTTCTCGGCGCTGGCCGGGCAGTTTGGCGAGAAATACCCCAAGGACAAACTGATCCGCATGATCAAGGTCCTGGAGATCGTGATCATGGTGGTGGGGGCCACCGGTTTTCTCTTCAATCACCTGTCGCTGATGCTGGCGGCACTGTTCGCCATGGGCACCCACTCGGCGCTGTTCGGGCCGGTGAAGTACTCGATTCTGCCGCAGCACCTGCATGAAAACGAACTGGTGGGCGGCAACGGCCTAGTGGAAATGGGCACGTTTCTGGCGATTCTGGCCGGCACCATCGGCGCCGGGGTCATGATGTCGGCGACCCATTACGCGCCCATCGTGGCGGCAGCGATGGTCTCGGTGGCCTGCCTGGGTTATCTCGCCAGCCGGGGCATTCCGCCGGCAGCCGCCGCTTCGCCGGACATGCGCCTGAACTGGAACATCTTCAGCGAATCCTGGGCCACCCTGAAACTCGGCCTGGGGCAGACCAAAGCGGTGTCGCGCTCCATCGTCGGCAACTCGTGGTTCTGGTTCGTCGGCGCGATTTATCTGACGCAGATCCCGGCCTACGCCAAGGACTTTCTGTACGGCGATGAAACCGTCGTCACCCTGATTCTGACCGTATTCTCCATCGGCATCGCCGCAGGTTCCATGCTCTGCGAGCGACTGTCCGGGCGCAAAGTGGAGATCGGCCTTGTGCCGTTCGGCTCCATGGGCCTCACCGTGTTCGGCCTGCTGTTGTGGTGGCATTCCGGTGATTTCCCGCAGAACGTGCAGGCCAACAACTGGCTGGCGATTCTGGGTTACGGGCAGGCGTGGTGGGTGTTGCTGGACATCTTGGGCATCGGCGTCTTCGGCGGGTTTTACATCGTGCCGCTGTACGCGCTGATCCAGTCAAGGACGCCGGAGAAGGAACGCTCGCGGGTCATTGCGTCCAACAACATCCTCAACGCGCTGTTCATGGTGGTCTCGGCGATCGTTTCGATCATCCTGCTGAGCGTGGCGAAACTGTCGATTCCGCAGCTGTTCCTCGTCGTGTCGCTCATGAACATCGCGGTCAACGCCTACATCTTCAAAATCGTGCCCGAGTTCACCATGCGCTTCATGATCTGGCTGCTCAGCCATTCCATGTACCGCGTTGAGCATCGCGACCTCGATTTGATCCCTGACGAAGGCGCGGCGTTGCTGGTCTGCAACCATGTCTCGTTCGTCGACGCGCTGTTGATTGCCGGCTCGGTGCGCCGGCCGATCCGCTTCGTCATGTACTACAAGATCTTCAATCTGCCGGTGCTGAATTTCGTGTTCCGCACGGCGGGCGCGATCCCGATTGCCGGCATCAAGGAGGACAAGGCGGTGTTCGACACAGCGTTCGAACGCATCGCCCATTACCTCAAGGAAGGCGAGCTGGTGTGCATCTTCCCGGAAGGCAAGCTGACCACCGACGGCGAGATCGACACCTTCAAAAGCGGCATGACCCGGGTCTTGCAGGAGACCGACGTGCCGGTGATTCCAATGGCTTTGCAGGGGTTATGGGGCAGCTTCTTCAGCCGCGACCCGAACAAGGGCGTATTCCGCCGGCTGTGGTCGCGCGTGACGTTGGTGGCGGGGCCAGCGTTGACGGGTGAGCAATCGCAGCCGGCGCTGGTGCGTGAGCGGGTGGCGGAATTGCGGGGTGGGGTGCGGTAGCCGGAAGCCGGAAGCCGGATGTTCCGGGCTGTCCGAATAGGTGTGGGAGACTGCAGGTTGAGCCAGCTCCCCGGCTGATTAACCCACCACTGGCTTCTCTTCCGCAACCACCGCATCCGGGGTCATCTTGCGGAAGTACGTCGAAAGCAACGCACCGGAAATGTTGTGCCAGACGCTGAACAGCGCGCTTGGCACCGCCGCCAGTGGCGAAAAGTGCGCGGCGGCCAGTGCGGCGCCGAGGCCTGAGTTCTGCATGCCGACTTCCAGAGACAGCGATTTGCGCTGGGCTAGCGGCAGCTTGAACAGCTTGCCGGTGAAGTAGCCCAGCAAAAAGCCGAAGCTGTTGTGCAGGATCACCACGGCCATGATCAGCAGTCCCGATTCGGCAATCTTCGCCTGACTCGCTGCCACCACCGCGCAGACGATCATCACGATACTCACCACCGACACCAGCGGCAGCACGTCGACGGCAAAGCTCACTTTGGCGCCCAGCAGGCGTTGAGCGATGACGCCCAGCACGATCGGCAGCATCACCAATTGCAGGATCGACCAGAACATCTCCATGAAGGACACCGGCAGCCACGCCGACGCCAGCAACCAGATCAGCGCCGGGGTCAGCAGCGGGGCGAGGAGGGTGGTGACGGCGGCGATGGCCACCGACAGCGCCAGGTCACCTTTCGCCAGCCAGGTCATGACGTTGGACGATGTGCCGCTCGGGCAGCAGCCGACCAGAATCACGCCTACGGCGATTTCCGGTGGCAGGTGAAACAGCTGGCAAAGCAGCCAGGCAACGCCGGGCATGATCACGAAATGCGCGACCACCCCCAGAGCCACGCGCCAGGGGTGGCGCACGACTTCAGAAAAATCATCGAGCTTGAGGGTCAGGCCCATGCCGAACATCACCAGCCCCAACAACGGCACGATGTACGACTTGAGGCCAATGAACCAGGACGGGAACAGGAACGCCAGCACGGCAAACAGCAGCACCCAGTACGCGAAGGTATTACCGACAAAACGACTCAACGCAGCCAGGGCGCGCATGGCCTGCTCCTTTCTTATGGGTATGAAGGGGATGCAGACGCTAAGGAGCCAGCAAGCCGGCCCCTGCGTCAGTGGGCGAAATCAGATCCCCTGGGGAATCTCTTCGCCGCCCAGTGCTTCCATCAATTGCGGCAGGAACTCACCGAACGTCAGCATCATCAAGGTGAAGCTGGCGTCCTGCTGACCCAGCGCATCGTCGCCGCCGTTCTGCTCGGCTTCATCCTGCAGCAGGTCTTCGAACTTCAGGCGTTTGATACCGAGCTTGTCATCCAGCACGAACGACAGCTTGTCCTGCCACGCCAGCGACAGCTGAGTGACGACCTTGCCGGTGCTCAGGTGCAGCTGGATCTCGTCGCTGGTCAGGTCCTGACGCTTGCACTTCACAACGCCGCCGTCTTCGTGGGTGTCGCGCAGTTCGCATTCGTCCAGCACGAAGAAGTGCTCGGCGGTCTCGCCAGTCTTGACCCACTCGGTCATGACAGCGGTTGGCGCTGTTTTGACAGTCACGGGGCGGACGGGCAACGAGCCGACCACTTCACGCAGGGTCGACAGCAGGTCTTCGGCGCGCTTCGGGCTGGAAGCGTTGACCAGAATCACGCCCTGCTTGGGGGCGATGGCGGCGAACGTGGCTGAGCGACGGATAAAGGCGCGGGGCAGAAAGGCCTGGATGATTTCATCCTTGAGCTGATCGCGTTCCTTCTTATAGACCTTGCGCATCTGCTCGGTCTCGATCTCTTCGACTTTCTCTTTCAATGCATCGTTGACCACGCTGCCGGGCAGGATGCGTTCTTCCTTGCGCGCCGAGATCAGCATGAAATCACCGCTGACGTGCACCAGTGGCGCGTCTTCGCCCTTGCCGAACGGGGCGATGAAACCGTAAGTGGTCAACTCCTGGCTGGCACAGGCACGTGCAGGCTTGGTCGCCAACGCGGTTTCCAGCGCCTCGGCGTCAAATGGCAGGTCCTGGGTCAGGCGATAGACAAGCAGGTTTTTGAACCACATGGGGTACATCTCTCCTTTATACAAAGGGGGGCATTATTCGCTGCTGCGACCCTGCGGCCAACCCTGATGTAAGCCTTTGGAAGGATTATAAAATTTATTTCAAAAAGTGCTTGCCAGCTTTTTGATCGCTCCGTAGAATGCGCGCCACACCGAAGCGAAGGGTGATTAGCTCAGCTGGGAGAGCGTCTGCCTTACAAGCAGAATGTCGGCGGTTCGATCCCGTCATCACCCACCATTCGTTTCA
>LIDZ01012288.1_pt1 | contig 33378 bp, 29 predicted proteins | sample 644651 | NCBI WGS metagenome assembly LIDZ01 (sample SAMN03856242, study PRJNA289617) | food metagenome | isolation source: wine grapes on drying loft during traditional withering process | host: Vitis vinifera cv. Corvina | place: Italy: Gargagnago di S. Ambrogio di Valpolicella | collected 2014-01 | reverse complement strand
GCTCCCGTTGCAGAGCAGAGAGCGGCTGGGGTTACTGTTCGCACTGGCTCCGCGGCTCCCGTAGCAGAGCAGCAAGCGGCTGAGGTTACTGTTCGGGCTCGCTCTGCGGCTCCCGTAGCAGAGCAAAGAGCTACTGGGGTTACTGTTCGTAGCGGCTCGGCTGCTCCCGTAGCAGAGCAGAGAGCGGCTGGGGTTACTGTTCGTAGCGGCTCGGCTGCTGCAGCTCAGTCAAATAAATAAACTCTCTACAGAACAATTTCAATGAAATGAGCCAGTCTCCGGATTATTGGAAACTGGCTCGTTTTCATTTTTTGATCCATAGTGTGCCGACTCGCATTCATTGAACGTGTACAATGCCCACGACAATTCAATTATAAGATACGACCCCAACTCCATTATCCTCATGGGGTTGGGGTTTAATAACCCACACAAGCAATTTGAAGATACAATAACCAATGATGCCGCCGAATGTGTTCAATATAAGATCATCCACGTCGAATGTGCCCATCCGCAATAGAAGCTGCGTCACTTCGAAACATAGGCTTAGGAGCAAGGAGAAAATAAATACTCTTATGAATGATGCCCCGCTTGATCTGAAGAGTTTAGGGAGGAAGAGCCCCAGTGGAATAAAGGCCAGAATATTGCCTATCAGGTTCGTAGACGAGAAGGGACTCGACATCGACAGCCGGTGAAACTCTCTTTGAATTTCATAGAATGGAATATAGTTGCCAGGCCGATCGAAGATTCTATCAGGCTGTTGTAGAGTAATCTGAAGCTGATACAGCAGAACATGGACGTCAACAGAACCCCATTTAAATAGAATTAACTTGATTAATACATACAGATACACCACAAATCCTGCTGCCGTTACCAACCTCATGATTGATGTCATATGCTTCATTGATGAACCTCCTTCGTTGTTATGTATATTTATTTCTGCACAGTCACAATCACACCATCGATGTTGTTCCCTGAGATTTCATATTGACCATTCTCCGGTACCTTGATGATATTCTGGGAAATCGGATAATAACTGACGTTATACGCCTCACCTTCTACAACTGTCGAAATGCTCTTGTTCTCACGTATGTAATCCAAATATTGCTCCAGCACAAGCTTGTTTTCCTGCATGATGGCACTATGAGGTAACCCGACATAACGAAAATGCCAGGGTTCAAATTGAATACCGGTAATGTCGGTTTTGTCTTTCGGATAACGTAATACAAATCCGTATTTCCAAGCGTTTTTTTGCAGCCAGTTTCCTTCAGGTGCTTTACTCATCTCACTCTGGGTAGATCCTATATCCAGCGATAAGCCCAGGTTGTGTTCGCTATAACCCGCTGGCAACGCATAGTCTGCACCTTTTTCCTGATAAAGCTTATCTTGTTCTTCTAAATCTCGATACCCGCTGCTGATCAAAAAATGATTCACACCCTCTTTACCTGCTGCCTCAATCATCTTCTGAAACTTTTGCACTACATAGGTAGACAGACGGATGTGCTGGTCCAGCAGTACATAACCCTGCATCAAATCCTCATGCTCAGATACATTCACAATATCGGACTTCACGCCTTCCTGATGCACCGGATAATTCTTGTTAACCAGTATTAAATCCCCTTGATACAGCTGATCCTGTGGCACAATCTCAATCGTCTTGGAATTGTTGATACTCATTCCCTGATTCTCATATTTCCCATCGAAATCCTCCAGTTTCTGTTGAAGATATTCTTTGGCCCCAAAAATGGCATATCCCAAGAGCACTACAATAAACAGAAAAAAGCCCCACTTCTTCATCAACCATTTCCCCCTTAACTCCTCATACAATCAGGATAGAGAAAACTAGTTAAAAAAAAGCAGGGCAAAGATAAAGTTTTTCTTAAATGACAGGCGCCAGCGGCAGTTGAACCTCAAACAAGGTCCGCACCACATTACTCTCGACCGAAAGGGTTCCGTCATGCTGCACCACAATATTCCTGGCAATGAATAGACCTAGACCCGTGCTACCCTCTTGATGTGTTCGTGACCGGTCACTAGTATAGTACATATCAAAAATATGCGGCAAATCTTCTGGAGCAATATGTCCCCCGTAGTTAACGACCTGAATCACTACATGCCCTGAATCCAGGTGGCAATTGATATCTACATACAGTCCATCCTTTCCGTAACGAGTGGCGTTGGTCAGTAGATTCTCGAATACACGTGCCAGCAGTTCTCCATCTCCAGAAATGTATAGGTTAGGCGTAATATTGAGCCTGGAAATCAGGTGATTCTTCTCAAACACAGGATATAGTTCCTCATTTAATTGCCGCAGCAGCTCACTAACGTCTATTCGTTTCTTTTCAACAGGCAACATGCCATAGTTCATTCTAGTAATATCGAACAAGCCATCAATCAGCTTCTCCAGACGTTGAGATTTGTTGAAGGCAATCGAGATGAAATGTTTGATTTGCTCCTCTGTCAGCCCTTCATCCTTAAGAATTAAATCTAAATAACCCAATACGGAAGTAAGGGGTGTGCGTAAATCATGAGCCAAATTCACGACCAACTGATCCTTGCTGTTCTCGGCAAAATCCCCTTTTTCCACGGCCTCTTGCAGCTTTTCGCTCGCCAGATTAAGATCCTCAGCAATGATTCTGAACTCATCTCTTGAGGAAATATGCACCCGATTCTTAAATTCACCATTGGCCAGATGATGGATTCCCTTGGAGATCTCATTAAAGTAGGTGAGATACGGCTTAGTGAACAAGAAGAAAAAGAGAATAGCCAGTGGAATGAACAGGATCAGAAAAAAATAAATATCCCCTATGTTACCCATGATATGACGGTACTCGGCCAGCTGATCTTCACGGCGTACTCCTGCATAATAGAGTTGAAGAATTCGATAAACCCCATACGTAATCCCACCGGACAAAAGCATACTTAAGCCCAGCAGCAGAATCATTGTGGTCCGAAAGCTGCGATTGCTCTTATTCATTGAACGTATATTATTCATTGAACGTGTACCCCACGCCCCAAATGGTCTTGATGAACTTATGCTTATTGATGTCTTCTCCAAGCTTCTTGCGCAGGGTACGGATATGCACCATAACCGTATTGCCACTCTCATAATAGGCTTCACCCCACACTTGCTGGAAAATATTTTCGGCGCTAAAGACTTGCTTGGAATGACTGGCTAACAGATAAAGGATGTCAAACTCCTTCGGTGTTAACTCTACAGCTTCACCATATAGGGTAACCGTATGCTGATCTGGTGAAATAATCAATCCACCCGTTTCTAATACAGATTTATTCAGGGCTGCAGGTTGATTAAACAACATGGAGCGGCGCAGCTGAGAATTCACCCGAGCCACCAATTCCATTGGATTGAACGGTTTGGTCATATAATCGTCTGCCCCCATCACCAGTCCTGTGATCTTATCCAGATCCGAGGTCTTGGCACTCAAGAAAATGATTGGCAAATGATACTGCTCCCGAATCTTACGGGTGACCTCATAGCCATCCAGTTCAGGCATCATAATATCCAAAATGGCTAAATCTATCGATTGCGATTGAATAGCCTGAATAGCGGCTTTCCCATCGGCTGCTTTGACAATATGATATCCCTCTTTTTGTAAATGCAAGGCTACCAGATCCGCGATCTCTGCCTCATCATCTGCTACCAGAATCGTGATACGCCTCATCCCTACTCCACTCCTGTATCAAAGATGATCAATAATATATTAAATATTACACGTAATGATACAGAATGAATAGGATTCAAATGATTCCAGGTTGTGCACTTTCAAGGAAATCCATTAAAAAAGCTGTCCTGAAATGATTTCTTCATCATTTCAAGACAGCTACTATATAGGCCTATTAGATTTCGGTTTACCAGTTATTCCCTGTACCCGTAACCGTGAAGCTTGTTGAAGTATTCAGGAATTTACCTGATGGTGCTCCCGTAACTGTATTATTGTTAAAGATTGAAGCTCCAGTTGCTGAGCCTCTGACATAAACACCATAGGTACCTGAATTAATGATTGAATTGGAAGCATACGTAACCGATATTCCCGGTGCTGGTTCTTCAATAAATATGCCAGCATAGGTACTGTCTTGAATGGTATTGCCCGATACATTTACCGTCAGATTCTGGGCCTTCCCATCATTGTTCACCCAATAGGCCCAAATAGCACCAATCTGATATCCATAATCCCGGTGAGCGGAGCCCGTTCTTAGGAGCATATTGTTCTGAATCGTTAAGTTGCCCGTCATGGATGGAGGACTAAAGTTAGTTCCAAAAGATATGCCTGAACCACTGAGTATGGTATCTGTACATAAGTTTCCGATTACCTTATTGTCCTTGCCCCCGTAAATAGCGATGTTATTCGCCAGCGTAGGAATTTGTACCGTATTGTAGCTGAATGTATTGTTTGTATCCAGGTAGGTATCCGACCACATGGCTAATCCATCGTCACCACTGTTGCGAATAGAGTTATTAGTAACAGTTGTATTAGACGTGCCATAGTGAAGATTGATTCCATCTGCCCAGACATCCCTTATTCTAGTGTTGGAAATCGTTGCAGCATTCGTCTGGTTTGTAAGCCAAAAGCCTACTTTGGTATGCTCAATCCACAGGTTGGTCAAGGTAGAGTTGGTTGCATTTCCTTCAACGCCTGAAACCCCGTTGTAATCGTCTCTGATGAGATCATTTGCACTGATTTTGAAGTCCGAAAGAGTAACATTTCCACCTCTCAGATAGAAACCGGCATAATTACCAGAAAGGGTTGAATACCAAATGCCGGCACCTTTCATAGATACGCCGCTATCCAGATATAGTCTTGTACCCGATCCGTCATAACCAGCGCCTCTATTGCCAGTGTTTAAAGTAAAGGTGCCTGTTGGAATCCATACCCCTTTATAAGTTCCACCGGAGTTCTTAACCGCACTGATAGCGTTATTGAATGCAGTGGTATCATCTACACCATCGTTGGCTACTGCACCATAGCCTATTATTGAAAGATAGCCTGATGGCATCGTTAATGCTGCCGGGATGGCTTCCGTTTCCATTAAATCTACCGTTACATTTGCTGTAGAGCTAAAGTTTAGATTCGAAGAATTTCGCTGCAGCTTGATGACGGTTCCAGCAGCATATTGCTTATCCAGCACTACTGAAACTTCATCATACATATGATGTGGAGAGGTAGAAACGGCATTAGGGTTGTTGGACCAACGAATTTGTCCGCCTTCTGTGCCCCATTCTCCATAATTCCAGCTGTATTTTGAGGTTAGATTAATATCTTTATATAGTGTTCCACCGATATACATGCTGATGGCGGAATCAATGCCAGTACCCGCAGCGTTATCAGGTAAAGAATATCTGATCGTTACTCCTTGGGCCGCTTTCGCTAAAGTAATCTGGACATATTGCCCTGCAGCGGTAAGCTGTACTGCTTTTCTTCCGGAAGCTTCTGAGGCAATGTTTCCAGCAGTAGTTGAGGAACCCACGATAGATCCTGAATAAGCTGCGCTTTCCGCCTCATAGGTGTCATACGGCATTGTTGCTCCATAAGTACCTGGCGCCGGTGTCGGTGTAGGTACAGGCGTCGCTGTGGGGACCGGAGTTGGCGTCGGTGGTGGTGTGGTGGCTACGTCAATCTTATCCAGGTTTACATTCCCAGTGTCTGTTGTGTCATATTTGTACATAATCGTATTATTGCCTGCGTTTAAAGCTACGGTATCGAGCTTAGTTGTCCAAGTATCCCAATTGGCCGTAGCGATTAGTGAAGTCTGAGTGACCTTGGTACCATTAACATAAATACTTAAAGTTTGCGCGGCCGAAGAGCCATTGGCATATTTCAAGCTTACATTGTAGTTCGTAGCAGCAGCTACATTAACATTAAATTTCACGGACACATTCCCTTTATTGGCATCCGTAAATCCACCTACAAAACCAGTACCACTATAACCGGTGTGATCAGTTGCTACAGTTGCCCCACCTGCTAGTGTCGCCCCTTCAGCTTCATAGGTTCCAGCCGGGGTTGCGGTTGGGGTTACGGTAGCCGTTGGTGATGGGGTTGCGGTTGGGGTTGCCGTTGCAGTGGCGGTTGGGGTCGCGGTCGCCGTTGGTGTTGGCGTAGGAGTAACCACGCCCGCTCCGTATACTTCAAATTCTGCGATCTGTCCTGCAGTCGAACCTGTATTAGCAGTAATATTCAGTCTTACATATCTTGTCGAAACGGCTGTAAAAGTGAGGGTGACCACATTATTTGAAGTTGGGTTAAACGTATAGGCCTGAGAAGCTACAAGCGTATTATAGGTACTGTTATTAGTACTTCCTAATACAGACAGCGTCTGAGTTCTTGACCCCCATGCAGCAGGAAGCTTAACAGCTACAGTTCCAATACTCTGCGCACTGCCAAGATCTACGGTTAGTGTGTTGGGATACGTGTTAGCTGCACCTTCGTAATAGGTTGAAGCGTTGCCGTCAACTGCATTCGCAGCTGGGAAACCGGCGAACGTATTATTGGCGGTGATTGTTTTATTCAGGGCCAGATTTGTACCGATGGAGGCATTCACAATAATATTGTCTAAATTTACGTTACCTGTGTCTGTAGTATCGAATTTATACGTTATCGTGTTGCTTCCTGAATTTAACGTTACGGTCTCTGTTTCAACAGCCCAGGTGTTCCAGTCTGAAGTCGCTGGAAGTGAGATTTGTTTAAGTTTAGTCCCGTTAATGTACAGGCTTAAGGTTTGAGTTGCTCCAGAACCATTCGTATATCTTAGTGCTGTCGTATAACTCCCTGTTGCGGAAGCGCTTACAGAAAGCGCTGTGGAAGCATTCCCTTTATTAGCATCGGTATACCCACCCACAAAACCTGTTCCAGTGTACCCTGTATGATCTGTTGCTACTACGACACCGCCTGAAAGCGTTGCGGATTCCGTTTCGTAGGTCTGTGACGCTGCAGAAACAACAGTCCCTAAAGGTGCTTGAACTACCAATAAGGATATCGCTAAAAGATAAACCAGGAACTTATTGACCCTTAACTTTTTTAACATTCTATTACCTCCATTATTTTGTAAAATCCGAAGCGCAAACTCATGGAAATCTATGCATTGTTATCATAAATCCTTTTTATAGTGTTATCTGGACTTCTTAAAGGGGCTATCCGGACATTTGAACCAATCATTGAACCACAGTCAAGTTACGTATATGATAAATTCAGCATGTTTTTTTAAGGGGAGGCAACGTATACGTGGCAGTATTAATTAATGAGCAAATCAAAGCGTCCGAGGTGGTGTTAACCGGACTTAAAGGTGAGAAGCTCGGTATTGTTTCCAGAGCAGAAGCGCTGGCTATGGCCCGAGCTGTTGGCGTGGACTTGGTCTGCACCTCGCTGATGAGCAGTCCTCCACCTTGCAGCCTGGTGGCCAAGGGCAAAGGAAAAGCGACAGCGCAGAAGGAAGCAGCAGTGCACAAGACAGGTGGAGGCCAAGCTAATAAGGGAGGCGGCAGCAAGGAGAAACTCAAGGAGCTTCGCTTCACTGCTCATATCGAGGAGCATGATTATGATACGAAGCTCCGTCAGGCGGACAAGCATCTTCGCTCCGGCAAACCGGTACAATTGGTCGTGACCTCATCGGGTGCCAAAGACGGACTCGCCGCCAAGGCGGTACTGGAGCGGCTACTCACCGATCTGAAGGAAGCCGGAGTGAAGGATACTGGGATTCAGTCGGGCGGCAAAGGCTCGCAGGTAAGAATAAATCCGCGCTGAGTGGGGGCGATGTTCTGCATTCTCTACCCACTCTTCTACCCTATTGATGGCAAGCAAAAAGGGCACCATAAGGTGCCCTCAGCTGGGTTAAGCTTCTTAGATTTGAAAAGCGTTAACCGCTTCTCGGAACTTCTCAGCCAAATTCTTTAATTCATGCGTGTTTGACACGATCTGATTAATACTGGCCAATTGCTCCTCTGTAGCAGCGGAAACCTGCTGGGTTGCGGCGGAATTCTCTTCTGTAGATGCTGAGAAGGTCTCAAATATGGCTACAATCTCATCTTTTTCCGACTCCATGTTCACACTGTAGACCTTCATGGTTTGCAAGTCGTTCGTTATCGTCTCCAAGGATTGCAGAATGTCGACAATTAGCTTTTTGGCATCCGTCACCGCCAGGAATTGTTCTTCAGCAATTTGCTGACCTACTGCCATGGCTGCAACGGCAGCTTTCGATTTGTCCTGAACCCCGTTTATCCGCTCTCTTACTTGTACAGCCGATACGGCAGCCTGCGTAGCCAGTTTCCTTACTTCTGCCGCCACTACTGCAAACCCTCTACCCTGTTCGCCTGCCCGCGCCGCTTCAATAGCCGCGTTGAGGGATAGCAAATTGGTCTGAGCGGATATCTCACCAATGGCATCTGCAATCGCTCCGATTTCCACTGCACTCCGATCAACCTCGAGTATAATATCACTGACTTTCTTAGCGGCTCTACTGTTGTCATCTGATTTCTGGGAGAGTAGATCCATGGCTTCCAAGCCCTTGGCGCCAAGCAAAGTTGTTACTGCTGCCGTTTCATCAGTATTCACGACAAGCTCTGCAACGTGATCGATTTGATTCGCCAGAACCTTCATTCGAATAACGCCGTTCTCCGTCTCAACGGCCTGATCATTTGAGCTTTTGGCAATATCTTCAACAGATACGGCTACCTCGTTAATCGAAATGGTATTCTCGTAAACAATATTCTCAAGCTCCTGGGAAGAGCTAAGAACAACATCTGCCGAATCCTTAATTGATCCTATCAGTGTACTTACGTTCTTGGTCATAATTTGGAAGGAGTTGTTCAGTTGACCAATTTCATCCCGATTCTTGATCTTCAGATCTTGCAGGTTCAAATTGCCCGATGCCACCACATCCACAGCCTTGGCAATTTTCTTGATAGGTCCGGAAATATGCTGCGCAAATAGGATAATGATGGCTGAACCTAAGACAAGCACAACTAGAAGAACAAGCATTGTAGTCCCAAGAATCTTCTGAGAGCCTTGATTGAAATCATCGATATAGGTTCCGGCACTGACCACCCAGCCCCAATGCGGGTCTGCCTTTTGGAAAGTGATTTTCTCGGCAATCTTCTCGGAATTAGGAAGCGTCCACCAGTAGGATAAGTATCCTCCCCCTTTGTTGGCAAGCTCGATCTGCTTCTTTACAAACAGGATACCCGTCTTCTTATCAGCGACATCGATAACGCTTTTGCCTTCAAGACTCGGATGCGCAGCTTCTACTCCTTCCTGAGTATAAGCCAGCAAATATCCGCTCTCTCCGAGAGTCAAATTTTTGTTAAGTTGTCTAGTCCCATCTGCCTGCTTGATTCCCAGCATATAGACCCGAACATTCTCCTTAGCTTCATCAAGGCTTAACTTCCCCTGATCCACAAGCTTTTGGTTGGTATCAATAACCTGCAGTGTCATTTCGACACTGTTCTTTAATAAAGTCTTCCCCCCACTTTCCAGCTCGCCTTTCGCTACACTATAGCTTATCCCTCCAAGTGCAAGCACCGGTATGATTAAGAGCAATCCGGTTACCAAAATGAGTTTTAATCTAATCGTACTTTGAATATGTACTTTGGCTATTTTTTTTAATAAAAAATTCAATTATTTTCACTCCCGCAAGTCGAATATCTCTTTTATCGACAGTATTCGACTATAAATGAAGCTGAGTAAGGAAAAACCACCCATTTCGGCCCATTTGCGCAATGAATTTTGATTTATTGACACATTCCTCTGAGTTATACGACCTTATGCGAGAAGATGATCTATATTTCCGACTTATATAAAATCGGATTTCAGACTTATGCTTTTGTTCATTTCCAGTTCTTCGCGTAATTGTTCCAATTTCTCAGATGCTCTTTGATAGGCGTCGCTACCCATAAATAATCGGCTTGGAGGATTAGAGGATTCTACGATTTCGATAAATACCTCTGCTGCCCTCCCTGGATCACCCAATTGCTGTCCGTCCGAGGCTATAAACTGATCGTGTCCTGCATGAAGTTCACTGTAATCATCGATTCGATGTGCGGCAAGAACAAGCGATTCTTGGGTATTAAACTCTGTTCTGAATCCTCCCGGAGCTATCGTCGTCACTTTGATTCCTAATGACTGGACATCATAAGCCAAAACTTCAGATAATCCCATAACAGCGAATTTCGTGGCGGCATAAATACTCCATCCCCTATGCGGGGCAAAACCGGCAATAGAGGAGATGTTGAGGATATGTCCTGACTGCTGCTTCCGCATATAAGGCAATACACTTTTAATGACATGGATTGTGCCAAATACATTAACTTCAAAGTTGGCTAGAATCTCCTCCTTGGAGAGTTCTTCAATCGCACCACCTATTCCATAGCCTGCATTGTTGACCACAACATCTATTCGTCCGAAAAATTCATGTGTTTGCTTCATAGATTCAGCGATGGAATCCAGTGTAGTCAAATCAACCTCCAAAGGTAAAAATTGTCCTTCCACATTCACATCGACCGCCTGCTTTAATTCTTCGATATGACGCGTTGTCGCTGCTACTCTATAGCCGCTATCCAGCAACTTTTTCACCAAGGCAAGACCTAACCCTTTCGAGGCTCCGGTAACATACCATACTTTCTGGTTATTCATAATTTATCCCTCCAGCACAGATTCGCTAACTACTTCAGTATGCTGCAGGGCAGGCTTAATCCAGTAGAATATTAGTGTCATGTTCTTGCCTGTTCTTCCCATCACGCTTAACAAACATCCAGATGGCGCTTATAATAAAGTCACACTAGAGGAGGATTTGACATGCTGGAGTCATTTCAAACGATACAGAATAAGCAGTTGGAATTAGCAGCGCTTATCGAGAATTTCACCGGCGAAGATGGTGATCATCCCACTCTTATTCCATCGCTTCATCTGATTCGTGATTCCTATTCCGCAGTGCCTATATGTCGAATTCAGCGCCCTTCCTTATGTATAGTTGCTCAAGGCGAAAAGATTGTTATGCTGGCGGATGAAAAATATACGTATGGCGTTTCTGATTACCTTGCGGTCTCTTTGGATGTACCCATCTCCGGTCAGGTCGTTCAGACCTCCTCGGAAGCTCCTTATTTGGCCATTCGGCTTGATCTTGAGGCCAGCCAAATTTTTCAGGTTATGAAAGAGACGGGGCTGTTCCCAGAGAGCATCAAAAGCTATAGCAGAAGTTTATTTGTAGGCACAATGAATTTCTCTCTTCTGGATGCAGTCGTTCGACTTGTGCGGCTATTGGACAACCCGGGAGATATCCTCGCGCTGGCCCCACTTGTCATTCGTGAAATCATATATAGACTTCTTATTGATAAACAAGGAGATGCCTTTAAACAGATTGCTATGGCTGGAAGCAATTTCTCCCACATAGCCGAGGTTGTAGAAAGAATTAAAAAAGATTACAATCAACCGCTGCGTATTGAAGAACTGGCTGAGCTTGCCAATATGAGCTCCTCTTCGTTATATCGTCACTTCAAAGAGGTAACGGCTATGACTCCCATCCAATATCAGAAACAATTCCGCTTGCAGGAAGCCCGTCGGCTTCTGTTAACCCAATCTACAAATGTTGCAGACGTCGCGTTTCAGGTAGGTTATGAGAGTCCTTCCCAATTTAGCCGGGAGTATGCTCGCTTATTCGGCTTTCCTCCGCTGAGTGACATCAAGCGGTTTAGCTAAAATAACAGCATTCGAACGTAAAAAAAGGCTATCCGTCAATCATCATGGATAACCTTTGGAACAGCCTGCTCTTTGTAAAGAACTTTAGCTTATTAAGCCTTATTCACCAGTCCGCGAATAAAGGTCTCATAGTTTTTTGCCAACTTTGTAATCTTGTGATTCTTCCCTGGATCTACATGCACAACCTCAGGTTCGCCGTCATTTCCAGATGAACGGTAATCCAGCATCACTACACCCTGACCTGCAGAAGAACAATCACAAATAACCACGCCAATTTCAGGATAACCCCCAGACTCAATCACAACCCGGCTGCCTGAAGCTCCGCACAGCGAATTTTTCTTGTCTCGGCCAATTCCCCGGATACCAGAAATCGTAATATAATCTTCTCCAGTTGTAGGGTAAGCTGTGTTTTGAGGAATACCCCCATTATGTAACTTCATCATAGCCACATAGAAAGCCGGCAATTTGAAGACCAGTTCTTCTTCCACGGACTCGATCAACTCCGCTGTGGGTGGTTCAGAAACATATTCCTGTAATGAATATTCGCTGTCATCCCAAAAGTTGGAGAAATCGAACGCTCCCAAAGATGCTTTAGCCGGTTTCTTAGTAGTTCTCTTAGCAGTTTTACGCCGAATCCATTCCAGAAACTCCAAGGTATCCTCATCATCGGGGTCCATTTCATCTGTGATTTTAAATTCTTTTAAGGCTTCCTCATATTGCTCCAGATAATAATAGGAAACCCCAACACGGTAATGCCACAGCGGATCCTCCTTGCCCTCTTCTTCAATTGTCATAAACTGTTGAAGTGCCTCTTCGTAATTCCCGAGATTATTGAGCGCTCTCCCCAAATGACTAATCAGTACATAATCTCTGTCCTCCGGAGGAATCTCCATTATTGCATCTACGATCTCTTGATATTCATCTTCTTCATGCCACAAATCCAGTTGTTCCATAAGATCATCACTCATCATTTCTGCCTCCTTAGTACACTAACTCTAATACCTAATAGAAATTATACCATTTCCCACCTAAGCCAAGCGAACAACGCTTTGGCCAAGTTTATTTGACTACTATTAACCGTGAACGATCCACCCGGATTGCCGGGCGGACCGCTTACAATTAACCTTTATGAGGTACGCTTCAAATGGGATGTGCTTCTTCTGGAGAGTCCCTTTTTCATCACATGTTTGTGCTTTCTTCGGACTGGATGCAGTTTCTTCTTTGTGGAATGCAGTACTCTTTTCTTCTTCATCTGTCGACGCTTGATCAGTTTCACCCGCTTGATAGAACGGTATTTCGCGCGGATCATTCTTTTTCTTCTCAATCTAAGTCTTATTAACCGCAACCGTAATCGCAACGATCTGCGGCGTCTCCGTCTGTGTGGCTTTACAGGGACGTTCTCTGGGGCTGGGGCTGGAGCTGGGGCTGCCACTTCAGGGGCTGGGATTTCAAGCACCGGAGTTTCCGGAAGCTGTATTTCTGGAGCCTGAATTTCTGGAGCGGGCGGCTCAGGCAGGCTGAAGGTTTGCTCCGGTTCAGACACTGGCTCTGGTGCTGCAAGTCCTCTAGCCCATGGAGTCATGGCCAGGTAATTATTGTATAGCGGTATATGAGGCGAATCTATATCCCACCATTTGCTATCTCCGGCGAAATGAACAATCTTATTATCTAAATCGAGTTCGTTATGAGCGAATGTATTAAACCGCTGATCCATTTGCAAATAGTTGGAGCTGAAAACGGCATTCAGAACATCCTGATCAGGCATAGTCATTATTGGATAATTACGCAAGAAATTGAGCATTTCTCCATACCAGTTCTGTTTATTCCGGATATTGTCCAGTTGAAACAGAATAACCCCTGAGTTAAAATACAATTCCGCGCTTAGCCCCAGTGAGATAAAGTACTCCAGCAAATTCTGGCCCTGATCCAATACTGCCCCTAAATAGCGATCTCCGAGGTCGATGTTCCACAATTCGTTAATATCCATATTAACCAAAATGTCGCAATCCAGATAAATAACTCTCTCTGCCTGAATAAATGTTGGGAGCAACAACCGGTACATGCTAGCCATGGTCCAATAGTCAATTTTATGCACGCCAGCTGCAACTTCTTGCATATCCCCAGGAACTGTAACATGATAAAAAAAGATATTGTGATGAAATACATCCACCAGCTGCGTGAGCTTTGACTTGTTATCCTCACTTAAGGAATCGTCATGCACAATGTGCACGTTGATCATTTGCTGGGTATTGGAAAAGATTGATGCAAGGACAACACCTGCGTGCTCCGTATAGCTCCCGTCTTTATCATTGATCGTCAAGACCAGCTCAATCATTCTCGAAGTTCACCTACCCTTAAAAGTATACTTTTGCATAGCCGTCTGATGCATTAGACACTTTAAGTGTATGTTTAACCCAGTGACTGGATTGGACTATTCCCCAGTAGGCCTCCATTTTATTTTGAATCGTTCGGCAAATCAGGATTGATTCTCGTAACCGTCGCACGATCACCCAGGATATGACGAGCAGGTTGCTCCTGGATTTCTTGTTCAGCTAGATGAACATGGGAACCAAATACACTTCCCTCTGCATGAACATGGGACAACCTCACCTGATCCGTCAAAATGCTATTGGTTAGAATGCAATCTTCAACAACGCTATTCGGACCAATATACACATGGGGTCCAATCACACTGTTCGTTACGCGAGCGGTGTGATCAACCTTAACCGGAGGGATGCACTGCACGAAGTTAAGGCCGGACGGCATCGCAAAGTTCTGGGGATCATGATCCATCTTGTAGCGATTCGCCTCTAGCCAGCGTTCATGGGTCCCAATATCAAAAAATGGGGCTGTCGTTACGCTATACGCAACATGCCCACCCTCTGAAATTAGCATTTGAATAGCATCTGTTAACTCGTATTCTCCGCGTGGGGAAGGCGTAAGTCTCTCAATGATCGACCAGATTGCTGCAGTCAAGGCATACACGCCAACAATAGCCAAATCCGATTTGGGATTGCGGGGTTTCTCTTCCAAACTGACCATTTGCCCACCTTCGATAACGGCAACTCCAAATTGACGAGGGTCTTTAACCCGTTGCAGCAGAATCGAAGCCACAGATTGTTCTGCCTCTAGTGATTTAATCAATGGTTCGAGTTCACCCTCATACAAATTATCGCCAAGCATCAATACAAAGGGGGAATCCGCCATAAAAGACTTTGCACTTTTGACCGCATCCGCCAGTCCTTTAGCTTCTTTTTGCAGCAGAAAGGTTAAAGAAGCGTTCCACCGCTCCCCATCTCCGATCGTTTCCTGAATCTCTCCTTGCGAAGGGTTGACTACAATGCCAATATCGGTAATTCCAGCCGCAACAAGTTTATTAATGATGGAGACAATAATATACTCCCCGTTAACGGGCAACATGCACTTTGGCTTGGTATACGTCGAAGGCTGCAGTCTTGTTCCTCGGCCGGCACATAAGATTAATCCTTTCATAACCACACCCCCTACTCATAAAATCAGCACTCTTCGGAACTCTGTGCAAATGAGTTCTATATATTTTATGCACAAGCTGTGAGGGAGCTTGGGTATATATTAGGCAACAATGACCTATTAAACTATGATTTGGGAAGTATAGGTTCGATTCATATTTAAGTAGGGATTGTGATAATGAAGGTTGTACCTTGGCCTTTTTCACTATTGACTTCAATGTTTCCTTTAACTTTATGGATTGCACTGTAGACCATAAGCATGCCAAGACCTGTCCCCTGCTCTTTAGTAGAATAATACGGCTTGCCTAGGCGTGCTATTTCTTCCTTTGTCATTCCAACTCCAGTGTCTCGAATACTGATAATAATATGTTGCTTACTTTCTGATATTTCAATGAATAGAGTACCGCCACCCTTTTCTTTCATTGCTTCAATCCCATTTTTATATAAATTAATTAAACATTGCTGGAGTTGGTTTCGATCATAGCTCTTATTTAACGAGTTACTGAAACTAAATATAACTTCTACTTTATATATGGCGGCATAGGGCATGATGATATTTTTGGTATACTCTGACTCTTCTCTCATATCGGAATATACCATGTTCGCAGATTGCGGCTTAGCAAATAAAAGATAATCACTGACTATCTTTTCTGCCCGATTTAGTTCCTGCAAAGATAATTCTACGTACCCTTTTTCTTCCGGCGATATGTTCTTTGATTTATATAAAAGCTGCAGAAACCCGCTGGTAACAGTAAGTGGATTTCTTATTTCGTGTGACACACTAGCTGCTAGCTCACTAACGACATTTAATCTTTCTGACTGTAAAATTCGGTCCCGATTCTTGACGTTGGTAATGATCTGCTCTAATAAAATCATAATGATACTTGTCACCCCAACATAAGTCGTTAAGGCATCAAAGGTGAGCAGCCAGAATTGTCTATCTAAGGAACCCATAATCCTACTTAGAATAATTAGGTAGACTCCCATCGTAAGAAAAGAAATAACGGTTGCCCCTATAATTCGGTTTTTAGAATTTAGCTTTAAGAACCTTTTACTATATAGGGGGACCAGAATGAATACAGCTGTTGAAAAAAGAAAGGAGTGGATGGTTCCATCTCCACCCAAATAGAAACGGTAGATATTTAATATTAAATATAACGGAACTACATTCTTATAGCCGCCAAATAGAGCTACGATAATAAACGGGACATATCTCAAATCAAAAATAAATCCAATTTCCAAGGTAATAGGCTTGGCTATACATAGAATCATTGTCACTACGGAGAGTAAAACAAGAATCTTTTTATTATAAGAAAAGGGTCTATTTTCAAAGAAAATTAGCACGATTAGAACTGGAAACAGTAAAAACAAAAAGTTCAAGAGTAACGTTTCAATCAAGGGACATTTTCCTTTCGCCTCTATAACAAAAGATGATTCATGTCAGGTTTTGGGCTTTAGTATAGACATTACGCTAATCTGATATTATCTGTAAAGTTAAAACTGTTGACTTTAAATAATTACGTAATATAATAATTACGTAATTAAATAATGTGTAAAAGAAAGGGCTGGTGGTTTCCTTTTATGAACCGTGACTTAAGCAGTGAGATTGACGAACTAAAGAAACAAATGGCCGAGCTTCATCAACTAGTCCAGCATATGGTTTTAGAACGAAAACCCGCAGCCAATCTGAGTCTTGCAGATCCTATTTACGAAGACTCCATTATGAAGGACCCTGACTCAAGTTCTGTTTTCTATTCCGGTCACGTTCAGCTAAACGGACAAGGGCTAAGATGGGCACCCCAAGAACGCCGGATGCAAGAATTGCTGGGATTGAATAGTGAGAAAGTGGCAAAAGTTCTAGCTGCACTTGGTAATAAGCAACGTTTAGACATTTTAAGGACTGTTCTTAATGAACCTCTTACAGGGGCCGAGCTTGTTGACCGCTTAAACATGGGCACAACGGGTCAGCTTTATCACCATCTTAAGGCGTTGATCGGGGCCAATTTATTAGTGCAAGAACCTGGAGGACGGTATGGCTTCCCCATGCATCGATGCCTCCCTTTTCTTCTGCTATTAGCTGCGGTCAGTGACTTACTAGATACAAGTGATTATATGGATATGATGGAAACAAGGAATAACGCGGGTGTTTATTTCGGAGCATCACAAGACTTCGATGTCCACCACTTGCTTTGGGCGGTTGTTGAGAATTCAATACTTGAGCACCAAGCGGGGTTTTGTAGTGAGATTGACCTATTCCTGCACGATGATGGGAGTGTGACCGTAACGGATAATGGCCGAGGTATCCCTGTTGAGGCACTTGTTCAATCCATTTTGACCGACATCAATCGGTTTAGCAGCAGTGCTCAATTCCAAGTTCCTGGGGCCGAGAAAGGGATTAGCATTGCAGTAGTTAATGCCCTTTCACAAAAGCTGACTGTTGAGATTCGTCGTGATGGGAAGATTTATCGCCAAGAGTATAGACAGGGTATCCCGCAATCCGGATTAATGACCGTTGGCATTTCGATTGAAACTGGAACAAGTGTTACTTTCAAGCCGGATGCAGATTTGTTTGGAGCAGGTTTTGATCGTACTAAACTAAATCTACGTAAAAATGAACTTTTAACGGCTTATCCAAGTCTCTCCATCCATATTCACGACTAAATAACATTGATTATAGGGAGGAATAAACTCTATGACTGCTGAGACTATTCATAATACGGAAGATATTCTGAATATGCTGGACTCCTTCTTCAGAGAAGAAGGACTATGGTGGGATAACTTCTATGCTGACAGGAATAAAAGCGTGCCTTTTTTTGTGAATGCGCCAGATGAAAACTTAGTCCAATACTTTCATGACAAACACATTCAAGCAGGAAAGGTTCTCGAATTAGGTTGTGGAGCGGGAAGAAATGCTGTCTATATGGCTCAACAGGGTTGCAGTGTTACTGCGATTGATATTTCTCAGGAAACCATAAATTGGGGAATAGAACGTGCTAAGACTAACGATGTACAGGTCGATTTTCTTTGCCATAATATTTTCGACCTCAACATGGAGTCTGAAACCTATGATTTCATTTATGACAGCGGATGTTTCCATCATATCCTGCCCCATCGTAGAGTTAGCTTTCTTGATATGGTGAACAAAAGTTTGAAACCGGGTGGTTACTTCGGTCTAGTATGCTTTGCATTAGGCAGCATGGGTGCAGATATGACCGATTGGGAAGTATATCGGCAACGTAGCCTTAAGGGGGGATTAGGTTACACTGAGGACAAAATTAAAACCATCTTTAAGGATTTTGAACTCATTGAGTTCAGACGCATGCACCAAATGGAACAACCCAACCCGTTATTCGGTGAATCTTTTTTATGGACAGCGTTATTTAGGAAAGCAAATTGACCCGAAGAGCCTACATATCCGCCTCCGTATAATTCATTAAGTATTCCAGATCTAACACGGTTATCCTTTGGTGATGGATATTTATGATCTTTTGATCTTGTAGGTTCTTTAATACAAGGGTAGCTGTCTCCCGCAGCGTTCCAATCATATCCGCAATTTGTTGATGGGTAAGTCTGAGATCAATCCAATATTGGCCTTGCTCTTGTATTCCGAACCTTTGGTAGAGTCTACTCAGGGTAAAGATCGCACGCGCTCTTGCATCATGGAACTTCATTTCATGTAGTAATTGGTTGGATAGGATTAATCGGTTCATTTGAAGCAACAGAAAATGCTCCTTAATCATCGGGTAATCCGCAAGAATACGTTCGAACGATTCCTTCTTAATTGCAAACAAGACGGCATCGCTCATTGCAACAGCCGATAGCACTCTTACATTCGATGGGTGGATTACTTCCAAATCTCCGAAGAAATCCCCCTTTCCAAAAAGATCCACGGTATGCTCTCTTCCTTTAGTCGTCGCGTAAACCCTTATAACTCCGGTGTTGACGACGTATGCAGTAGTCCCAACATCTAATTCGGCAAAGACAAGGCTACCTTTAGAATATGTTTTACAGGTGAATAATCTGGAGACGGTTTCGATGTCCTCTGAGCTTAAACCTTGGAAGAGCGGTATTTCCGCCCAAAAAGTGTATTCCATGACCAACTCCCCCTCCAAACACCAAATAGTTTTGTATGCCAACATACAGATAATATATCATCTTCCTGTTATATTCTAACGAAGTGTTAGTCCATTTGCTCCATGCAGAGGATTGGATATCAAAGGAGAGAAACTTCATGAGGTATAATTTTGACGGACAAGGATTAGCAGAAACACCGGAGTTCGTATTTGAAAGCAACAAGCTCATAGAGCTAAGTCTCTATAACAACCATATTAAAGAGATCCCCAAGAAACTGTTCTTTCATGAGGAATTAGAAGTATTGAATTATGCGGGTAATGATATTGAAATAGTGCCGGATGAGATCGAACGTTTAATCCATTTAAGCATGCTGGATTTAGGACACAATAAGTTGAAGGTATTGCCTGCGGGGATTGGGAAGTTACAGGGGTTGGATACCTTTTTATATCTGAGTAATAATCAGTTTGAACAGCTTCCAGAGCAGCTTTGTGCTCTTCAGCAACTACAATATTTAAATGTAACGGACAATAAACTAAAGAACCTGCCGCTCCATATAGGTGAAATGAATAGTCTTATTGAATTGCGATTATATAATAATGAACTTGAGAGCTTGCCTGATTCGCTAACGGAGATAAGAGGGTTAAGAGAACTGCATCTCTATGGTAACCAATTAATGAGGCTGCCAGATAACCTGGGAGCTTTGGAAGAAATTCGAGTCATAGATGTAAGTGATAATCAATTAATCGGGCTTCCGTCATCGATTGGTGAATTAAAAAAGTTAAGAAGGTTAACCCTTAGAAAAAATAAGTTGAATAAACTCCCTGAAGAAATAGGCGAGTTGAAGAATCTCGTTGAATTGGATTTGAGAGATAATCAGTTAGTGGAACTTCCAACTTCCATTCTAAACCTTGAACGTTTGGAGAAACTTGATCTGCGATGGAACCACAAGTTGAAAGCAACAAGAACCTTAGAGTTATTAGAACAGAAGGGATGTATTGTTTATAGATAAAGGAACGTAAAGGATTACTGTTGATCACCAATTACCAGAACTTTGGAGAAGGTGGACACATCTTTTTGGGTAGAATAGGTCTTAATGTGATATTCGGCAGCGGGAAGATCTTTATTGTTCGTCATGTAAGCAACAAGATTATTAAATTTTTTCTCGGTTGCTGCCGAATCAGAGGCTTGATCCATTTTAATAAATACTTGTGGCAGCCCCCCTAGTCCATACGTATCTATTAGATAAGTATATTCGTCTGGATTGTTGAACTTTCCGGCATTATAGTCTACAGTTATTGCTCGCATCATTTGCTCTAGTTCCGCTTCGTCCTCAATATAGATAGAGGCCTTGGACTGAACCATCACTCTATCTAAATAGATACCTTTATCAAAATTCAATATTTCATCCATTTCCTTGTGGAACTTTGTCTTAAAGACATAAGACATCAGAAAGTTACCTAGATACGCTAATCCATTAGGGTTACCATAAATATCAACACCCTTTATAGCAATTTCCCCGGCTTCTGTATCCCCAATATCCACGATAGCATTAAAGGTGAATTCAGGAATTCCTGTTGTTTTCACTGGAACTACTAGCTTCGTACTATCCACGGAAGGGAGCGCAGGTCCGCGACCGAACTCCATATCCTCCATGATAGGGTTGAGTTCTAAACCGTACATTTCCGCTCCCTTGGAGACAATCAATCCTTTAATTTCGGCTTGCACAACTTCATCGTTCTTAAATCTCTTGGCTTTAGGATTGGCACACCCGCTAATAATTAGTATTGAAATAAATATAACAATCCATGATTTCATATTCATAGTTGCTCTCCATTCGCTCCCATCGGCAGGCTCCCTTTACGCTGTGAAAGAATTTGTGGAATATGCAATTCACGCAGGATAGGGATCACTTCTTGCACACTGTTTTTATTGAATTTTTTCAGGATACTGTTGATCTGGGATTTTAGCGTAGAAGGCTCCACATGGCGCTCTTTGCAAATTTCTTGACGGCTGTAGTCCTTCATCAGTAAATCCAGAACCTCGAGTTCTGTAGGTGTAAGCTTCGTCAGGATATGAAAATTATAGATAAGGCTGTCCTCCGCCGTCTTAATCCGCTTAAACTCCCGGGTGATCTTCCCAGCGATGTTGGAATGCAGCGAAGGCATGTCATAATAAGCATCTTTTACAGCTTTCAATATGGCCTCGGCTGGCATGTTCTTGAGCAAGTAATTGGTTACACCCAATTCAAACGCTTGGAAAACCGTATCGTCGGTTTCACAGACAGTGAGTATGACAATCTTGACGTTCGGCATATAGTTCAATATTTCCGATGAAGCCCGTAGTCCAGCTTGCTTGTCCTCCAATTCAATGTCCATTAGGATAATGTCTGGTTTGTAAAGCGCTGCCAACATTGTCCCCTCATAGCCGCTCGCGGCCCTCCCGACAAATTCTATCTGAGGATCTTTGGTTAGAATCATCTGATAACGCTTGGCGATCAAGTTATCATCTTCTACGATAAGCACCCTAATGACTGGAACGCTCATGCTGATGTTCGCCCCCCTAGTTATTTGAAGTCGAAAGCAGAGGCATGACAATATGAAACGAGCTACCTTCGCCTTGTCTGCTGGCAGCACTGATCTTGCCCCCATGTGTTGTTATGATGGTGTGGCATAAGGACAACCCCATTCCCCAATTCGTGGCCGTAGGCTTGGAAGAGAAGAACGGCTGAAAGATGTTCCCAATATCCTCCTCCGCTATGCCGATGCCATTGTCGCGAATGATCAACTCCACCCACTTATTCTTTATATTGGTCTCAATCTCGATCAGTCGCGATTTCTCTGGGACATGCTGCAGGGCATCCACCGCATTGGACAGAATATTCTCCACAGCCTGTGAGAAATAGTAGGGGTCAGCCATAATTACTAGATGACGCTGATGTCGAGTGTAATTTACTTTAATAGGATTGAGCTCCAGGCCCATCTCGCCTAGTACACTCTCCATAAGCTCGTGCAGAGCGACTGGCTCTAGTTCTACTTTCGATTTCAAGGTTTTCTGATGCACTACATCCAGTCTATCATACACTTTGAGGCAACGTTGTTCGATGACCTGGATTTCCTGAACGACCTCCGGTGATTTCTCGCACATATGCTCCAGAAACTCAGTTTGCGCCATGATAGCCAGTAGCTCATTCTTCATATAATGACTGAATACCCGTGAAGTCAGCACTGCGGAATCGATGTTGCGCGAAATGACCGACTCCTGATTCTTGATGCTGTTCTGTATTCGGGCATATTTGTAAATACCGTATAGACTGATGAACAAGCAGAAGCCGGCGATAATGGGAAGCAGCGTATAGATGGACGGATTGCCTACCAATTTGATCGGCTTGAAGCGGATGAAATGGACCGCCTTCGATACCGTGATCAGAAGGTCCGGTGCCCAAAAGTTGATATAATAGTATGTTACTTGTACCGAAATATAGCAGATCAAGATCATTAGAATATTACTGCGGATCTGGCGGACTTTAGGTGCGTCATACAAAGCGTAGATTAGAAGTACAATTCCTGCAGCAATATATAACGTATTTATGAGAAAAGTAATATTATGAATAATCTCATAGGCGGATACAAAACCTTGGGAGGTCACGATATCTGGATAAAGCCTGTAATACAAATGCGTATAGAAGGATGGATCGTATAGGATAACCTGAATCGCACAAGGCACAGCCAGCAAACTCAGGAGCAGGCGCCCTCTTCTTGGAGAGATGTTGAAGGCAAAGTAAACAGCGGAGCACAGACCCGTATACAGAAATGCCATGGTAAAAAAATTCAGAATTCGAATAAGAGAGACACGGGAGATCGGCAGAAACATCAGTTGGTTCTGCAGCTTCTGCCTGATGCTGAAGTAGTCATAAAGACTGTAGTAATAGTAAGCATCTTTAGACATATAGGTAATGATGCTGATGACGACAATTAAATAGGACAACCCCATAAACAACATGAACAGCGGCGCTTTGGTATATTTTTGCTGGGTGAGACAGAAGATGCCTATTGCGATAAACAGGATAAAGATAAGAAAAATAAACATAGAGGCTCAACCCTTTGTACTTAAATTTAATAAAGCCTAAATCATTCGCTTTCTCTTGTAAAGGTTGAACTTTCATCCACCCTTGAACCCGGATACGGCATAAATCTTCAAGTGATGATGATAAAAGTTCAACCTTACTATAACCTTTAGTTCCAACTACTATGAATGTATAACAAGATATAGGAGGGGTTCCAATGAAAAAAGGAAGCGTTATCAGTATACTGCTAATCATTGTGCTCGTATTGGCCACGGTTGGATGCAGCTCAAAAAAGTCCAGCGAACAAGTCAACAATAACACTAAGGAAAAGGTCGTTCTCGAGTATTACACCTGGACCGATGAAGAGGATTATATGCGGAAGGTGATCGATGCTTTCAATGCTAAGAACAGCGACATTGAAGTTAATCTGAATACAATCAGCAACAATTCTAATGAATACAATACCAAGATCATGAACAACTTATCCGGCGGCTCCAAAATGGATGTCTACAGCATTAACGGAACCTCCAGTCTCGGGCTTTACGCATCGAAGAACCAGCTTCTGGATCTATCCGACCCGATTAAGCAAGCCAACCTGGACATTGGAGCCTACGGCCCAAGCTTCCAGGATATTATCCAGGTGCTTACGAAAGGCAAGTATTATGCTCTGCCTTATCGCACCTCCCAATATGCCTTATTCTACAACAAGGCCATTTTCGACAAGGCGGGAGTCGCCTACCCTACACAGATGACGTGGGACGAATATGCTGACTTGGCCAAGAGCTTGACTAAAGGAGACGGAGTGGACAAGCAGTGGGGCGGCTATTATGCCGATTGGATTACCGCACCTCTAGGCGCCCTTCAGAAGGGAAGCACGATACTGGACGACAATCTGGATAATCTAGCGGAATGGCTCAATTTCCAAGACCGTATTTACTACAAGGATCAATCCCATATGAGTTATAAACAGATGAAGGCGGAGAGCGTAGACTGGATCAAGCAGTTCGAAAGCGGTAATGTCGCCATGCTGATTAACGGGGAATGGACCGTCAATATGCTGAAAGCGGACATAGCAGCCGGGAAGACGGATATGGATTTCGACATGGCCCCGTTACCGTTGCCGACAGGAGAGAAAGACCCCATTACAGTTGGCGGTGTTAGCACCTTCATTGGGATTAATCCATCCAGCGACAAGATTGATGCAGCCTTCAAGTTTGTACAATTTGTAACGGGCGAAGAAGGGGAAGCCATTATTGCAGACTCCAGTGTACTGCCGGCCTATTCCAGTGAAAAGACGAAGGAATCCTTCCTGAAAGCGACGGGAATTCAAGGCAGCAGCTTCTTCTTCGAAGCAAAGACCGTAGTTGAGAATCAACCGATTCCACAGATTGACGAAGTGAATCGTGTATTCAGTGAGCAGCGGGATCTGTTCTTATTCCAAGAACAGAATGCAGAGAAGACCATTCAGAACTTCCTGGACCAGCGCCAAGCGGTTATTGATCAATAATCAAGAGATGAGGGGGTTGAATTGATGACGAACAGACGTCTTCTACATTACAAGTCATACGCGGCAGGGACGTTATTCATCCTTCCGGCCTTCGTCCTATTCGCAATATTTATTTTCCTTCCCCTAATCTACGGTTTAATTATGAGCTTTACCGATTACGGGGGGTTCAATATCAAGCCTAATTTCGTAGGCTTGGATAATTACGCCAAACTATTGCGGGACGAATATTTTCTTATATCACTTAAGAACAACATGATTTACACGGGATTGTTCGTGCCTTTAACGATGGTGCTTGCCTTGTTCTCGGCAATTGCCTTGAACAACGTATTGCATCTACGCAAATATTTGCGTATGGCCTTCTACTTCCCGCAAATTACCTCGATGGTATCCATCGCGATCGTCTGGGGATTGCTGTTAAACCCCCTCTCTGGTCCAGTCAACTCTATGCTGAAAGCGGTCGGTATCGCCAATCCACCGGAATGGCTAATGTCCTCCCACTGGGCGCTCTTGGCCATCGTGCTCGTAGCGGCCTGGAAGAGCTTCGGCTACTACATGATTATTTTGCTGGCGGGCATTCAGGGCATTCCCGAATATTTATATGAGTCCGCTAAGCTGGACGGCGCAGGAAAGTTCCAGCGATTCCTCTATGTAACGCTGCCTGGATTGTCTCCAACACTGTTCATGGTGCTTATTCTAACCGTCATCAATTCCTTCCAGGTGTTTGATCTAGTATCAGTTATGACTGACGGTGGCCCTGGACGTTCAACCAATGTACTAGTCTTTCGAATCTATCAAGAGGCCTTCGTCCATTATCGCATGGGGTACTCTGCAGCCATGTCTATGGTGCTGTTCCTAATCATCATGACCGTCTCCTTAATACAGTTCAAATTAGAAAAAAAATGGGTCACTTACTGAGAGGAGAGAAAGTCACATGCTGAATGCCTTCGGGAAGAAGAGCAGGGGATATTCTCTCTTGTTATTATTATTAATCGTCCTCTCGATCGTAACTCTGTTTCCGTTTCTATGGATGATTTCCACTTCGCTGCGGACAGATGTAGATCTATTCCGAAATCCGATGAATTGGATTCCTAAAACGTTATACCTGGATAACTATAAGCAAGTATGGACGACGATTCCGTTTGGCCGATATTTCTTCAACACGTTGAAGTTATCCATGATAATTACGGTGGTGCAGGTGCTCATTTGCTCTATGGCGGCCTATGCCTTCGCCAAGCTCAAGGTTCCCTTTAAGAATGTCATATTCATCCTGTTCATGACCAATTTAATGATGCCATGGCATTCGATTATGGTCCCGCAATTTGCCATTATCAGCAGTTTGGGCTTATACAATACCCATACAGGCTACGTTCTGATTCAACTCTTTAGCGGGTTTGGTATTTTTCTGTTGCGGCAATTCTTCATGACGCTGCCCATGGAGCTGAATGAAGCGGCACGTATGGACGGCTACAACGAATGGGGAATCTTTTGGCGAATTATGATGCCTTTGTCTCGCGCAGGAGTATCGACACTAGCCATCTTCACTTTCACTTTTATGTGGAACGATTATTTAGCACCGCTTATCTATCTTAATGATGACTCATTGAAGACGCTACAGTTGGGCTTAAAGGCCTTTCAAACGGAGCATACGATGGACTATGGCTTGCTCATGGCAGGGACAGTAATCGCTACGGCGCCCATGGTAGCAGTGTTTCTCGCAGGTGAAAGGTTCTTCATCCAAGGAATTGCCACTACCGGTATGAAAAATTAGCTAAGAACAGTAAGGAGCGAATATATGAATTACAACACAAGTGATTTTGTACAAGTGATCGGGGAGAACTTTACAGTTCACGGCGAGAAAATTGTCTTTCGTGGCTTTGGATTAGGTTCATGGATGAATCTGGAGCACTTTATGATCGGATTGCCGGGCACGGACACGATGATTAAGCAAGCCTTCGCTGATGTATACGGCAAGGAGCGAAGCACGATGTTTTTTGACCGGTTTCTCAAGGAGTTTGTGGATGAGCGGGATTTCGTTTTTCTGAAGAGTCTGGGGGTTAACTCCCTGCGGATTCCCTTCAATTATAAATATTTTATCGATGATCAGCATCCAGACCGCTATAAGGACGAGGGCTTTTCCTATCTGGACAACATCATTTCCTTATGCGAGAAGTACGAAATCTACGCCATATTGGACCTGCATTCCGTTCCGGGAGGACAGAATCCCGATTGGCATGCCGATACCTCCAGCGGACTTCCTCTATTCTGGGAATACGGAGCCTTGCGGGACAGCGTGATTGGTTTATGGGGCTATATCGCTCATCATTACCGAAACCAGCCGTGGGTAGCAGCTTACGACATCGTAAATGAACCTTCTATGGTCACCAACGCCGAGGTGTTCAATGAGTTCTACCGCAAGGCCATCGCTGAAATTCGCCAGTTCGATGCGTTGCATATTATTTTTATTGAAGGCAATCATTTTACTACCGACTTCTCCATGTTGGACCCAATCGATGATCCACAAGTAGCGTATGAGTTCCACTTCTATCCGTTTGTCGATGAACCTGCTGTCCTTACACATGAAATGGACCGCACACGTCGCAAGGAAATATTCACAGAGGCTTTCCATCAGCTTATTTCGATTCGTGAGAAGTATAAGCGTCCTATCTGGTGCGGTGAGCTTGGACTAGTATTTGAGAAAGAGAATATTGATTTTCAGGTAACTATTATTGAGGATATGCTGGATTTATGCGAGGAAAATGATGTCTCATGGGCACTATGGACCTATAAGGATGCTGCAACCATGGGGATTGTATATCCGCGCGAAGACACTCCTTGGCGACAATTAACGGAGCGAATTAAACAGGTATGGAACCAGCACAAGGAGCAGGAAAAAGGGGAAGCGTTGGTCGATTACATGGCAGAGACCTATTTCCAGCCCATCTCCAAAGAGATGCGCTATCCGCTGCAATTCCGGATGAGAACCCTTATGCAGGTCATCTGTGTGGAACAGAACTTAAAGCCATTCCTGCAGGAGCTGCCATGGGAGGACGCGTATCAGCTGCCAGGATCGTTCCACTGGGATCAATGTGAGACTTGGGACGAGCTGGCCACTTTGATAAGGAAATATACGACTAGCTAGAAATAAATCGTTTTATTTAACCAAAAAAAGGAACGGCTGATGCCATTGCTCATGGCTCAACCGTTCTTTTTCTAAATGCTTATAACAAGCTTTTTGCTGCTTCAATCAATTGTTCTTTGGTCAGCTTCGTAGAATCGGTCTGTACATGATAGATCACCGACTTGCCTCCGCTTTCTTTGAGCCACATCACGTCTTGATGAATATTGCTCTGCCCGAACAGTGATTGATCATCCAACATATAATGTGCCGTTAAGCCGCCTATATTGATCTCCTCGTAGGTTGTATTGGGCGGAGCTACTTGAAACATCTTAAGATCAGGGTTACCGTTGGCAATTTGCCAGGTTAAATAGATCGTCTCATTACTCGAATTACGATATACGGAAGTATAAGGGACAACAGGTTCAGCTTTGGATAGATCTGCCTTTCGCCACAATAACTCACTTCCTGTCTTCTTATTTTCAGCTTTCATCTCATTCAGAAGCTGGTAACCATCCGGGCCAAAACTAAATTGGTAGGGCGAGTTTTCCATGCCTTCCACGAAGTTGAATGTTCCAAGAATGGATTCGGGAAGCTTCTCCTCGATGCTGTGTTGCTGCAATGTCGCTTTCCAATCCTCTAACGGGATAGGAATCGGCTTATTGATGCCAAAGACAAGCGGTGTTCCCGCAACCTGTATGTCATAATCTTGAAGGTATACGACTGCTGTATCTCCGGGGTTCAATTGTGCTTTAACTTCCTCTAGCGAACCGCGAATCTTCTCTATATCGCCTTGCTCAAAATGCAGCTCCTGCGCAGTTTGATAATTGATAGAGAACGTATCCGTTTTATCTTCAAATAGGAGCTTGCTCCCTGCATAGCTGAATCCGCAAATCAAGATAAATATGATGGCGATCAAAACGAATTTTGGCATTTTTCTTGTTCTGGACATGAATGGTATTCCCCTTTGTTGCATCACCTGCTGCCTGTATTCCGCCGCAATTCGGGTATCCAGGTCGGAAGGACACTTCCGGGAATCTTGTTCGAACGCCTCTACTAATTGCTGCTCAATAGACAAAGCCATCCCCCTCCTTTCGCAAACCCTGTTGATCAAATCGGCGGCGTAAATGCTTAAGCGCATGATGATGTCTGGATTTTACGGTGCCTAACGGAATCTTCAACAATTCGGCAATGTCCTCCAAAGAGCAATCCTGGTAATAGCGAAGGACGATAACCTCCTTGAATTTGAGCGGTAGCGTCTGCAGGATTGGAAGCAAGTCGAGTCGGTCGCTCAGAGCAGTCAACCGTAGCTCTGCCGCTGGGTCGGACGATTTGGTGGTACTTTGCATCAGCTTTTCCGTGATACGAAAAAGACGCCACTCCTTCCGCTTCCAGTTCCGCACTTGTCTGACAATCAAACCACTAAACCATGAAGCGAAACTTTGTTCCGGATCATACTTATTCAGACTTCTGAACAGCTCAAAATATACTTCGCTCATGATATCTCCAATATCTTCTTTCCTCGGAGCGAGATAGCTGATTAATCTGTAAGCATGATCGCGTGTTGATTCATAAACGACTTGGAATGCTTGTTCATCACCCTGGCTCATCCGGATAAGCCAAGGCGTCAAGTCTAGGTCCTTCATAGGGCCGGCCTCCATTCAGGTCTTACAACAGGTATTGGCTCGTTTTGCTAAAAAGGTTCACTCCCCGAGAATCATTAAAATAGCGACCCAAGTAGGGTCGCTATTTTATGTAAGCTATTCGCATTTTTCACAAGCCTTAATTAGACTCAATCAGGCATTATTTCATTTTATTTCCATCATTCCTCATCTTACTACGAATTGGAATGCTGTCAAGAAGATATAGACCCTACCCAAATGAACACCAAAAATAAAACGTCAACTTTGAAATCCCGGCTGCCGGATGAAGATAGATGCCAAACTGCTCTGATAAGTACGCAATACTATCGTTGACAGGACGGGTGAACATGGAGAGCAGCACTTCCCCGTTCACAAACCGGTCGCCAACCATACCGCGGCTTTCGAAAATGACTGGATCTATTCCGTGTTTCTCCCGCATAAGCAGCGTGAGTATTCGCATGGAGTACAATGAATACCAAGGCTTCGTCATTTCTACTTGACTTCTCTCCCCTATCGCAATATAATTCAACCAACCAGTTAGTTTTAAAAAGAGGTGGAAAACATAGAGCCAACGGAACGTAAAAAAAGTTCACGAACTTACGATGCTGCCCGAACCAAAGTGATTATTCTTGATGCTGCCGAGGAAATATTTGCTGAGCTAGGTTATTCGGCGGCACGAATTGATGGGATTGCCAAGGCATCCGGGTACAATAAAAGTATGATCTATCAGTATTTTGGCGACAAATTGGGACTTTATACAGAAGTCGTCAAACGAGCCGACCAGATAGGTGAACACGTTACAGAAGCGACAATTACTGATTTTCTAAAGAACGACCATCTTATAAAAGACCCTGCGGCATTTCGACGGTTCCTTGAAAACATTACAAGGGAAATTTACGACTTTCTTCTTGAGCACCCACGCTATTTGAAGATTCTTTCTTGGGAAGCCGCGGAAGACTGGAAGACTTGGAATCAAATCACATACCGTCCTGATGATATTACCCAACTGCATGAGCTCGCCGAAACCGCTAAGAAGTCTGGAATCATCCGCCAGGATTTTGATCCGGCTATGTTTCCAATTCTGATTATGAATATGACCACAGCGACAATTCAGGCGTTTTCCCGATATGGGAATGTGCTGGGTAAGCTGGACTCGCCACAGATCAGAGAACAAACCATTGAACAAATTTCGAAATTCATAATTCATGGTGTCATGGAGCCGTCTTTACTTTAAAGATGGTTTTTATTTTTATGAAATATAAACAACTAGTTAGATTTAAAAGGAGACGGATTAATGAATGCGATTATTCAGACAGAAGGTCTAACTAAGCATTTTCGAAACAATCAAGCGGTAGACGGAATCTCACTTCATGTTAACAAAGGGGAAATCTACGGATTTCTGGGACTAAACGGGGCAGGCAAAACAACAACCATACGAATGCTGCTAGGTATGATTCGGCCCGATTCTGGTTCTTCTTATTTGTTCGGACAACGGGTGGATGCCGGTAGTCATAAGCTGTGGGCAGATGTGGGCTACATGGTGGAAACACCCTACTCCTATCCTGAGTTGACCGTTCTGGAGAATCTGGAGATCATTCGCCGTTTGCGGGGCATCCCTGATCGCGGTGCCATTGATTCCATAATGGATAAGCTTCAGCTTACCTCCTACAGGGACCGGAAAGCCGGAAATTTGTCACTTGGCAACGGGCAGCGGCTGGGTTTAGCCAAGGCACTGCTGCACAATCCAAAAGTGCTGATTTTGGATGAGCCTACCAATGGACTAGATCCAGCAGGAATTGTCGAGGTCCGACAACTGCTCCGCGAGCTTGCTGCCAATCACGGTGTGACGATCTTTATCTCCAGCCATATTCTGGGCGAGGTCGCGAGGCTGACAACGCGGATTGGAATTGTACACCATGGCAAGCTGCTGCAGGAAACGGATGTAAAAGATTTGCAGCAGCTGCTCCAAAAACATCTGCTTGTACAGACCCGAAATCTCGAAGCAGCTCAGTTAAAGCTGACACAGGAAGGCTATCAGGTAAAGATGTCCGAGGATGGGCTGCTGCTCCCTGAGAACCATGCGATAGCGAATCCAGACCGAATCGCCAAGCTGCTGGTGAATGCGCATATGCCGCCAATCCAGCTTACCGTCCAGGAAGAAGATCTGGAAACCTATTTTCTTAGAAGGATTGAAATCGAGGGAGGAAGCAAAGGATGAGCCATCTTTCAACCGCAATATGGACGGAAAGCCTGAAAATTCGCCGTTCCAAACTACTCTGGATTTCGTTGCTCGCCAGCACACTGTTGCCGGTCATGCTCGGACTCACCTTTTCTGGCTTAATTGGCTCCCAGAATGCTATTGAGGGGGATACGGATTTATCAGGTTTCATGAATCACCTGGGTACTGCTATTTCGATCGGGGGGGTGATCGGATTTGGGTTTGTGTTTAGCTGGATTTTTGGCCGGGAATATTCCGACCGCACCGTCAAGGATTTGCTGGCTCTTCCGCTTTCCCGTTACGGAGTGGCCGCCGCTAAATTGATCGTTGCCACTGTTTGGTGCGCGGTACTGGCAATGCTTATGTTCGCTGTAGGAGGGTTAACTGCCTGGTTCGTCCCGTTGGATGGCTGGAGTCTTGAGGTCATTGCCCAAAGCTTTACAGGGTATGCCTGGCTCACCCTTATGGTTATCTGTTTATGCATACCCGTAGCCTGGATCGCCAGTGTTGGACGTGGTTATCTCACCCCTCTGGGCTTTGTCGTGCTAACCATGGTGATTGCTAATCTCAGCGGAAGCATGGGTATCGCTGAATATATTCCATGGGCAGTTCCCGCGCTTCTCGCCGTCGGTTCCGGGGACGCAAGCAGCGATTTGCAGACGTTTAGCCTTGCACTTCCTTATTTGACCGGTTGCATCGGTGTTATAGGCACACTTGCCTGGTGGCGTTATGCTGACCAAACCTAAGGATACAGGAGAAATTCCGTAACTGACTAATTCATTTCACAAATTGATCTTGGAGGGAAACAGAATGGAAGAGGCACCCAAAGGAACAGTGTTTATCATGGCGATTCTAATTATCGGCGCTATACTGGGGTTAATGAATCAATCTTCACTTAATACCGCACTGCCGAACATCATGGGAGATTTCCAAATCTCGACGAGTTCAGCCCAATGGCTTACAACGGCTTTTGCCTTGGTGACCGGCATTGTCGTCCCGATTACAGCTTTTCTAATCCAGAGATTCACAACCAAACAAGTATTTGTGTTTGCCATGGGCATGCTTACTGTAGGTACTCTACTGTGCGCGGTCTCACCTAACTTTGGTCTGCTGCTCACCGGAAGAATTGTGCAGGCCGTTGGGGTTGGGATTATGCTTCCCTTAGTGCAAACATTGGCCTTCATTCTGATCCCAGTTGCTAAACGCGGGTTTTCCATGGGCATGATTGGGCTTGCCATTAATTTTGCTCCGGCGATCGGACCTGTCCTGAGTGGATGGCTGGTAGCGGATCACTCCTGGCGGTTGTTATTTTATATTCTGTTTCCGTGCACACTGTTCATTACGCTGGTCGGCATCTTTCTACTTAAGAACGTAACTACACAAGTGAAGAGTAAAATAGATTCTTTATCCGTGATGCTATCCTCTCTTGGGTTCAGCGGGATACTATATGGGTTCAGCATCTCCGGCAGCAAAGGCTGGGAAAGCGCGGAAGTTCTTATTTCCTTAGCAGTTGGTTTCCTGGCACTGGGTCTGTTCGTATGGCGGCAATTGATTCTGGATAACCCCCTGCT
>LIDZ01012685.1_pt2 | contig 33382 bp, 26 predicted proteins | sample 644651 | NCBI WGS metagenome assembly LIDZ01 (sample SAMN03856242, study PRJNA289617) | food metagenome | isolation source: wine grapes on drying loft during traditional withering process | host: Vitis vinifera cv. Corvina | place: Italy: Gargagnago di S. Ambrogio di Valpolicella | collected 2014-01 | reverse complement strand
GTACATTTGAGCAGCGAAGCTCAACAGTTGCAGAAGATCAGTGATTCGTTGCGTGATCAGCCTGTCGTCAACAGCGCCCGTGTGGCTGAGTTGAAGCAGGCGGTCGCCGACGGCAGCTATAAGGTCGACAGCAATCGTGTTGCTAGCAAACTGCTTAACTTCGAAGCCCAGCGCTAGCCCCAGGTCTGCGCAGGGGCTTCTGGACGCTTAAACACCAGGGCATGCGATGCAAGACACTACATTGCTTCAACTGATCACGGACGACATTGCGCCAACCCGGCATCTGCTGGACATCCTGAAGGCCGAGTCAGTGGCGCTTCACGGGCGCAATATGGTCGAGATGGAACACATCCTGGCGCAGAAACAGGCGCTGGTGATCGTGCTCGAGCAGCATGGACGCCGACGTACCCAGCTGATGACCAGCCTGGGTCTGCCCGCCAATCGTGCGGGACTCGAAGAAGTGGCGAAACATTCGTCAGTGGGTGAAGCCCTGTTAACCGCAGGTGATGAACTCAGCACACTGATGAGTGAATGCCAGGCCGCCAACGAACAGAACGGCAGCCTTATCCAGCTCCAGCAACTCACCACGGCACAGCAGTTGAGGATTCTCAACGGCGGCGATACCCCGACGCTGTATGACAGCCGCGGTTCGACGTCGGGCAAGGCCAGGCCACGTCCGCTCAGCCAGGCGTAAGTTCTTGTATCAAGGTGCGCACCGTGATGGCAATATGCCGCACGCTGAACGCTGCCGTTATTTGCCTGGAGATGGATAGACCGTGAATGCCTCAAGCGCGGAAGATGTTCCGCAGCCCCCGAAGGTACTGACCACCCCGTTGGAAATCGCCGCCAATCTGCGGCTGCTGATGGAAAGTCATGACCCGTTGATCATCACGTTTCACGAGCGCACCCAGCGGTTTCAGAGCTACGTGATCGACGTCAATCGCGACACCAACGAGATGATTTTCGACGAGATGATCCCCCGTGACGGTGAGCGTTTCCTCGCCAGCGGTGAGCCCTTCCGGGTAGAAGGCTTTCACGACGGCGTGCGCATCGCCTGGGAAAGCAAAGACCAACTGACCGTTATTGCAGAGCCGCGCAGCTATCGCGGGCCTCTGCCTCAAGAAGTCGTTTATCACCAGCGCCGCAACGCGTTCCGCGCGGCGCTCAAGCTCGCGTCCCTGATCGATGTCGAGATCGGTGGCGACCGGCTTAAATTCCCGTTGCGCGGCAAGCTGCTGGATGTCTCTGCCACCGGCTGCAAGCTACGGTTTGAAGGCGATGTCTCGGAGCGCATGCAGTTGGGTCAGGTCTATGAGCGGTTCATCGCTTCCCTGCCCTTCGGCAACATGACCACCCCGGTGGAACTGCGCCATCTGCACTTCGAAGAAAGAATCAACACTACATTCGCCGGGGTGCGCTTTCACAACATGAGTGGATTGGTGCAGCGCCAGGTCGAGCGTTTTGTGTATCAACTGCAACGCGAAGCGCGACGCTTCGACAAAGACGACGATTTCTGATCGTTGGTGGTGACCCGGCTGGCGCGTTTCATGGCGCGCTGGCGGGTGAAGCAGGACCGTCCTCAGACGGGAATAAACGCTTGAGTACACCCTCAATTTTGCGGTGTAACGAAGGATGCCTTGCCGGCTAAAGCCATTCCTACTGAGGGTACGCGGTGTGACAGTAGGACCGGCTTCAGCCGGGAAGACGTCCTCGTGGCCACCCTCGGTTTTGCGGTGTCGCGGCGGTCTCGGGCGGCACCGCCCCCCCATCACAAAGGCCGATCCACCCCAACATCCCGACGCACCTCAACCGCCTCCTCCGGCCCAGCCGCACCAGGTTCAGCAGCCACTTCCTCATCCATAATCGCCACAGGCCGCACAACGCCCTCACCCGACGCTACAACCCGCTCAACCATCTCTGGCTGCACGTCAGCTTCAGCCGCCACATCCGGCGCAACCTCTGACGAAACCTCTGGCTCGGGCTCAACGTCCTGCATCTGATCCTGCACCACCTGTTCATCCACCCGCGGGTCAAGGGCGACCACCAGGGGCGAGCTGGACATGCTGTCGGGCATTGCAATGTGGTGCAGCGGGGCGTCTTCGACCTGGTGCAGGTTGGTGACGGCTTTCGGACGGATACGCAGCACTAGCACCAGCGCCACGAAGCAGACAAAGGCATAGAGCATGTTGCTGCCGAACATCTTCATCAGCACGCCGGACACCAGCGGGCCGATACTCGCGCCGACGCCGTAGGTCATCAGCAGCATGGCGGTCAGCGATACGCGCCGCTCGCCTTCGACGTGGTCGTTGGAAAACGCCACGGCCAACGGGTACAGCGAAAACTGCAACAGGGATGCCAGGAAACCCACCGCCAGCAGCAGCTCCATGGGCACACTCGGCAGGATCGCCAGAGGCAGCGATGCCAGCACCAGCAAGCCGGCGACGCCACGGATCAGCCAGGCACGGTCATAGCGGTCCGAGAGTTTGCCCAGCGGGCCTTGCACGATAAGGCCCGCGCCGATGCAGCTGGCCATGAACAGACCGACATGCTCGGTGGACAGTCCCTGTTGCGCGGCATACAGCGGCGCCAGGCCGTAGAACGAGCCGATGATCATGCCGGCGCTCAACACCGTGGTCAGCGACTGCGGCACACGGCGCATGAAGAACAGCGGCTCCAGCGGTGCCGGGTGCATGGGCGCCGGGTGAATGCTGCGGGTCATCGCCACCGGCACCAGGCACAGCGCAAAGCACATCGCCACGAGCATCAGCAGTTCAGGGCCGAGCTGCGGGTGGATGACCAGAATCAGCTGGCCGAGCACTAGCCCCAGGTACGAGGCGATCATGTAAAGGCTGAACACGGTACCGCGCTGCTTGGGCGAGGCCTGCTCGTTGAGCCAGCTCTCGATGACCATGTACTGACACATCATGCCCAGGCCGACGATCATCCGCAGGAAGATCCACGCCGGGAGATAGTCGAACAGCCCGTGGCCCAGCACCGCGGCGCCGACGATACCGGCGCACGTGGCGTACGCACGGATGTGCCCGATCCGGCCGATCAGCCGGTGGCCGATCTTGCCGCCCAGGGCCAGACCGACATAGTTCGCCGCCATCAACGCACCCACCCACAGGCCATCGACCTGATCGGCGGCCAGACGCAAGGCAAGGTAGGTGCTGAGCAGGCCCGAGCCGATCAACATCATCAGCGAGGCAAAATACAGCGCTCGAAAGGACTTCCAGATTTGGCGCATAGCTTTCCAAAAGACGGAAACCCTCGATTTCAGAGGATTTCCGAACAGCGATTCTTAAGCCTGAGCGGCCAGAACGCGGCGCTCCCAGGGGGTGATTTCGTTGAAGAAGCTGGTCATTTCCAGGGTCTTCGACGCGACGTAGCCTTCGATGAATTCGGCACCAAACAGTTCCTTGGCCAACGTGCTGCGAGTCAGACGTTCCAAGGCAGCGTGCAAGGTACATGGCAACGACAGATTATCGGGCACGACGAACTCACCTTGAATCGGTGGCGACGGTTCGAGCCTGTGCTCAATACCATGAAGCCCCGCAGCCAGACTGGCCGCAATGGCCAGATACGGGTTGGCGTCGGCGCCGGGCAGACGGTTCTCGACCCGACGGGCGACCGGTGCGCTGGCCGGAATGCGCAGGCCCGCCGCGCGGTTGTCGTGGGACCAGCAAGCATTGTTCGGCGAAGCAAACGGATGGCACAGGCGCTGATAGGAATTGACGTTCGGCGCGAACAGCGCGGTGAAGTCGGCCATCGCCGCCTGCTGCCCACCGATGAAGTGATGGAACAGCTCGGTGGCCTCGCCCTGATCGTCGCTGAAGATGTTCCGGCCGGTGACGGTCTCGACCACGCTCTGGTGGATATGCATTGAGCTGCCGGGGGTGTGCGCCAGCGGCTTGGCCATGCACACCACGATCAAGCCGTGCTTGAGCGCGACCTCCTTGAGCATGTGCTTGAACAGGAACGTCTGGTCGGCCAGCAACAACGGATCGCCGTGCAGCAGATTGATCTCGAACTGGCTGACGCCCATCTCATGCATGACGGTGTCGCGGGGCAGACCCAGCGCCGCCATGCATGCATAGACCTCTTTGAAGAACGGCCGCAGGCCATTGTTGGAACTGATGCTGAACGCCGACTGGCCGTCTTCGCGACGACCGTCCAGACCGACCGGCGGCTGGAAGGGCTGGCTCGGATCGGAGTTGGGCGCGAAGACAAAGAATTCCAGTTCGGTGGCCACCACCGGTGACCAGCCATGGCGGGCATAGCGGGCAATCACCGATTTGAGCTGACCGCGGGTGGACAGCGGCGACGGTTGGCCGTCCAGCTCGTCGGCGTCGCAGATTGCGAGGGCGCGCGGCTCGTCGCTCCACGGCAGACGATGGGTCTGCTGCGGGTCGGCGATCAGGGCCAGATCGCCATCGTCGCTGCCGTAGAATTTCGACGGCGGGTAGCCGCCCATGATGCATTGCAGCAGCACACCCCGCGCCAGCTGCAACCGACGGCCTTCGAGAAAGCCCTCGCCGGACATCACCTTCCCTCGTGGCACGCCGTTCAGATCCGGCGTGACGCATTCAATTTCATCAATGCCCATCAGTCGCTGCGCGAGTGAATGGTGGTCATCGCTGCTCATGACTCAAATCCTTTTTCGTGGGGCACGCCGCAGTGCGGCAAGGCGTACAAAATAAGCGTCGGGCGTTCGGAATATCAAGCGCATCTTCGCAGCACGGCGGGTTGGCCGGGTTCTTGCTTTTTCGGTGCCATAGCGCCGCAAACGCCATTTCGATGACGGCGAGCGTTCGACGACGCCAGCCATCACAGCGCGGGCGTTCCGCCGTGCGTCCACGAGCACAGCCCGCAGCGCGTCAGAGAGCACAGGAAGCTTATGAGTAAAACGATCCCGGTCACCCAGCCTTTGCTGCCGCCGCTGGAAGAGTTCATGCCTTATCTGCAGCAGATATGGGACAGCAAGCGCCTGACAAACGCCGGCCCGTTCCATGAAAAGCTGGAGAAAGACCTGGCCGCGTACCTGGGCGTCGATCATTTGTGCCTGTTTTCCAACGGCACACTGGCGCTGCTGACCGCATTGCAGGCCTTGCGCGTGACTGGCGAAGTCATCACCACGCCCTACTCGTTTGTCGCCACCGCCCATTCGCTGCTGTGGAACGGGCTCAAACCGGTGTTCGTCGACATCGCGCCGGGCACCTTCAACCTCGACCCAGACCGCATCGAAGAGGCCATCACCCCGGCAACCACCGCGATCATGCCGGTGCATTGCTATGGCATGCCGTGTGACGTCGACCGCATTCAGCAGATCGCCGACCGTTATGGCCTGAAGGTGATTTACGACGCCGCTCACGCCTTCGGTGTGCAGCACCAGGGGCAGAGCCTGTTGCGCAACGGCGACCTGTCGGTGCTCAGCTTCCACGCCACCAAAGTCTTCAACACCTTCGAAGGCGGCGCGATCGTCTGCCCGGACGCGAAGACCAAAAAGCGCATCGATTACCTGAAGAACTTCGGTTTTGCCGATGAAGTGACCGTCGTCGCCCCCGGCATCAACGGCAAGATGAGCGAAATCAACGCCGCGTTCGGCCTGTTGCAGCTCAACTACATCGACGGCGCGCTGGAACGCAGAAAGCAGATCGACACGATGTACCGTGAAGCCCTGACGCAGATACCCGGCATCGATTTGCTCTGGAGCCCCGGCGAGCACCACAACTATTCCTACTTCCCGGTGCTGGTGAGCGACGCCTTCCCCATCAGCCGCGACGCTTTGTTCGAGCGCTTTCGCGAGCAGGACATTCTGGTCCGGCGCTATTTCTATCCGCTGATCTCGTCGTTCCCGATGTACCGCAGCCTGGAGTCGGCCAAACCGGACCGCCTGCAGGTGGCGAGCGATGTGTCGAATCGGGTTCTGTGTCTGCCGATCTTCGATAGCCTCACCCCGGATGAATTCGCCCGGGTCATCGCGATCATGCAGACGGTGCTGGCCGAGCACCGCTAAGCCGCGCCTACATTCAAATCGCCGGTGCGCCCATGAGCGTCAACCGGCGCCCGTCATCCGTCGCAAGGTAACCCGATGAGCGCTTCACGCCTGGTCAGCATCGTCATTCCCGCCTACAAACCCACGTACTTCGAGTCGGCGCTGCGCAGCGCATTTGCCCAGGACTACGATCAGCTGGAGATCGTGATCTGCGACGACTGTCGTGACGGCGGCATTCGCGCGCTGGTGGATCAGTTGACGCCGGAAAGCCCGTTCCCGATTCGTTATTTCTTCAACGAACAGTCACTGGGCGAAGCGCTGAACGGCGCACGCGGGGTCAGGGAGGCACGCGGCGCGTACATCAAGTTTCTCTACGACGACGACCTGCTGGAGCCCGAGTGTGTCAGTGCGCTGGTCGAGCTGCTGCATGGCCATCCGGACATCACCCTCGCGGCGGCAACCCGTCGCCTGATCAACGAAAACGGCGAGTTCCTGCGGGAGAACATGCTGACGGTGTTCCCGTTCAAGGAAGACGTGGTCATCCACGGGCCGGAGCTGGTGGCCCTGCTGTCGGAACTGCCGTTGACGTTTATGGGCGAACCCAGTTCGGTCATGTGCCGGCGTGACAGCGCGCTGGCCTATGGTCAGGACCTGATGGCGCTCAAGGGTCTGCCGATCCACTGGCTTGGCGATATCACCCTGTACGTCAAACTGCTGCGTGAGGGCAATCTGGCGTTCATCAGCCGTCCGCTGTCGCGCTTTCGCATGACCGACACCCAGAGCAGCAGCATTGCGCGGGCCACGCCGCAGATCGCCAAAGAAGGTCACGCCAACTATTACCGCATCACCAAAGAGCTTGAGTGGCTTCGCCCGCTGGCCGACAACGGCGACGTCAAGGTCGCGCCGCTGCATGATCGGGAGAACTTCGTCCCCTTCAATCTGCGTGCCTGGTTCTTGCAGAAGTCGGCAACGGAGGTCCGCCACGACCAGATCCAGGAGTGGGCCTGGCAGCGTCGCCCCGCCGGGCCGCAGAAGCCGCACATCGTGCAGTACTTTCAGCAGCACAACGGCGCGCCGACCTTCGCGATCATCGTCTCCGATCTGCATAACCGCCAGCAGGCACTGGTCAAGACCATGGTGAGTGTCGAGGCGGCCACCCGCGGCTGGATGCCGCCACGGGTGTTCGTGCTCTACGACGGCAGCCGCGAGACGCCGCAACAAGTGGCGGACAACCCGGCTGTGTATGTGCCGGTCACGGGGCGCAACTGCGCGGCGCCGCTCAACCGGCTGATGGATGAGCAAGGGTTCGACTGGTTTCTGATGCTCGATGCCGGCGCGACAGTCAATGTCGCCGGGCTGTTCAAAGCGGCGGTCAAAATCAGCGAAGGGCCGACCACCCGGGCCCTGTTCGCCGATGAAATCGCCCAGACCCAGGACGACACGTCGGAAGTCATGCTGCGGCCAGACTTCAGCCTCGATTACCTGCTCAGCTGCCCGGGGGTGACCAGCAAGCACTGGATCTTCAACCGCTACTCGGTCATTGATGCCGGGCGGTTCGATGCGCACTACCCCCAGGCGCTTGAACTGGACCTGATCCTGCGCCTGATCGAGCACGATGGCATGGGTGGCCTCGAACACATTGCCGAGCCCCTCGTCACCCATCGACCGCAAGCGCGGGAGTCGAACCTCGATGAAGCGCGAACGCTGCAGCGCCACTTGCTCGCCCGAGGCTATGAAAACGGCCAGGTGATCGAGACACGCCCTCGGCAGTACCAGATCAAGTACGGCCACGCGGGTCAGCCCAAGGTCTCGATCATCATTGCCACTCGGGACCAGATCCTGCTCCTGCAGCGTTGCGTCGAGAGCATTCTGGAGAAAACCACGTACCCGAATTACGAGATCCTCATCGTCGACAACGACAGCCATACGTCTGAGGCCATTGACTGGCTGAACGGCGTCGCGGCCATGGGCCTCGAGCAGGTGCGGGTGTTGCGCCATCCCGGCGAATTCGACCGTTCGGCCCTCTACAACGGCGCCGCACGGCAAGCGACCGGCGAGTACCTGTTGCTGCTCGATAACAGCACCGCCGTGTTGCACGGGGACTGGCTCGACAACCTGCTCAATCACGCGCAACGGCCCGAAGTCGGCATCGTCGGCGCAAAACTGCTGGCGCCGGACAACACGATCCGCCACGCGGGCCTCATCCTCGGTTTACACGAGCCTGTCACCCCGATCTTCAGCGGCCAGAGCGGCGCCAGCGAAGGCTATATGCAGCGGCTGGCGGTGGATCAGAATTACAGCGCGGTCAGCGACGCCTGCCTAATGATCAGCCGGGCGCTGTTCGAAGCGGCGGACGGGCTGGACGAGGGTGAGCTGAACAACACTTATCGCGGCGTCGACCTGTGCCTGCGCGTGAAGGAGTCCGGGCGGTTGATCGTCTGGACGCCCCACGTGGTGCTGCTTCACGAACCCCGAGCTGAAGACAGTGCCCGGATCAAAGCACCAGACGAACAGGCAAACCCTGCGCTGTACCGCAAATGGCTGAAGTACATCGCCCATGACCCGGCGTACAACGACAACTTTTCGGCCCGCGCCCAGGGCTTGCAGCTCGAAATCAATACGGCACTGACCTGGCGGCCGCTGTCATGGCGGCCCGTGCCGATCGTGCTCTCGCACCTGAACGACCTCTGCCCGGCGAGCCAACGCCTGAACGGTGCGCTGGATACCCTCGCTGACGCACTGCTGATCGAGCCTGTGTCCGTGCCTGATGTCCTGACCCTCGGCGAGTTCGCCCGCCTGCGCCCGGAAGCAGTGATCCTCCAATGCCCCTCGAGCGAAGCGTCCCTTGACGACATCCGCACGATCAAGGCGCACACCCAGGCGCTGCGCCTCTGCGATATGGATCAATACCCGCCGTCAGCCGAGCGATTGCCCGGCGCGCCTTTAGCCCAACAACTGCGTGACGGTCTTCAGACCAGCCTTGCACTGATGGACAAGGTGGTGGTGTCCAGCCCAGGGCTGGCCAATGAACTGAGCGCGCTCCATCCGCACATCGAGGTCATCGAAACCCGCTTGAGCGAACGCTGGCAGCGGGTGCAGTGCCATTCGCTGCCCCATGACAAGCCACGGGTCGGCTGGGTCGGCACGCAGGCGGAAGTAAACGATCTGGCGCTGATTGCGGACGTGATCGAAGCATTCGCCGACCGGGTCGAGTGGATCATCATGGGCCCGTGCCCGCAGGCCCTGCGCCCTTATGTTCATGAATGGCGCAGCCCGGTGGAAGGTGTCCTGTATCCCGGCGTGCTGGCGTGTCTGGACCTGGACGTCGCCCTGATTCCCGCTGACCACGATGTGTTCGGCGAACACAGAAGCTGCCGCCTGGCGCTGGAGTTCGGCGCCTGTGGCTACCCGGTCATCGCCACCGACGTGCAGGGCCTGCGCAACAACCTGCCGCTGACGCGGGTGCAAAACACAACGGCCGCCTGGACCGACGCCATCGACCAGCACCTCAACGATCTGGACGAATCAAAACGACTCGGGCAGGCCTTGAAACAACGCGTGATGAGTGACTGGACGATGGATGAGGCGTATCTGCAGCGCTGGCGCCAGGTGTTGCTGGACCGCTGAATAAAGAAGGGCTCCTTCGTGGAGCCCTTTTTGTACCGGTGAACAGGCACTTTACGCGCTTGAGGGTGACCCATTCGATCACCAGCGAATCACGCACCCACCCCACGAATACCCCACGCCGAAACCCACCGCCGTGATCACGCTGCCGGGTTGCACCTGGCCTTTCTTCAGCGCCTCTTTCAGCGCGATAGGAATGCTGCACGACACCGTATTGCCGCAGTGCTTGAACTCGGTGATGAATTTCTCCGGCGGCAGCTTCAGCCGGCGGCGCAGGGCTTCGAGCATGAACTGGTTGGCCTGGTGAAAGACGAACAGGTCGGAATGTTCGACCGTGAATTGCTCGTCGAACAGGGAGGCGAACAACGCCGGGACCCGCGTCATGGAGAATTCGAAGATCGCCGGGCCGTTCATGTACAGGTCCGCGTCCGAACGGACATTGCCGCTGTCGTCTTCGTACTCGGCAGGCATCTGTTCGGGATCGAACGGCCGACGGGCAGCGCCCATGGGCACGATCAGGTTGTTCGCCCCGCCGCCGTCGCTGCCATAGCGAAAACGATCGAGGCAAGGCCCCTCCTCGTCCGACGCCTTGATCAACGTCGCAGCCGCCGCATCGCCGAACAGCGTGCGCACGCTCTTGTCCCGGGGGTTGATGTAGCGGCTGTAGGTTTCGGCGGTGATCAGCAGCACGTTCTTGCACTGTCCGGATTCGATGAAACCTTTGGCAATGCCCAGCCCGTAGATAAACCCCGAACAACCCTGATTGAAATCGAACGCGGCGCAGTGCTGCGGCAGTTGCAGGCGATGCTGCAGGATGCAGGCGGTGGCCGGGAGCATGTGATCGGGGCTTTGGGTGCAGTAGATCAGGCAGTCGATCTGCTCGCGCGGCGTGGCGCTGGTGGCGAAGAGTTTTTCGCAGGCGCGAAACGCGAGGTCCGAGGCGGTCTCGTCGTCGGCAACGATGTGCCGCTGACTGATCCCGGTCTTCTGGAAAATCTTGTCGACGTCCCACTCCGGAAATGCGTCGGCCAGCATCTGGTTGTCGAGCACGCGCTCAGGCAGTTCGTATTCGATCTCGGCGATTCGAGCGTAGGTAGGCATGTCGTTTTTATCCTGAGATGCACTTGGCCGGCACACCGAAAACCACGCTGCCGGGTTTGACCGCCCGCAGCACCACGCTGCCGGCGCCGACCACAGCCCCTTTGCCGACGCGCACCTTGGGCAGCACGGAGGCGCGCGAACCGAGGAACACTTCGTCTTCCAGCACCGCGCCGCCGGTCAGATCACAGTGCCCGCTGAGGGTCGAGAACTGGCCGATGACGGTGTCATGGCCGACGGTACACAGCGAATTGATCGTGACGAAATCGCCAACGACCAGGTCCACCGACAACACTGAAAACGGGCAAACCAGCACGCCCCGCCCGATGGTCACGTTCTCGCCGACGATCGCCGTGGGGTGAATCAGCGTGAAAAACGCCGCGCCCTTGGACAGCAGCTTTTCCACCACGTATTTCTTGTCAGCGGGCTTGCCGATGGCGCAGAGCAGCAGCTCATCGTCGGCCGGTTCGTAGGCGTCGATGGTCGAGATAATGTCGGCGTAATGACTGAAGCGATTGAGGGACAGGCTGCCATCATCGATGAAGCCGCCGATGACGTAATCCGGGTTGTGCTCGACCCAGTCCTTGAGCCAGGAATGGACCTCCCGGCCCAGACCGCCTGCGCCGACGATAATGAGTTTTGTGGTGTTCATTCGGCCAGGTAACCTCCATCGACAACCAGCGAAGTACCCGTGACCCAGCGCGCGGCCGGTGACAGCAGATAATTGACGGCGTAGGCCACGTCCAGCGGATGACCGAGCCCCAGCGGATGTTTGCGTTCGATGGCGGCCATGGCGTCTTCGCCGACCAGGCCTTCGAGCTTCTGCGCCATTTCGGTCTTGATCACGCCAGGTGCGATGGCGTTGACGCGGATGCCTTCCCGCGCCAGCTCAAGGGCGGCGGCGCGGACCATGGATTCGACCGCGCCCTTGCTCGCGCAGTAACCGATCAACGCGGGTTGAGCGACCTGAGCCATGACCGAGGACAGCATGACGATGCTCGACGGGTTGCGGCACACGCCTTTTTGCCGGAACGCCTTGATCAGGGAAAACCCGGACGTGACGTTGGTGGCAAAGATGGTTTCCCAGTGGTCCAGGCCCATGGCCCGAATCGGCAACGGTAATTGCACGCCCGCGGCATGCACCAGACCGTCGAACGGCGAGCCGTTGCGGGACAGGCCTTTCAGCCAGGCGGAAACATCGCCGCCACCCAGAAAATCGAACACCTCGACCGAGTGACCTTCGCCGTGCAGCTGGCTGAGGGTTTCCTCCAGGCGCTGAGTGTCACGGGCCACGGCGACGATGCGCGCGCCCTGCCGGCTCAGCCAGATGGCGACTTCACGGCCGATCCCTGAGGACGCGCCCGTGACCAGGATGGACATGCCATCCAGTGAGAAAGGATTGCTCTGCACTTACGCCTCGCTACTGTCTGTGCCGACCAGGGTCAGCGGGCTGATCCACGTGTTGTCGAGATCGACGACGCACCCGGCCCACGAATACCCCACGCCGAAACCGGCGAGCAGGTGCTGGCCGTGCAGGGTCGATCCGCTGTCGGCCGTGGCCGCGTTGGCGCTGAGACTCAACGCCAGGGGAATCGACGCGCTGCTGGTGTTGCCGACGTTCTGCAGATTGAGCACGACCTTTTCCGCCGGCAATTTAGTCTTCTTCGCCAGGTGCTCCAGCATGAAGCGGTTGGCTTGGTGGAACACATAGTTGTCGATGGGGCGTTGCTGCTCCTCGGCGTGTAGTTCCAGCGTACGCACCAACCCCGGCACGCGGGCCAGGGTGAAGGCGAAGATCTCGGTGCCGTTCATGTACAGGTCGAACGGCCCGCGCACGTTGTCTTCACGGGTGGAGCCATCGGCCCCCTTGCGGTCACGAAACCCGCCGCCGGGGACGATGAGGTTCTTCTCGCCACGGCCGTCGGTGCCGAGCACGAACGGTACGCCCGCAACAGTACTGTCGTGGTCGAGGAGCGTGGCGGAACCGGCATCGCCAAACAGCGCGGCCACCGAGCGATCGCCCGGCGCCACCAGTTTGCTGATGGTGTCGCCGACCAGCAGCAACACCCGTCGGCTGCCGCCACCGGCGATCATCGCCGAGGCCATCCACAGCCCGTAGACGTAACCCGAACACCCCATGTTCACGTCGAGCGCGGCGGTGGTCACCGGCAATCCAAGGCGCCGCTGCAAGGTGCAGGCGGTGGCCGGTAGCACGTAGTCCGGGGTCTGGGTGATGAAGATCAGCGTGTCGATGGACGACTTGTCGATGCCCATATCAGCCAACAGACGCTCGGCCGCCTCGACACACAGGTCCGAGGTGCACTGGTCCTGCACCACATGCCGGCGTTCGATGCCGGTGCTGGCCATGATCTTGGCGATGCTCTCGTCGCCGAAGCGCCCGGCCAGGTCAGCGACATCTGCCACGGCCTTGGGCAGCGCGCAGGCGATGCCCCTGATTTTGACGTTGGCAATGCTGCGCACTGCGTCAGCGTTACTGCCCGTGACGCTACTCATACCCGTTCCTCGCCAACCGTTGAAGCGGCACCGGCCTGTCGTGCCCACTCCGCGCAGGACGCCCGAAAATGCAGAAGCTTGACTTCCAGCGAGCTGTAATAACGCGGGGCATGCCAGGACCAGGTGTCGCCAGGAATTCTCTTGCAGATAGTGTGATCTTCTTCAAACACGGTCCGGTTGTTGTCGGCCGTGGAGGTCATGAACGTGGACACGATCTCGTCGTATCGCTCGGACGCAGCCCGCAGCGGGTACAGCTGGCTGGTGAACCAGGTCCGGTCGGGTTGGCCAGAAGGAAAGAAATTCTGCATCGACCACGAATAACCGTAGGTCGAGGACAGCATCGAAAACGGATACAGAAAAAGGCTCACGTACCCAGCGTAGGCCTCCCGAGGGGCGAAAAAGCGCGACAGGCTTTGCAGCCGTCGGGCGACTTTTTCATTCTCTACCGGGGCGTACCAGATGGAGTTCTCGCCGTAGAACACATTCTCGCCGATGCCCAGTTTCAGGGTCGCCAGGGTGTCCCGGTGCACGAGGGGGATGTGGTACGGCTCGAGGGCGTTTTCCAGGGAAATCGGCCAGTCGGCTTCGAAAACGTAGCGATTGAAATCAGCGGGCTTACCCAAGTCCGGGGTGGTCTGCTCAAGCAGCGTGAAGATGTGCTGACCCAGTTGGTCAAGCAGCGACGCCCGGGGCTCGATGGCAAAAAACACCAGCTCGCCGCAGGTCGCCAACTTGAAGAAGTTCAGGTTGGCGCTGCCGATGTCACAGCCGACAAAACGCTTGGCATCCGGGATGCGCAGCTGTCCGTCGGCGTAGTTCCAGCCGTGGTAGGGGCAGAGAATCCGCTGATGGCCGGCGTCTTCGGTGAAAAACCGCGTCCCTCGGTGAGGGCAGCGGTTGTCGAAGGAGATCAGATTGCCCGCATCGTTGAACACCACGACTTCGAAATCCAGCACGTTGAAGCGCACAAAATCCTTGTCGTCGGCCACTTGCGACTTCAGGCAAAGCGGATGCCAGTAGGCTTTCACCAGGTCCGGCGCGATCCGTTGTGAGGCTGTGCACGTCATGAGTCTGTCCAGAAAACGGGGCCACGCCGGGGGAGTTCCAGACGCAGAGCCCCATGGGCTGCCCTGCGTTGAAGCGCTTTCGAAAAACGAAAGACTTACTCGGAAACCAGCGTGATGACGTCCCGGACGGTTTCGCACTTGTTCAGGCGCGAAGCCGAAATGGTTTTCTCCAAGCGCTCGTCGACCAGGGCCATGAAGGTGACCAGGGCAATCGAATCCCAGTCCAGCGGCTGGTCAACCTTGAGGGTGCCCTCATCGGCTTCCATCGCTTCTTCGATCAGCGCGACGACTTGCTCTTCCAGTGCCACTGCTTGCTCTACCATCTCTCGCCACTCCACAGAACTTGATCGGACGCCTTCGCCGATGCGTGGTGGGACTGAAGCAAGTTCCGAACCAGAACCCGAAAAGCAGGTGGCGGAGCCCTGAATACAAGGGCTGCAGGCCATGTGAGTAAAAACGCGGAATTCAGGCGAGACAAAAAAACGGCGCGCTTGAGATGCGACCAGGCCGTTGTATCTGGATTGACTGCAGCCAACGACGTAGGTCAGGCGTTCTGCGATCAATTGTGGGAGCGAGCTTGCTCGCGAAGACGCCGGTACACCCCGTCAATCTCCAGCGGCGAAATGCCGTCTTTGCAGGCCACTATTGTGGCCCGCGCTGGATCAGCGCCCACCGTCATTACTCTGCAGTTCTTTCGTCACCGATTGTCGCGCCACGCATGTGAAACACCAGCATCGTGCCTTCGATGTGGTACAGCTCCAGACTGCCAGCCAGCTCTTCCAGGTAGCGAGTCAGCTCCGGGAATTGCGGGTTACCGTAGTCGTGCCAGACGATGCAACTGCTGTCGCCACCCAGCATCTTCAGCGAGTTTTCGGTGTCGCGCTTGACGTACTCATACTCGTGGTTGGCATCGACGAAGATGAAGTCGAACTTGCCCGCGTAGGGCGACGGATCGAAGGCCATGGAGTCCTGCAGAATCTGCCGAACCATTGCCTTCTTCGGCGATTGATTGTACTTGCGGCTCGACAGCACGGCCTTTTCGGCAAGCAGTTTGTCATCGCCCTGGAACACGATGCCGTCGGTGTCCGGCAGGTCCAGCGTGTAAATGCGTGGCTCGCTGTCGCCGTTGTCCGGCAGGTCTTCCAGCACCAATCGGGTGGTGCGCCCGTCGAAGGTGCCGAACTCGAAGACGAAGTCCGGGTTGATGGCGCGGACCAGCTTGAGCAGCATGACCGACTCAAATGCCGTCAGGCTGCCTGCGCCGTCGGCGGGGGGCATGAAGAATTTGACCTCTTCTTCCCGGCCGTCCTCGATGCTCAGCACACGGTAGGGCCGAATGTGCATCAGCGCTGAAGGGGCGTACGTCCGGGTCGCGAGACAGGTATCCATTTTCTCTCCTCAAGTCGGGTCTGGCGCTGAGCAATGCGCGGTGCGCAGAGGCCGATAAGCCTCGTCAGCTTTAACAATGTTCGGGGTCAATAACGACTGATCACGGCAACGCGCGAACCGTACGCCGCATTGAGTCATTCGGTGGTACCGCTCGCCCTGTGTACGGCGTCGGCCTTCAACTGCGCCAGTTCTTTCTCGTAGTTAACGATTTTCAGAATGCGCGAGTTAACGAAGTGGCGGGTGATGTCCTTCGGCGAAAAAAAGACATCGGTCTGCCATTCGCCGCAGATGAGTTCTTGCCCGGTAGGGTCGTCGGCCGGCTGAATAATCATGTCGGCCAAGATGCGATCAACCCCTGAAATGTTCGGTCCCGACTCATGCCACAGGCGACTGTCCATGATCACGAAATCGCCCGGCGCCAGTTCGGGGGTGACGGTCGGCCACTGCACATCGAAACTCGCTGGATTGATTTCACCGGCATCGCCGAGCGAGCCCATGGCATGGGAGCCCACATGAAAAGTCATGCCGCCGTTGTCTTTGTTCACCGCACTGATTGCCACAAAAACGCTGCACTTGTTGCTATTGCCAGCGTGATAACAACTGTCCTGGTGCAGGAACACTTTGTTGGCACTCAGCGCGTCTTTGATGACAAAGCGATGGTTATACAACGCGATGTGCTCGCCCATGAGCGGTTTGAGCGTCGAGGCAAAAACCGGCTCGCGGTACATGTGCGCGAGGCCTTCAGGCAATTGTTCGTTGAGCGACACCGGGTTGGCGCGATTGACGTCCCGCCCCTTTTCCAGCACCTCCCTGTAAAAACGTTTCCACTCGTTCTGCCATGCATCAACCACGTCCCGGGGCACGGCATTACGCACCACAAAAACGCCCGTCTTGCGAAACACGTCAACGTCGAATGCCTCGGACGAGAGCCGGGGAATCAGCGCGTCGAGGGATTTCACGCTGTTGTGCACGGCGCTGTTCATATGAAGCGGAACGTCAGTTCGCTGTCTTTGGTTTCCTTGAACTTGTTGCAACGGGCAAGGACGTTATACCGAATCGGGAACAGTTCACGGTCCGGGGATTCAAGGATATCGATCTCGACGATATCGAAATCGCGTAACAACGCATTCCAGCCATGTTCGGTGATGCGCCAGCAGTCCGGGCTCGGGCCATGGATGCGCCAGTTCAGCGGTGCGGAAATCAGCAAATAACCCTCGTGTTTGAGGATGCGGCGAATTTCCTTGATGGTGTCGAACGGATTCAGCGTGTGCTCGATGACTTCCATACAGACGACGCAGTCATAGGCGCTGTCGGCAATGAATTCGTTCTTGCGGGTTATATCGCCAACAAGGGTCGGGCCATAAGTGTCAACGATGTCGAAGGTATCAACGGCAAACTGGGTGAAGCTTTCCCTGACCAGCGAACGTTCCTGCGGGCCGACTTCCAATAAACGTCCGGTCTGTTCATGGAGCAACTCGGCGGTCTTCTTGACGAAGTGCTGCAGGTGATCACGGGCCAGCTGGAACGTGTCGTTATCGAATTTCGAAGGTGTCGCCATGATAAGTCCCGCTGTCTGCCTGGGGCAGTGATTGGAAGATAACCGGCGTTAAGCAAAGACGCCTGTCTTTCGAGTATCGGCATGAATCCGACGATCATTAATCTACTCAAGCACGCTTTCCATCAGGCCTCAAGACCTATCACGCGAGCACAACTGGCCACCCCCACAGGGCCACTAATTGGCCAGTAACTTCGAGTTTCACGACGAAACCTGATGCCCATCCGTTGGCCGGGATATTGCTTCACCGGATGTTCATGCCCGAGGCGTCATTTTCATGACGGGTCGCTTGCGCGCCCCGTTCTCCTGTCAATGCGCCGATGTTCGAGGCACGTTTTTTAACTACCGGATACCCCCATGGATTCTCAACGACTGGTTAGCGTCGTCATCGCCGTCTGCCGCACCGAGTTTTTTGAAACCGCGCTGAGCAGCGTGATCGGGCAGACCCACGATGCCATTGAAATCGTGATCTGCGACGACGCCACCGACGGTCTGGCAGAAACCGTGACGGATCTGTACCGGGCGTCTTGCCAGTGGCCGATTCTCTACCTGCGCAACGAATCTCCACTGGGCGCTGATGCCTGTTTCAACCGCGCCGTTGCCGAAGCTTCCGGGCGGTACATCAAGTTCATGGCGGGTGACGCCGTGCTGGCGCCGGACTGCATTCAGCAGATGGTCGCGGCGCTGGAGGTCAATCCTCAGGCCTCACTGGTGGCGGCGCACCGCCAATGGTTGAACGCCGAGGGCGCGGCGCTGCAAGAGAATCTGGCGACCCGTTTTCGCGTCAGCGAGCCCACGGTATTCAACGGGCCTGACATCGTCGGGCTGATGGGGGAGTTCACCTGCCATTTCATCGGTGAATTGAGCGGCGTGCTGTGTCGCCGCGACGACCTGCTGGCGTTGGGCGCCGACCTGTTCGCCCTCAACGGCGAGTCCGTGGGTCCGCTGGGCAATCTGGCGCTGTACGCCACCTTATTGCACGACGCCGAACTGATCATGCTGCCCGCCACGCTGACGGGCACGCGCATCGCGCCGCAGCAGTTGACCCAGCAGGGCATCGAAATTGTTGGCACGGACAGCGATCATCTGCCCGCGTTTCACCGGCTGATCCGTGAAGCCGGGTGGGCCAGCACCTCGCTGGACAACGGCTGGGTCGGCGCCCGCCCGTTGTCGGCGACCCAGGGCTTTACCGATTTCAATCTGCTCGCGCAGTTGTCTGCGCCGTTGCCGCAACGGCTCAACCCGCAACAGGTCGAGGCCTGGCTCGGTCATCGCGTCCCGACGCCCGAACAGCGAACGCAGATCGACCGGCACCTGGCCGACGTCGGCGCGCCTTCGCTGTTGGTGGTGATCAAGGATTTTGGCGACGCCCCGGAGAAGGTTCAGCGCAGCCTCGACAGCCTCGCTTCCCACGGCGCCCTGCACGCCGCGATGAACGTGGTGGTGTTGACGGACGCGACCGTGCTCCCGACCCTCGCCCTCGGAGTTCGATTGAACACGGTGTCCATCGGCAACCGGAACACCGCCGCACTGCTCAACCAAGTGATTGAAGCCCAGCGTTTCGACTGGCTGATCGTGATCGACGCCGGCACCCAATTCACGCCATTCGGCCTGACTGCCAGCGCGCTGAAGCTGCTCGAGTCCCCTGACGCCCGTGCTGCCTTCGCCGACGAAATGCACCGGCGGCCTCGGGGTGGTCTGAGTTCGGCCATGCGCCCGGACTTCAACCTCGACTACCTGCTGAGCTACCCGCTGCTGACGGCGGGTCACTGGCTGTTCCGACGGGAGACGATTCTGGCCGTCGGCGGCTTCGACGAACGCTTCGCGGATGCTGCTGAATTCGACCTGATCTTGCGGTTGTATGAGCGTGAAGGCGCCGGGCAGATCATCCACATCAGCGAACCCCTGCTGGTCTGTGACCTGCCGGAAGCGGTGGACAATCCCGACGAAATCGCGACGCTGCAGCGCCATCTGCAGGTGCGCGGCTACCCCCAGGCGACCATCGAACACACCCTGCCCCGCCGCTACCACGTGCAGTACGGCCACACCGATCAACCGTTGGTGTCGATCATCGTCCCGACCAAGGATCAGCTGCCGTTTTTGCAGCGTTGCGTCGAAACCCTGCTGCACATCACCCGCTACCTGAATTACGAACTGCTGATCGTCGATAACAACAGCGAGACCCCCGAAGCCATTGAATGGCTGGCGCGCATCGACGCGTTGGGCTCGGCGCAGGTGCGCGTGCTGCGTTACCCGCATCCGTTCAACTATTCCCGCATCAATAACGTCGCTGCGGCCCAGGCCAAGGGCGAGTACCTGGTGCTGCTGAACAACGACACCGCCATCGTCCACAGCCGTTGGCTCGATGAATTGCTCAATCACGCGCTCCGGCCTGAAGTCGGCGTGGTCGGCGCCAAGTTGCTGTTCCCCAACGGACGCATGCAGCATGCCGGCGTGCGCCTGGGCATGGACGGGCCGGCCGGTCATCAACACATCGGTGAGCCCGCGCACATTCAGGGTTACATGCAGCGCGTGCAGGTGGATCAGGATTTGAGCGCGGTGACGGCGGCGTGCCTGATGGTTCGCCGCTCGATCTACGAGGAGGTCGGCGGGCTGGATGAAGAGGCCTTCGTCGTGTCTTACAACGATGTCGATCTGTGCATGAAAGTCGGCGCCCGCGGCTACCTGAATGTCTGGACGCCCCATTCGGTGCTGATCCACGAAGGCAGCGTCAGCCAGACCCACGTCGACACCGCCACCCAGCAGGCCAAGCGCAAGCGCTTCGTCGGCGAGCAACTGGCGATGTACCGCAAATGGCTACCGACCCTGGCGAACGACCCCGCCTTCAACACCAATCTGTCGTTCGACCTGCAATCGGTCGAGCTCGAACTCAACATGCCGCTGGTCTGGCGGCCAATGGCCTGGCGCCGTGACCCGGTGGTGCTGGCCTACCCTGAAGGCCTTTGGGCCTCGCCCCACGAACGAGTGATCGCGCCGTTCGAGACGCTGCACGCCACCGGATGGGTGGACGGCATGCTCAGCAGCCAGCCGCTGTCGATTCCTCAGGAAGGACGGCTCAAGCCGAAGGTCGTGGTGTTTCAGGCCCGGCTGGACGCCGACCACCTGCAAACCATCGCCCGCGCCCAGCTGCTGCCGGATGCCTTCGTCGTGCTCGACATCAATGACCTGCAACTGGGCTCCCGGACGCCGGGCGAAGACCCGTTCGCCTTCGATGCCGAGTGCGTTGACCTGCTGCAGAAGAGCCTCCATCAGGCCCATCGCGTAATCGCTTCGACCCAAGTGCTCGCTGATATCGCCGGGGAGTTTCACGCGGACGTTCGATTGCTGCCTTCGCGCCTGTCGCCGCAGATCTGGGGCTACCTCGTCTCGCGCCGTGGAGTGGGTGGCAAGCCGAGGGTCGGTCTGGTCAGTGATCGCTGGCAGCCACAGGATCTGCATATGATCCTTGCCGTGGTCGAGGCGCTGGCAGAAGAGGTGGAGTGGATCGTGCTGGGCGATGACCAGGGCGTGCTGCGCCGCCATGCCCATGAATCCCATGACCGGCCGCCCGCCGAGCATTACGCCACAGCCGTCGCCGGACTGAACCTCGACCTGGCCCTGCTTCCCGCCGTGGATAACCTGTTTGGCGCCTGCAAGAACAACATCACCCTGCTGCAACTCGGCGCCTGCGGCGTGCCGGTGATCTGCAGCGACGTTCGCGCCTACGCGGGGGATTTGCCGGTGACGCGGGTGCCCAACACGCTGGAGGCCTGGGTGAACCTGGTTCGCGCCCACACGATGGATCTGGCCAGCGCGGCGCTGCTGGGCGACGACTTACGCAAACAAGTGCTTCGCGACTGGATGTTCGACGAAGAGGCTGTTCAGGCCTGGCGCGAGGCGTGGTTGCCCTGAGACCAAAGGCGCCTCATCAGTCCTTATTCATGGGTGATTGGCGGTGTGCTTTTTGCGGTAGCCGCCCGGACTCTCCCCCGTCCATTTCTTGAACGCCCGGTGAAACGCGCTGGGCTCCTGAAAACCCACCAAGGATGCGATCTCCACGACGCTCAGTTCGGTGTCGCGCAGCTTCTGCTGGGCGATGCCGCGGCGGACGTCGTCCTTGATCCCTTGAAACGCACAGCCCTCACGCTCCAGTCGACGGCGGAAGGTGGTGGCGCTGAGTTTCAGCTCATCGGCCATTTCCAGCAGCGTCGGCCAGTGCCCGTAATGGCTGTTGCGCAGGCGCTGATAGACCTGGGCCGCGAGCCCGCGCTGGTTGCGATAGCGAATGACCAGCCACTGCGGCGCGGTGCGCAAAAATGATTTGAGCGACGGCAACGACTGCACCACCGGCAGACGCAGATAGTGGCTGGAAAATTCGATCTCGGTGCGCGGCTCGCCAAAGCTCAGGTTGAACCCCCACAGCAGTGAGTCGTCGCTGAGGCGCTCACGGCGCTGGCGAAACTGCGCGCGGTCGATGCTGATGCGGCGCCCGCCGAGCCAGCACAACAGGCTGATCATCAGCAGCAGAAATGTCTCTTCACCGAAGCGCTGCCGGACCGGGTCCTCCGTGCTGGTGTCCACCGCGAGCACGGCGCGCGCGCCGCGAACGATGAGGCTGCCGCGAAAGTCGCGCAGGAAAAGACCGAAATTGCTCAGGCACTGGCGCAGGGCCTTCTCCAGAGTCGGTTCCTGAATCAGCCCCCGGCAGATCAGGGCGAAGCTGCCCAGGGGCATGCCGTGGGAATCGAGGCCGAAAAACTCGTCGCCCAGTTCCTTGATCTGAATGAGCCACAACGCCGCGAACGCACTGGCCGACACCCGCGCCGTGGGGTGGTCGAGCAGTGCCATGTCGATGTCTGCTGCTTGCAACACGGACTGCAAGCGCAGCGGCTGGTCGCGCAGCCCGTGGACGATCAACTGGACGAAGTAGATCGACACTGAATCCTTTTCCCGCATGACCGCCTTTCCCTTTTTGAATGGTGCACCACGGATCAGGCGCTGATGGTAAAGAACGCCAGCCCATCTGGACAGTTTCGGCATAGGCCCGTCCCGAACGCCGATCTAGACTTGCCCGCAGTCAGCACCGGCCGAAACGCCGTTTTTGCGGTGCTGCCCCATAATTCCAATACCTGTCAGGAGTCCCCATGAGCACACCCGAAGTTTTCGTCGTCAGCGCACTGCGTACCGCCATCGGTGGATTCGGCGGCTCCCTCAAGGAGGTCTCGCCCATTGAACTGGGCACTCAGGTCAGCCGCGCCGCACTGGCCAAATCGGGGATCGCACCGGAACACATCGGCCATGTGGTCATGGGCCACGTGATCCCGACTGAAGTGCGCGACGCCTATCTTTCCCGCGTCATCGCCCTGGAAGCGGGCTTGACCAAAGAAACCCCCGCCATGAACGTCAATCGCCTGTGCGGCTCAGGTTTGCAGGCCATCGTGTCGGCGGCGCAATCGCTGATGCTCGGCGACGCCCAGGCCGTGCTGGCCGGTGGCGCCGAATCCATGAGCCGGGGCGCCTACATCATGCCCCAGGCCCGTTGGGGTGCGCGCATGGGTAACGTGCAGGCGTACGACTACATGCTCGGCGCGTTGCACGATCCGTTCGCCAATATTCACATGGGCATCACCGCCGAGAACATCGCCGAGCATTACGGCATCACCCGCGCCGACCAGGACGCTCTGGCGCTGACCAGCCAGCAGCGCGCCGCCCACGCCATCGCCGAGGGCCGTTTCGAAAGCCAGATCGTCCCGATCGAGATCGCCACGCGCAAAGGCACCGTGACCTTCGCCCAGGACGAGCACGTGCGCGGCGACGTGACGGCCGAGCAGCTGGAGAAGATGAAAACTGCATTTAAGAAGGATGGCACCGTCACGGCCGGCAACGCCTCCGGCCTGAACGATGGCGCAGCGGCGCTGGTCATGGCCAATAACGACATGGTCCGCGAGCACGGTCTCAAGCCGATGGCGCGTCTGGTGGCCTATGCCCATGCCGGGGTTGATCCGTCGATGATGGGCCTGGGGCCAATTCCCGCCAGCCGCAAAGTGCTGGAGCGTGCCGGCCTGACGGTGGCGGATCTGGACGTGATCGAATCCAACGAAGCCTTCGCCGCCCAGGCCTGCGCCGTTGCCCGTGAGCTAGGCTTTGATCCGGCCAAGGTCAACCCGAACGGCTCGGGCATTTCCCTCGGCCACCCGGTGGGCGCCACGGGCGCCATCATCGCCACCAAGGCGATCCACGAGCTGCACCGGATTCAGGGCCGCTACGCCTTGGTGACCATGTGCATCGGCGGCGGTCAGGGCATCGCCGTCATCTTCGAACGTGTGTAAGGAGGCTTGTCGATGAGCATGCAACACATCGCCGTGATCGGCGCCGGCACCATGGGCAACGGCATCGCTCAGGTGTGCGCGGTGGCGGGTTTCGACGTGACCCTGCTGGACATTTCCGACACCGCACTGGAGCGCGGCATGGCGACCGTGCGCAAGAATCTTGAACGGCAGGTGACCAAACAGACGGTGGCGGCCGATGTCGCCGAAGCGGCCCTACGACGCATCAGCGTCACCACGGACTACGGCCAGTTGAACGGCGCGCAGCTGGTGATCGAAGCGGCGACCGAGAATCTGGAGCTGAAGCTGCGCCTGCTCAAGCAGATCGCCAGCCATGTCGACCGCGAGTGCGTGATTGCGTCGAATACGTCGTCGCTGTCGATCACGCAACTGGCGGCCAGCGTAGAGCACCCGGATCGGTTCATCGGCCTGCACTTCTTCAACCCGGTGCCGATGATGAACCTGATCGAGGTCATTCGCGGTTTGCAGACGGCGGACACCACCCACATCGCGGCGATCAAGCTGGCCGAGCGGTTGAACAAGACCGCCATCACTGCCGGCAACCGGCCTGGGTTTGTGGTGAACCGGATTCTGGTGCCGATGATCAACGAGGCGATTCTGGTGCTGCAGGAAGGTCTGGCCACCGCCCAGGACATCGACGACGGCATGCGCCTGGGTTGCAACCAGCCCATCGGCCCGCTGGCGCTGGCTGACCTGATCGGGCTGGATACCTTGCTGGCGATTATTGAGGCGTTCCTCGAAGGCTTCAACGACAGCAAATACCGCCCTGCGCCGCTGCTCAAGGAAATGGTCGCGGCGGGGTATCTGGGCCGCAAGACCGGGCGTGGTTTTTTTGTTTATAACTGAGTGAACGCGGATGTGGGACAGCGTGCTTCTGGTAGGACGGGCTTTAGCCGGGAAAGCGTCGGTCGCCACACCGTAAATTTTGCGGTGACAACACCGACCTCTTCCCGGCTGAAGCCGGTCCTACTAGCACTGAAAGGGGACTGATTTATTTACAACGCTTCACCGTAAATTAATCTGTCCCCTTTCCATAAATTTTGCGTGCGCAATACCGGCCTCCTCCCGGCAGAAGCCGTTCCTACCGGGGCACCGGGTGTGGTCAATGGGAAAACAACGAGTTCCCGACCTTGCCCGCCATCTTTTCCGGTCTGATCAGGAACCGGGCCAGCGCTGGCAACAGCCACAGGGCGCCGAACATGTTCCACAGCAGCATGAAGGTCAGCATCAGGCCCATGTCGGCCTGGAACTTGATGGCCGAGAAGATCCAGGTGCATACCCCGATCGCCAGGCAAAGGCCGGTGAACAACACCGCTTTGCCCGTGGATTTAAGCGTCTGGTAATACGCTTCCTGCAACGGCAGCCCCGCCCGCAGGAAACTCTCCAGTCGGCTGTAAATGTAAATCCCGTAATCGACCCCGATCCCCACCCCGAGCGCCACCACCGGCAGGGTCGCGACTTTCACGCCAATCCCCATGAACGCCATCAGCGCGTTACCCAGCACCGACGTCAGCACCAGCGGCAGGACGATGCACAGCGTCGCCGCCCATGAACGGAAGGTGATCATGCACATCACCGCCACGCACACGTACACCAGAATCAGAATGGTCAGCTCGGCCTGCTTGATGACCTCGTTGGTGGCCGCCTCGATCCCGGCGTTACCCGCCGCCAGCAGAAACTCCAGGCCATCCCTGTTGTTCTGTTGAGCAAACTCCTGCACCGCATGCACGGCCCGGTCCAGAGTTTCGGCCTTGTGGTCATTGAGGAAAATCAGCAACGGGGCCAGGGAACAGGTGTTGTTGTACAAGCCGTCAGCGCGGGAAATTGAGCTGTTGAGCACGTCCTTGTTGCGCGACAGCGACTCCCATTTCAAATTGCCCTCGTTCATCCCCTTGATGACCTGTTTGGACACAGTCACCAGCGAAATCGCCGATTGCACCCCCGGCGTGTTTTCCATCTTCCACGACAGCTCGTTCATGGCCGACAGCGTCTGATACGCCGAACACCCCTCGGGCGGCGTCTTGACCATCACCACCAGCACGTCGGAGCTGGTCGAGTAATTGTTGATGATGAAGCTGTTGTCCTGGTTGTAGCGCGAGTCTGGCCGCAGTTCCGGCGCGCCCTGATCGAGGTCGCCGATCTTCAGGTTATGGCCGTACCAGAGACCGCCGACCAGCGCGACAAGGGCCAACGTCACTGACACGCGGGCGACTTTTGGCGCGGCGAAGTTCGACAGCAGACGCCAGAACGGGTGCTCACGCACGGCATCCTCTTTACTGCGCACCACCGCTTTTTTGCTGATGCCAACGTAGGAAATCGCCACCGGCAGGAGGATCAAGTTGGTGAACACGATCACCGCCACGCCGATGGACGCGCCGATGGCCAGCTCGCGGATCACGCCGATGTCGATGATCAGCAACGTGATGAAGCCGACAGCGTCGGCAAGAATGGCGATCATCCCCGGCAGGAACAATTGGCGAAAGGTCCGGCGTGCTGCGGTAAGCGCACTGTCGGCATCGCTGGATTGCAGGGCGATGCCGTTGATCTTCTGCACGCCGTGGGAAATACCGATGGCGAAGATCAGAAAGGGCACCAGCATCGAGTAGGGATCAAGCCCGAAACCCACTACATGCATCAGGCCCAGCTGCCAGATCACCGCGATCAACGTGGTGCTCAACACCGCGATGGTGCTGCGGGCGCAGCGGGTGAACCACATCAGCAGGACCAGGGTGATCAGGAAGGCGATGCCGAAGAACATCACCACCATGATCAGCCCGTCGATCAGGTCGCCGACCTTCTTGGCGAAACCGACGATGTGAATCTCGACGTTGGGGTTCTGTGCTTCGTACTTGTCGCGAATCTTCTCTTCGAGCTGGTGGGAGAACTGACGGTAATCCAGCGGCAGCAGTTTGCTCTGGTCGTTGGGGTCCGGGTAGAACTCCTGCAGCGGCACATCGACGATGCTCGACTTGAAGTTGTTGGAGACCAGTCGCCCGACCTGCCCGGACTTGAGGACGTTATTGCGCAGCTTGTCGAGGCTCTGTTGCGAACCGTCGTAGCTCTGCGGAATGACCTCGCCGCCGGCAAAGCCCTCCTCCGTCACCTCGGTCCAGCGCACGCTGGGGCTCCACAACGACTTGAGCCCGGAGCGGTCGACGCCGGAAATGTAGAAGACCTCGTCGTTGATCTGCCGCAGAGTCTCCATGTAGTCCCTGGAGAAGATGTCGCCCTGCTTGGCCTCCACCGAGATACGCACGGTGTTGCCCAGGTTCGCGAGGTCGTTGCGGTGTTCCATCATGTTCTGAACGAACGGATGCCCCAGCGGGATCATTTTTTCGAAGCTGGTGGACGGGCGCACCAGCGTCGCTTGCCAGAACAGGAAGATGCTGACCAGCAGGCAGATGCCGATCACCGTCTTGCGGTTGTTGAAAATCAGCTGTTCCAGGCGCGTCGGCCTGTCGTGAGGGTGTTGAAGGTTGCTCATGGAGACGTGTCCTCGCCTGCTTGTTCTTATTGTTGAGCGCCGTCAGCGCCCGTTGGCGAGGTGACGCGAACGCCGCCCTGTCCCACCAGAACCAGATTGCCTTTGTCGTCCTCTGCTACGCCCGACAAGGAAAGCCGGTCCGGGCGATTGGCAACCGTGAAGCTTTGGCCATCGTCCGTACTGCGCATGACGCTGCCGCCGTTGCCCACCAGCACGATGGAGTGGTCGGGCATCAGCGAGGCATTGGCGATGCTGAACTCCAGCGGCCCGCGCTCACCCTGCAGCGGGACGGGCTCCCACGTGGTACCAAAATCGGTCGAACGAAACAGATTGCCGCGCAGGCCGTAAACCACGAGCGTGTTGGATTCAGCAGTGCCTACCGCGCCGAACAACGAGCCCTGGTAAGGGCCTTCAAGTTTCTCCCAGGTCTGGCCATCGTCCGGGGACCGAAACATGCTGCCCTGTTCACCGACCACGAACAGGCCCGCGGCCTTCACGTACGCAATGCCATTGAGGTGAAACTGGTCCTCGTTGTCCAGCCGGTCGCCGATGTCTTCCCAGTGCTGGCCGCCGTCGGTGGTTTCCAGCACCGCACCATAAGCACCGACGGCAATCCCGATGGTGAGGTCCTTGAACCAGACATCCAGCAGCGGTGCTTCGCGTTTGAGGTCTTCGAACTGTTTGGTCCAGGTGGCGCCGGCATCGCTGCTGGCGAGGATCTGCGCATCGTGGCCCACCGCCCAGCCGTGTTGCTCATCGACGAAATACACCGCCGTGAGCATCTGGCGCGTCGGCACTTTGGCCTGGGTCCAGGTTTTGCCCTGGTCGTCGGAATAGAGAATGTGGCCGCGATCCCCCACCGCCACCATGCGCTTGCCGGCATGGGTCACGTCCAGCAGCAGACTGCGGGAGGCTTTTGCGGATTCGAGGGCATAGACGGCGGAATCGCCAGCGCTAGCAGGGGCTTCAACGGGCGTGCTGTCAGCGGGCATGCCATTGGCGGGCGTGCCATTGGCGGGCGTGCCATCAGCGGCCAGGGCTGCGCCGCAGAAGATCGGAGAGATAAGGAGCGACAGAGCCGCATGGAGAGGCAGGCTCTTGAAAAGCGTCCGGGCGCTGGAATGGCCCCGAATGACCGCAAACCGAGTGCGCCGAATGACGGGCTCACGCATGGAGCTACCCCTTCCTTTATTTTTATTAGGTTCTTCTGGAGGCCATTTGAACCGCGCGGGCGCTCTAGCCTGCACGCGACGCTGGCTTACCGAAGCGAGCCCATCCTAGTCAGCTTTGGAAACGTATGACAATCGACATGACGTTATCTTTTGTTAAGCCACGGAGCCCTGATTGGCGCGTTATCACTGGGACTGATTGAGCTCACCTACTGCGCGTGGCGTAGCTGAGCCGTGGCCCCTCAATTCAGGCGTAAACCGTGCCGGGGATCTCGGCGCCAGCACGGTGTGGGGCATGGCTCAGAAGGCGTAGGTGAGCGCCAGGGTGGACATCGTCGTCCTGGCGGACTGACTCCCCGCGTCGCCCGCGATACGGAAGCGATCGCCGCTGTGAGTGTCCTTGATCAGCGTGCTGCCTTTCGCCTCGGCGTATACCTGATGATCCACACCCGCCCGTAACGAAAGCTGCGGACTCACGCGGTAACTGAGCGCAACCGCGAGGCTTTGCATACGGCCGTTGTTGCCATAATCGCCGTCATAGGTGACGCCGCTGACATGATGGCGGTCGTGATCTCGCGCCCGGACCCACTGGCTGTATTTGAACTTGCCTTCCAGCGTCCAGTTGCGGAACTGGTAGAGACCGACCAGCCCCAGGTAAGGCGTGTCGTAGGTCTGCTGATAGGAACTGCCTTTCTCCCCCGCCGGGAATTCACCCGACTCATCCCGAAACCCATCCTCTGAAGAGTAGGTATACCGCCCGCCTCTCGCCTGCCAGCCGAACTGGCTGCGCTGATAACCGAGCATCACGCCGAGGGCGAGAGCATCACGCTTGAGCGCCCAGGCGGTGGCGGCGAAATCGGCCTGCCAGGCTTTGCTGACCTGAGTGTCCGGGTGATCGGAGTAGTCACTCCAGCCGGCGTTCTCGTCATCCCAATCATAATCCTTCAGATGCCCGTCACCCTTCGCCACCCGCGTCCAGCCGTTCAGATCGAAGGATAGCCAGTTCACCGGCTGGTACTTCAAGCCCAGATGCAGCGTCGGCACCTGCTTCATGCTCCAGTTCAACTGGCTGAGCTTGCGACCGTTGTCAGCGTCGTACACCTTTTCCCGCGCCTGACCATTCAGCAGACCGACACCCAGGCTCACCCCAACCGCCCCCAACTGAAACTGCTCCTCGCGGGTTGTCTGCGACTCGGCCAACGCCTCGGTTGCGAACGCAGCCAGCCCCAGCCACAACAGCGTATTCCTGCCCTTCATCACCCACTCCGCATTCTTCTTATTGGGAATTTTGTCCAGTGCCGCACGCCGCTGGACAAGGAGCGAAAGGATGAAGCGCCGCGAAGGAAATCTCTGCCGGGCGGTTCTGAAGGAACTGCGTGAAAGCTAAACGTTGGTGTTGGGAAATTGCCTACAAAACGGTTGAAGGTCTGTTTATTAGTGACGCAACAACTTGCGCAACGGCACCCCATCCTTCAGCACCGGCGACTTGATGACGATGTAGCTGAAGTACTTCGAAATCCCGATGTTTTTGTCGAGCAGGCTTTCCACCACTTCCTGGTAGTGCTGAATGCTACGGGTCATGAAGCGCACCAGGTAGTCGTAGCCGCCGCTAATGAGGTGGCATTCGAGGACTTCGTCCACCAGCCGGATGTTGGATTCGAACTTGGCGAAGTCTTCGCGCTTGTGGTCGCTGAGGGTGATTTCGGTGAAGACGGTGACCGAGTCAGTGATCTTGGCCAAATTCAGATGCGCTTTGTAGCTGGAGATATAACCCGCCGATTCCAGCCGCTTGACCCGTTGCAGGCACGGGCTGGCGGACAGGCCGACGGCATCGGCGAGGCTGACATTGGTCATCCGGCCGTCCTTTTGCAGTTCGACCAGGATGCTGATGTCGATCCGATCCAGTTTTACGAGCCCTTCCATCACGTACCTCTTGACTGCCGTTGTAAGACAATCTTCTAGCAAAATCAGCGCCGTAAAGACAGCTGATGCTGCGCCACCAAGTCGGCCATGCTGTTGATACAGTACTCCGCCGCGCAGGGGGAAGGCTGACGTGCCCGGTGGCGGCCGATCAGGCAGCGGTCCAACGCGGCGTAAGGGTCGACCGATGGCCGGGTCACGTGCAGGACCGGTTGCACCTGATCACCCTGATCCGTGAGCCATTGCGGACCTTCGGCCAGGGAAATGAAATCTTCCGGTGCAATTCCCAGCCGCTCACAGAGCACGCCGCGATCCTCGGCATCGCGGTCGCCGCGCACCAGCAATCGATAGAATTTGCGCAGGTACAGCATCGCCCCGGGCGCGTCTTCGAACAGCGACCAGTTACCCGCCGAACGGGCGAAGCTCATGCCCTCCTCCCAACTGGCGTGCAGGCCCCACTTTTCCGCCAGTTGGCGATGGGCGAAACACAGCATGCCGCTGAAGCCCAGCTCGGCGAAGCGCGGATACAGGCTGGCGACGACCGCGTTGAATTCGGCCAGCACTTCGTCCCTGGCCGGTTGCCCGCCGCGGCTGTCGAGCAGCGGTTGCAGCGCTGCCCAGACGCCGGAATCGCGATCCACCAGCACTTCATCGCAATCGATCAGCAACGCTCTGTATTCAGTCAGCCCCAATTCTGTCAGCCCCATGTGGATCGAACCTCCTGGATGCATCTGGCCCGTTGCGGGCAAAGCGTCACTTCACATTCGAGTTCAAGACCCGTGCCAAGGCGGCGTCGAGGATCTGCACGGCTTCGTCGACCTGAGCTTCTGTCGTCACCAACGGCGCGAGGAAGCGCAGCACGTTGCGGTAAACGCCGCATTTGATGACCAGCAAGCCACCGGCGCGGGCTTCGTCGATCACCCGTGAGTTGAGGTCGGCATCCGGAGTACGCGCCGCGTCATCCTTGATCAGTTCGATCGCCAGCATGAAACCGGTGCCGCGCACGTCGCCGATGCGCGGGTAACGCGCCTGCAGACCGATCAGGCCCCGGCGCAGGCGTTCGCCCAGGAGTTGGCTGCGCGCCAGCAGGTGTTCTTCCTCAAACGCATCGATCACCGCCAGCCCCGCCGCGCACGCCAGGGCGTTGCCGCCGTAGGTACCGCCGAGGCCGCCGGGCAGCGGCGCGTCCATGATGTGCGCCTTGCCGACCACGCCGGACAACGGCAAGCCACCGGCGAGGCTTTTGGCGACGGTGACCAGATCAGGCTGGATGCCAGAGTGCTGGTAGCCGAACCAGGTGCCGGTACGGCCAAAGCCGGTCTGGATTTCGTCGAGGATCAACACGATGCCGTGCTTGTCGGCCAACGCGCGCAGGGCCTGGAGAAACTCCGGCGGCGCGGTGAGGAAACCGCCGTCGCCCTGCACTGGTTCAATAAGGATTGCGGCGACGCGGTCCGGTGCCACCTGTGTGGCGAGCAATTCGTTCAGCGCGGTGATTGCGTCAACACTGCTAACGCCGCGATACGCGTTCGGGTACGGCGTATGGAACACTTCCGGCGCAAACGGTCCGAAGTTCTGTTTGTACGGTTGGCTCATGCCGGTGAGCGTGGTGCCGAGCAAGGTGCGCCCGTGGAAGCCGCCCCGAAAGGCGATGACCGCCGAGCGGTTGGTGTGGGCACGGGCTATCTTCACGGCGTTTTCCACCGCTTCAGCGCCGGAGGTGAAGAAAGCGGCCTTGTAGGCTTCCTGCCCGCCGATCATTTCGCAGAGACGCTGTGCCAGGTCGAGGTAAGGTGTGTAAGCCGCCACCTGAAAGCAGGCGTGGGAGACTTTCTGCAGTTGCGCCTGCACGGCGGCGACCACTTTCGGGTGGTTATGGCCGACGTTGAGCACGCCGATGCCGCCGACGAAATCCAGGTAGCGCTTGCCGTCCACGTCCCACAATTCGGTGCCCTGGGCGCGGTCGATCACCAGTGGGTGCGCAGTGACCAGACCACGGGGCACGAATTGCTCGCGCTGACGGAGCAAATGAGGGGTTTCGTCGACTTTGCTGTTCATGGCATTTCCCATCGTGAGTCGGGCAACCCGGAGGCGGTTGCGATGTTGATCAGGTTACGGCGTGCGGGCAACGCACTTAGCCGAACTTGGCCCGTGAGAAATTCGGATCGACTGTTTTGGCCCCGCCTTTCAACAGATCCTGCGCCGGGCTTGGAGGATGATGTGGGCTAGCTCCCTACCCCTTCCCTTCAGCCTCCCTTTAGCAGGAGAAGCCCATGGCCTTGCTCTACAAAGCCGACCCCGCGCGCGCGCCACACTGGCAGAGACTCTTCGCCGAACATGCACCGGACATCGAATGGCGCGCCTGGCCGGACATCGGCAATCCCGAAGAGGTCGAGTACCTGGCGGCCTGGCAGGCGCCGGATGACCTGACGCAGTTGCTGCCGAATCTGAAGGTGCTGTTCGCGCTGTCGGCCGGGGTTGATCAGCTGGATCTGTCGCGCTTGCCGGCGGATCTGCCGGTGGTACGGCTGCTGGATCCGGGCATCACGCGGGGGATGTGTGAATACGCGACGTGGGCGGTGTTGAGTCTGCATCGGGATATGCTGCGGTATCGCGAGCAGCAGGCGGCACGCTGTTGGCAGGCCCATCTGTTGCAACCGGCGGAGAAACGGCGCGTGGGGGTGATGGGGTTGGGCACCCAGGCGCAGCAGATTCTGGCGACGCTGGCGCCGTTCGGGTTTGCCTTGTCGGGTTGGGCGCGCAGTGTCCATGAGATTGAGGGGGTGGACTGTTTTGCGGGTCAGGCGCAGTTGTCGGCGTTTCTGGGGCAGTGCGATATTTTGCTGTGCTTACTGCCGTTGACGGAGCAGACGGAGGGGATTCTGGACCGGAATCTGTTTGCGTTGCTGCCACGGGGCGCAGGGCTGATCAATATGGGGCGCGGCGGGCATCTTGTTGAGGAGGATTTGCTGGAGGCGCTGGAGAGTGGGCAGTTGGGGGGCGCTGTGCTGGATGTGGTGCAGGTGGAGCCGGCGGCGGCTGATCATCCGTTTTGGGAGCATCCGCAGGTGGTGTTAACGCCGCATGTGGCGGCGATGACGCAGCCGGCGAGTGCGTTTGGGGTGTTGCTGGAGAACATTCGGAGGTTTGAGCGGGGGGAGCGGATGGTGGGGCAGATTGATCGAAATCGGGGTTATTGAGATCTAGATCAAGATCAAAG
>LIDZ01012874.1_pt6 | contig 33403 bp, 32 predicted proteins | sample 644651 | NCBI WGS metagenome assembly LIDZ01 (sample SAMN03856242, study PRJNA289617) | food metagenome | isolation source: wine grapes on drying loft during traditional withering process | host: Vitis vinifera cv. Corvina | place: Italy: Gargagnago di S. Ambrogio di Valpolicella | collected 2014-01 | reverse complement strand
CAGGCATTCGAAGTCAGACTTGAAGGCGATCACGCCGCTGAGCTTGGCACGCAAAATTTCGCGCTGCGTTACGACCTGACTGCAGAAAGCACTGGCCGCGAACATGGGCTAAGCAACAAGCAATACGTCATCACCGGGACCGATGGCGATGACTTTCTGGTCGTTCCCCGCTCCGGCAACATCGTGACCGGTGGAGGCGGAGCGGACGACATGTCTGGCGGCGGTTCCCGTAACACGTTTGTCTTCGAGCATCTCACCGATAGCTTCGTGAACGACGGCACAGGCCAATCCAGCGTTGACCTCATCCACAATTTCAGACTCGGTGACGGTGATCTGCTGGACGTTTCGGCACTGGGGTTCACCGGCCTTGGTAATGGCTACAACGGCACGCTCAATTACAGCTACGACAATGAAGCTGGTTACGCGATTGCCCAATCCTTCGAGGCCGATGAAGACGGCAACCGATTCGCCGTGCACCTGACTCAATACGACCGGGATCCGCTCACCGGCCTGCAGGACATGGATCGCTTCACCTTTGCCGGAGACAGTGCAGCAGACCGCGCCAACCAGACGCTGACTGGCGATAACCACCGTGACACGTTCACCAATTCGACCGCGGGCGGCATCCTCGTCGGAGGCGGTGATGATGATCTGTTGTTGGGCAGCACCGGGGTCGACACCTTCCGATATGTCGAGAAGAGCGACAGCTTCCGGGGCAATTCGGACTTCATCAAAAACTTCGACGCCACTCAGGACCGCATCGATGTTTCAGCGCTGGGCTACACTGGCCTTGGCGATGGCACCGATGGCACGCTCAAGGTGATCTACGACACCGCCCTGAACCGCACCTATCTCAAGGATTACGAGGCGGACGCTGACGGTAATCGATTCGAGATCAGTATCGACAAGAACGTCGCCAAGACTTTCACCGCCGATAACCTGATCGTGGCTGACGCGAGCGCTGCGCATATCGAGCTTGTGGGCCTAGCACCCGCTGACCTGCACCCGATCGGTTGAATCGAGAAGCGCCATTCAAGATGGCAAACACAAAAAGCCGTCGTACGTTCGACGGCTTTTTAACGTTCGACCTATATGCCCTACCGAAGCGAGTTCAGCTGATCCTTAGTGATCTTGGTTTGCAAGGCGCATACCGGTTTGATCGTGCGCCGTACCTCGTCAAGGTAGTGGATGGTTGGGCAAGCGAAGCAATTACTTCCTACACAAAAAAGGAGCAGTGCTGTGCCACAGATCAAATGGTCTCATTTAATAACTTTATCCATCTCCTGTAGCCTTCTGTGGGCATGTTCTGGCGCGAAAACAGAATCTCCAGTTGAGGCTCCTGGCAGGCCCGAGAGCACCCTCACCAAAGTGTTGGAAGCAGGCGCTGCCACGCTTCAGTCAAAACCACCGCTTGATGCTTTGAATGCCTACCTGGATGGGTTCCATTTCTACAATGGCCATCCCAAGGTGCAAATGGAAGCTCATCATTACTGCTCCATCCTCAATGAGGATGTCATCCAGTGCGTCATCTATGATGGGAACACTAAAGACGCCAAGATCATGGGCGTTGAGTACATCATCGACGAAAAGCTGTTTGCAACGCTGCCCGCTACTGAGAAGCCAATGTGGCACAACCACGGTTACGAAGTGTCTTCCGGCCAGCTCGTGGCTCCAGGTATCCCTGCCACAGCCGAGCATGCGCTCATGGAAAGACTGGCTCACACCTACGGCAAAACATGGCATACCTGGCATACCGACCAGGACAAAACGCTCCCCTTGGGCGTGCCGCAGCTGATGATGGGCTTCACCGCCGACGGCCAGGCTGACCGCGCGATGTTGCAGCAACGAAACCAACGCCTGGGGATAGATGCAACGGCAATCAAGGCTCAGCGCTCAGACATACAGATTCCGAAGGCTGATCCAGCTGCGGACGGTTGGCAGCATGGCAAGGTAATTCAACTGAAGGATCCGACAGGCCACATTCATGGCCCAGCTTCGTCGCCGACACCTCAAGGCACTAACAGCCGCTCCAGCCAGTGATTGACGACGCCGAGCCAACTTACGGGTTCGGTTCAACATGCTCCAGGGCATTGGTGGCTACGGTTGCGCTGAGGCCGTGAACGCGCAGTCCGTCCACTTGCCCAAGCTTTTTTGCGTAGGCCGTGATGCCGGCCCCCGTCAGATTGACTCTCTGAGATATGAATAGCAGCAGCCTCCTGTCCGCCAGATGATGCTCTGTGCTTTCCAGGTACTGCTAAGTGCGGCCGGCCGCGACCGGGTGCAGCGGCATCTGTTGCAGTGAAGGTCCTGCGTCGTTTGTTGTTGAAACTATCCCCGACGGTCCTTAGGAGAGCTTGAGTCGCGGTTTGCCAGCATTACCAACCTGTACTCCTCCCTTATTTGGGCGACTAGATCGGAGACCGACCTCATGGTAATCAGGTCGGAGATCGGGATACCAGGCACGGTAAGGTCCACCTGTTTCGTTGATGGATTTAGCAGCTGAATGGTCATGGTGCCAACAGCGTTGACGGTGCAAATGCACTTTTGAGGCAAGAAGCTTGACTCGATGATATGGCGCAATTCGAGACTGGAGAGCATGGCGTTCCTTCCTAGAACATCGACCTCGTTCCAAAGTATTGTAGCAACAGTAACTCAACGTTCCCGAAGTATTGCAGGAGCCGCATCATCTGATACTCACTGGCAACATTCCGGTTATAGCCCTGCCTTGCCAGCTTAAAGCCAATGCGGTCACAGAACAGATTCCGAGCCGCGGGAACCCTTCAGGCAAATGGGAAAGCATCAAGCAGCGCGATTCAGCAGGATGCCGAGCCAGGCTTGCTGGTCGCGCACTGCACTGGATTCTGTGCCTGCTAGGTCAACACAACTTTCAAATCGTCCATGGTTACCCTAACGGCAAGCAGGGTTACTGCATTCAGGAATGCACTAGGTGTAGCAAAGCGGTCGTGAGCGATTCTCAGCCCTGCGCATTCAACATTGGATCCGCGGATAAGTCGCTCAGATGTACCCCAGGCTCTGTCGTCAAGCGTGGGGGCAGGCGCGTAGAAGGACACCCAATTTCACGTCCATGTCTACAGACAGAAGGCTGGAATCCTCAATCCGATCATGACAAATTGCATGCCACACGCAGCAGTGTCGTCTTGGGTATGGAAGGGGATTTGGGGAATTGTCCGAAATTGAGTTAACTCTGCTATCACGCCAGGCGCTTGAGGCAAAGGCGCGTCAGCTACAGGCTCAACTTCGCAGTCAGGATGAGGAGCACGCCCGTGCAAAAGCGGTCTTCGACAGTGCGATCGAGTTCGCCATCGTAACCACCGACCGCAGCGGGATCATCACCGCGTGGAATCTAGGCGCAGAGCAGGTGATGGGTTGGACTTCCAGTGAAGTGTGTGGTCATGACGCCTCATGTTTTTTCACGCCGGAGGATCGCGCCAGCGGGCTTCCCGGCTATGAAATGGCCACGACATTGCGCGATGGTCGGGCGAGCGACGAGCGCTGGCACTTGGGCAAAGGTGAAAGACGGTTTTGGGCTTCTGGTGAAATGATGGTACTCCGCGGCCAGGACGAGGAGCACATCGGTTTTGTTAAGATTTTTCGAGATCGGACCGCTGAGCATCTGGCTGGCATAGCCCTGAAGCAAACCGAACGTTTACTTCGCCAGGCACAGGAAGCAGGCGGCGTTGGTTTGTTCTCAATCGACTTGGCCAGCGATGTGCTCTGGGGCACTCCAGAGTTTTTCCGCATTTATGGGTTGGCTCCATCCGACAGTTATCCGGTTGCCGAAATCGAGGCATTGACGACCCTAGGGCATGGTCATTTTGATTTAGACATAGGGGGACGTTTAAAAAGTGATTACCGTGCTGACATCGATTACTGCATTCGCAGGCCAGATACTGGAGCCCTGCGATGGATCAACCGCATCGGCAAAATGGAAGCGGATGAACACGGAAATTGGGTACGTTTTTCCGGTTCTGCTCGCGACATCACGGAGCAACGCAAAGCTGAAGGAGCGCGTATAGCGAGCGAAATTCGCTATAAGACCTTATTTAACATTATTGATGATGGTTTCTGCGTCATCGAGTTTCTCGATGGTCCTCACGGTTCACTTAGCGATTACATACATGTGGAGGCTAATGCTGGATATCAACGACAAACCGGTATCACCGGCATCGTGGGGCAGACCATTCGAAACTTGGCACCGGCCGAAGCAGACGGTTGGGTTGAGTTGTACCGCGAGGTGCTGGAAACCGGGCGTACTATCCGTTTCGAGCGTTTCTTCGCAGCAGCAGGCCGTGACATCGAAGTATCGGCCGCTCGTATCGACCCAGGCAGTCGGCGACAGGTGCTGCTGTTATTCCGAGATATCACCGCACGGAAGAAAGCTGAGCGTGTTGCTCAAGCGAACGTCGAACGGGTGCAGCTTGCTTTGGCAGCTAACGCGATCATCGGCACATGGGTTTGGGAAGTTCCGACGGATCGGCTAACGGTAGACGAATCCTTCGCGAAGGCATTTGGCTTAGATCCTGTACTGGGCCGAGAGGGAATTTCATTCACCCAGATCATCGAAAATGTACATCCTGACGATCGGGACAACTTGGTTACAGTCACTCAAGAGGTCCTTAAGCGCGGCGGGAGCTATGCATATCAATATCGCACACGACGCGCCGATGGGCGCTACTACTGGCTTGAGGCCAACGGCCATTGCAACCTGGGTGCTGATGGGGCCCCTACGACTTTCCCAGGCGTGCTCATTGACAGAGAGGATCGTCGCGCCCTTGAAGCCGAGCGTGATAATGCTACCGCTGCCTTGCGTTTGCTCGCCAATACGCTAGAAGAGCGCGTCGCTGAACGCACCGAAGAACTGCTCCGTTCCGAAGAACAGCTGCGGCAGTCGCAGAAAATGGAAGCTGTGGGCCAGCTGACCGGCGGCATTGCTCACGACTTTAACAATTTGTTAGCTGGAATTTTGGGCAGCCTAGAGCTCATGAGTCTTCGCGTTGACGAAGGGCGCCTCGCGCACGTTCATAAATACCTGGCTGCTGCCTTGAGTGCGACCAAGCGTGCAGCCGCGCTTACGCAAAGGCTGCTTGCATTTTCGCGTCGCCAGATTCTTGCTCCGATCACTATCAACGTTAACGACCTGCTTTGCGACTTGAAAGAACTGCTGCAACGCACTGTCGGCCCTAATTACCAGATTAAGGTCAACACTGCGCCTGGTCTGTGGCTGGCCCTGGTCGATCCGTCCCAGTTGGAAAATGCACTCTTGAACCTTTGCATCAATGCGCGCGACGCGATGCCTGAAGGGGGAACGATTTTCATCGAGACAGCCAATCGTGAGATAGACAAGAAAGCAGCCCTACGTCAGGACATGCCTCAAGGGTGCTATCTAGCGCTCAGTGTCTCAGACACGGGGACCGGGATGCCGCCTGAAGTGATTGCCAAAGCGTTTGATCCTTTCTTCACGACTAAGCCGGCTGGTAAAGGAACCGGACTGGGTCTATCCATGATTTACGGATTCGCCAAACAGTCTAATGGGCAGGTCCGTATTCATTCCGTTGTAGGTCAGGGATCGACAGTGACGATCTACCTGCCGCAGCACCAAGGTGAAATCTGTTCGCCAAGCGTTCTCTCCGCGCCAACGTTGACATCGCACGCGAGAGAGGGAGAGACGGTACTGGTGGTCGAGGACGAGCCTACCGTCCGTTTAATGGTCACTGAAGTTTTGGAGGAAATGGGTTATATCGTCATTGAAGCAACTGACGCTGCAGGGGGGCTTCGCGTGCTGCAGTCCAATGCGCGCCTAGACTTGCTAATCAGCGATATAGGGCTTTCAGGACAAATAAACGGGCGACAGCTTGCAAGCACAGGTCGATTGACGCGGCCTGGACTTAAAGTGCTGTTTATCACGGGCTATGCAGAAAATGCCTTGCTTGAAAACGGTCAGTTAGAAGCAGGGATGTCAGTGTTGGCCAAACCGTTTTCAGTGAACATCCTCGCGAACAGCATCCAAGAAATGCTTGCACGGTAAGCCACTGCCTTTCGTGAACTCTCGCAAGCGCAGCGGCTGTAGTGACCCATGGGTCGAGTGAGGAAGGTCCCTCTGTGTCAGCCACCATGTCCAATCGCCGATAAAAATAAACGTTCATTGCTCAAACGCATCATATGCTGAGAATAAATAGGAGGTCTCATGGACAATTATCACATTAGCAAATCTGTAGACGGTTGGGATTTGAAGAAAGAAGGCGCTACCAGGGGCGTCTAAAAAGCGCGTCGACAAAGGCAGAGATCGTGGCGTTGGCTGCAGAATTTCTTGACGGTAAGACAGCTTCTGTAAAGATTCATAAGGAGGACGGGACCATCCAGGATGAACGAACCTATCCCCCGTAGGGCGGACCCTGCGAAAAGTGAAGGGTGAAATGGTCGAACGCAGCGAGCAGCATGTTGTAGGTGCCCACAATGTTCACTGGCAAAAGCGAAGTCATGAAGTCATGAAGTCAGCGTCGGGGCTTGCGTCTGCTGCCAAGTGGATAACGGTATCGATGCCTTTGCACGCTTCAAGGCAGCTCGGAAGATCCTGATATCCAGAGAAAAGCGCTGTGCTGATTCCGGGAATGTCTGCACGTCGATATCAGCCAGGCGAAAATCCAGCTTGTCAATTTGCGCCGACCAAAAGGCGGTGCCAATACGTCCTGCAGCACCTGTGACAACCGCTACCGCTCATCACAACGTAGTCATGACACAGCTTTAACGACAGGCGCGGGTAGAATTAGCCACTTACAGACGCCCTACACCGAGACTTCCGATGAACACAGAACTCACAGAAGAAGAGATGCGACGTGCGCTCTTCGGCACCTCCGAGGTTTCGGCTTCGGCTGTATCCGCAGCAGCAAAAGAACCTGCCTCACAAACAGTGGTCGAGCCCCCACCAAAACCTGCCGTTAAAAGGAAGACAGCGAAAGCCTTTACGCCAAGGCTAGGAGTGACCCTGCGGGTTGGGAATATTTTCGAAGGCGAGACCCAAGAAATCTTTCACGAAGCTGACACCATGAGCACCCTCCTTGCAGAGCAAGAAGCTACCCGATTGGCGAGAAAGAAGTTCAGGTACGTTGACGTGGTTTCGGTTAAGCCCATTTTGTAATCACACGCCACCGATATATGGAGCCGCGTAGGTGCACGGGCACAAAGCGACGTCCATTCCTTCTCATTAGGTCGGATGTAGGAGTATCAATGCACCTTTGGGGTTGCTGAGGTGTGCTATGCGCTGGCCGCAGGTAGCTGCTTAGCAACCACCTCGTAAAGCTGGTCCAGCGTCCAGGGCTTCGCCATGAACATGGAGTGAGCTGGGAGCTCATGTCCCTGAACTGACCTGTGACCAGAGGTCGGAATTACCGGCAGGTCAGGCCATTTTTCCCATACGATTTTTGCGAGTTCGAAGCCGTTCAGGACACCAGGAGTCCTGATATCAGTGAATACGAAAGCGATCGAGTTGCTGGGGGTATTCTCCAGGACCATAAGCCCTGCATCCGCTGTAGTGCATTCGATCACTTCGACGTCTACGTGGGACAAAGCGTCAGCAATCAAGAAACGCAAAATTTCATCATCTTCAATCAAGAGCACCCGACGACACATCAGCGGACCTCCTTGATCTGCATACATGTAGATGAGAGAGAAACCTTTAGCCTCCGTTCCTGTAGAGAGACCAGCGGTGCGAATAGGTAAGCGGCCTGGACTATGAGAGCTTGAATTGGACGTGGATCGTGCTGGTCTTTGCGGCCCTGTCGACAGTGACCGCCTGAGCTCCCTAGCCTGAGTAGCTTCTGACCAGGCGCATGCCTAGGCCCGTTCCAGAAGGCTTCGGGTAAGTCTCAGGGAACCCTGAGCCTTCATCACACACAGTGATCCTCAGATCATCGTTATGCACTTTCACTTCAACGCCTATGACACCTTTGCCATATTTCAACGCGTTGGTCACCAGCTCCGAGATACCTACGTCAAGGCCCACCAAGCGCCAGGCGCTGTGCGAGGCGCGATGTCTGACTACCGTGCCAACGCCACCGACACTGCCCAGGATGAGGAAGACGCAGACACCAAGATCTCGGTGCCGACGATGTCGTTGTGGGGTGCGAACTTCCCGCCGTCGCCGAGCTGTTCGACATTCCAAACGTTTGGGCCGAGATGGCCGAGGACCTGGAAGCCCATGCCATCGATCACTGCGGCCATCTTCCTCATGAAGAGCAGCCCGATAAGGTAAACAGATTGCTTCTGAAGTTTCTCGAGCCTTGGTCTTAGCGGCGTAGAACGGGATATCCGTTAAATAGTCCCCCGGACTTTGCGTGAAGTCTGGGGGCCTTCTGTGGAAGGCCACAACTGACTCACGAGAAAGCAGCTGCAGAAGGACGGGGATCCCAATTTTCCGAGAATTTCTGCCGCGGGGTGCAGTTGGTGTGGTGAGCCAGAGCCTAAAAAGTTCGCATTAATAGATTCTACCAAGGTCAGATTCAACGGACCCGTCCAAGCTTTATCCCAATCCATCGGGTTCCATGCCAAAAGGACAATGTCATGGCTTCAACAGACAGCAAGCCCACCATCGATTACACCGTACGAAGCGGTCCGGGCACCGTGCAGGTCGACCCCTCCACGGGGGGCGATCAAACCTGGAGCGTCATTCTTCAGCCTGACGGCAAGATTATCGTCGGTGGCGAAAGCTTCCAGACCGCCATTGGTTACCCCGGCTCGCCGGGCGATGAAAGCTATGGCACACGGGGCAGCTTCACGGCGGTGCGCCTCAATAGTGACGGCAGTCTGGACAGCAGTTTCAGCCAGAACGGAATTGCCCTCGTGCCCGGCAACCTGGATCCGGAAGCCTATGCTGACTACGTCATGGCGGTGCAGGCTGACGGCAAAGTGCTCGCCGCGCAGCCGGGGCTTGGCGGTTTGAAGGTCGAACGCTTCAATGTAGACGGCACCCTGGACACCACCTTCGGCCACGACGGCGCCGCAGCAATGGTCCCGCCCTTCAACTACGACGGCCTGGCGATGTACGCGACGACAGATGGCTCGGTGTACGTCAGCGTTCGCGGCACCTCGCAAGCGACAGTGTTCAAGCTGGACAGCAGCGGGGCTCCGGCGGAGGATTTCGGTACCGACGGCGCACTTGTCCTCAACCCGACCGGGCATTACGGCACCGGCAATATCGCCACCGTTGTGCAGCCAGACGGCAGCGTATTGCTCGGCAGTTGGCTGTACGTGGGCTCCGACGGTCCCCACGACCCGGGCGATCCGGTTTACGCCGTTCAGCGACTAGCAGCCGACGGCATCCTGGATACCGCGTTTGGCGTGGACGGCGTGGTGTACTTCGATACCGCGCTGGGGCTGGACTACCGCGCTGCGATGACCGTGCAAGCCGATGGCAAGATCATCATTGCCGGCGAGAGCAATGACAATACCGCCTTCAACGTACTGCGGCTGAATGCGGATGGCTCCTTCGATACCTCCTTTAGCGGTGATGGCAAGCTCACCGTCCAGGTGCCTCACGGCGATAAGAACTATGCCCACTCGGTAGTCGTTCAGCCCGATGGCAAAATCCTGATCGCCGGCGACGTGATCACCCGATTGAACGCCGATGGCAGCCTGGACACCACCTTTGGCAGCCAGGACGGCCAATACCATGTGGATGGCTCCAGTGAGGCCAATCACCTGATTGGCAACGACACGGCCGAGATCATCCACGGCCTGGGCGGTGACGACGTGCTGCAAGGCGCGGGTGGCCGTGACGTGCTGACAGGCGGGACGGGCGCAGACATTTTCCGCTTCACTCAGATCAGCGACAGCTACCGTACCGCTACGGAAACCGGCAGCGACCGGATTCTGGACTTCGACGCCTCCCAAGACCGTGTAGATCTGATTGCGTTGGGCTTCACCGGCATTGGCGACGGCCACAATGGCACGCTGGCCATCCAGGCCAACGCTGACGGCACCCGCACTTACCTGAAAAGTTTCGATGCCAACGCCGACGGGCAGCGCTTTGAACTGGCGCTCGAAGGCAACCTGACGGGGCAGTTGAACAGCACCAACCTGGTGTTCACGGCCCCAACCGTCGAAGGAACGGCTGCCAAGGACGTGATCACAGGGACCGCGATGTCGGAAGTCATTTACGGCTTGGCTGGCAACGACCGTATCGACGGCGGCAGAGGCTCGGATGTGATCATCGGGGGCGCGGGTGCCGACCATCTGAGCGGCGGCGACGATCCGAACCTTTCGGTGTACGGCCGTAACGGCATCAATGACGCTGACGTGTTCCGCTACACCTCGGCCACTGACAGCTACCGCACCGACACCCAGAGCTTCGTGGACCTGATTGACCGGTTCGCCAACAACACCGACAAGATAGACGTATCGGCATTGGGCTACACGGGGTTCGGAGACGGTACCGGGACCACCCTGAAGATGATCTATAACCACGACCTGGATCGCACCTACCTCAAGGATGTGGAACCGGACGCTCAGGGTCATCGGTTCGAGATTGCCCTCACTGGCGATTGGACCCAGGACCTGGGCAATACCGACATGATCTTCGCGTCCACGGTGCAAGTGTCTTTGGTGGGCGTAGTTAGCGCGTCCATCGACTCAACTGAAATGCTGTAGTCAGAAATAACTCTAGCGGGATTGTGGGAGCTGGGGGTGGTGACCAGCGTGCCTTTCCGCTGGCTGGCCAATGTAATCCAAGGCGACAGGTCTCCTTGGATTACAGCGACTCCACGAAAATGAAAATGCCAGGCCCATACGCTTTCGTCAGGCAGATCTACTTTTTCTTTTTATCGGGGGTTTGAGTCAGTGCTGAACCAGCGACTGATTTTTCTGCAGAGGAAGATTTCTCGTCTTTCAGTTGCTTGCCTGCTTTTGACGCTACTCCTTTGCTGGTTTTTTCATTATTAGCCATATTGAGCCTCCAGTAGGTGTGCCGTGGTGGCACGCTGTCTCATCTGATGTATAGCTGACAGGCTAGACGTGGGCTAATTTTTGATGAAAAAACAGCCTGGAAAAAAGAAGCACGGTTTGAAATTGCTTACGCCAGCAGATGCTGGCACCACTGTTTCTTCTCTATCAATACTTGACCTTTTAGGTCGGTGAGTCCCCCGCCGGTTCTGCCGGCAATCGTAGATACGCGCCATGCTGAGATTGGCGTGGCCAAGCCAAGCCTGCACCTTGGCGATATCCGCCTCGTGCTCCAGGCCATTGGTTGCTGCTGCAGCGCGCAGCCCGTGCACACCCAGTTCAGAAACCTCCATCCCCGCAGCCGGCCTATTGGCCCATGCCCGGCGCAAGTCTTAAACGCGTCGTCTACTAGATGGCACTTGAAGACACATGGGCGTAAGCGTCCGCACAACACACCTCGCGTGATTGCACCTTGATACCAGGATGCGAGAGTGAAACCTGTAGAGGGTGGAAGGATGGTATTCGGACAGGTGCCAATTAGGCAGGTAGAATGCTGGCCCTTAATTCAATGGACTGATTGCATGATCACCTGTCACGTCAAATACGTTATCGATCCTTACCAACTCGCTGCATTCGAACGCTATTCGCGCCAGTGGATCGGTCTGGTAACCCGTCTGGGAGGCGAGCACCACGGCTACTTTCTGCCCGCTGAAGGTGCCAACAACATTGCCTATTGCTTGTTCAGTTTCGCTACCCTCGCTGATTACGAACGGTATCGCGATCAGGCTGCGCAGGATGAGGAGTGTGTGCGTCTGGTGGAAGAGGCGACGGCGTTGAAGTTGATCGTAAGCTACGAAAGAAGTTTTCTTCGTCCCATGCTTGGATGATGAAGTGGCCCACCTCATCGTAAGCGAGCGGCGAGCGATATGCGCCCGGCTAACCCACCTTGCGTGATTTGATGCAGCCTACTGGGAAAAATCCGCTGTGCACCACAGGCCTTTGGCAGTACCAGGGCGCGTCTTTCGCGTCCGAGAGTTCAAGGGGAAGATCGCTTCCAGAATGTTGCCGATGTGCAAAAAGAGATCACAGGTAGGTCATGGATGAAAGCAGAACTCAGTGATGCCCCGGAGCGAATTACCCGAAGAGGCCACAGGCGTGGCGTGCAAAGTCTTGTCGCGTGCCTAGCAATAGGCAGTGTTATTGGAGTCAGCGCTTTGCTGTGGTCAACCCGATCGGAGCCCCACCGAGGAGTCGCGTCGATGGAATCCAAAGCTCAGGTGTTGAACGCAGAAGTGGCCAGGGGCTCTGTCATACGCTCGAGTCCAACATCGTTGGACACGGGTCCTAACCCCGGGCCTCGGCAAACCAGCTTCAATAACCAGAACTTTGTTCCCACGGGCGCTCACAACATCGTCACCTTTCATCACAGCCCCTCTATCCCTCCTCGGGCTGAGTCTCCGCAGAAGGTCAAGCTGACGATCGTCGGGCAAACTCCCAGCATGAAAGATCGGGCGTGCTGGCCTTTCAGGCAGGGGAGTATTGAGTCCCGCAACTGTCGGCTTTCAGTGGGCCTCAAGCATCGCGACTAAGGAAAAAGAGTTAGCCGCGCACCGTACCGGCCGGCGATAACATCGACATCTTATAAGTGGATGAAGGCAGCTATAAGTTCTTCGAAGTGCCGGTTACCTATACCTCCGAAGTTGCGGTGAATTTTAGCGATGAATCCTGCACACTTCCCGTTTGATGGCTTTAAGCACACGTCTACGAATCAGCCCGCTGAAGGGGCGTATCAGGTACCAATACGGGCGAAATCGGCGCAGGGCAACGGCATCAAGGCACTGCACGCGTGTTTCCGTAACAAGGCGGGTGAGACCGTCACCAAGTTCATTGGCTCTGAATCCGAGCACTAGACGCGCCGCGCCAGGCTGTTCGAAATGCTTAAAACTTTCAGCATCCGGGACGATTTCTTGGCCGTAGTCTAGCTTCCAAAAGCGCCCCGCCAGACCTAATGCGAGAGCTTTATCAGGAATGGTTCCAAGGTTGGTAAAGTTTTCAAGACTGAATGGCGGACGATTGCTAGCGGGAGCATTACCTAGCCTCCAAATTAACCGCTGCGGCATCTCGCGCAACGCGGTCATCGCCCGAACGAGTCGATCCTCGGTACTATCGTAGCTTTCGACAGCCCCCATTACTTGGGCAGCGGTAGCGCGAATATCGAGGGCGTGACGCTCACGAAAATGGTAATGAGGGAGGTAAATATCAAGCAGTTCCATTGCGTTACCTGCGGTTTTCGGTGCCCAACTCTAGCCATCAAGGCGATCGACACGCAAGGGGTATTTCGGCACTAGGGTATGCCTCCCCTCTCTCTCTCTTCTCTTAACAGGCGACACGATCAGCCCGGCAAGTAAACGCAATGACATAATAAGCGATCGCACTTTATTGACAGCATGTAAGCCCTCTAAGAACACAGGAAAAGACGCAAGAGCGCGTGGGGTAGCGCGTGATCAAACCGATGTATGAGGCTTGTGCATGGCACGATTAAAATTTTCTGCTAGTCGATATGGTTCCGTCCTCCTATCGCCGGATGCTTAAACGTGGCGAAGGCGGCGGCACCTCAGGCGTTGCTCAGGCAAATTAATTACGCAAGATGCAGACCGGCTCAACCAGAGGTGCCCATCGTTTATGTCAAGCTGCTTTTGGCATGATTTTACAAGTAGAGCGTCAACATGGAGGATATAAACACCCAACTGGTGATTCTGCTGGTGATAAGGCTTTCGCCGCTCTAGCACTTGGTACGCCTTCTAGCGGGCGTTCATGGCAGAGTCCAAGGCGTGGAACGACCAACTCCTGTTGTGGTGTCTGAAATTATCGTCAAGCGATAGCGAATCTCGGTATCGCCGCCAATCTGGGCGGTCTTTTTCTGTCCTGCCAATGACTTTTATTGCGAGAGCAGATTGGGTTTGACAGAATTGAGAACCATTTCCATTAGTGATGCTCTCGATGGCAGTCAATTCCAGTGTCGCCAGCGTCAAGTTGACCGCCCGCCAAAGCCTGCTCCATCAGCTGTTCGGCGATCACCATGGGTGGTTGTTCGACCGGTTGCGGGCGCGATTGGGTTGCCCCAGCGATGCCGCAGACATGGCGTCGGAAACCTTTGCTCACGTGGTAGCACTGGATGATCCACATTCGATTCGCGAGCCTAGGGCACTGTTAACGACCATTGCCAAGCGCTTGGTGTACGCCAGTTGGCGCCGCCGCGATCTGGAGCGTGCCTATCTGGAGACGTTGGCCGGCGAGCCTGAGCAGTTTGCCCCGTCAGCAGAGCAACAAGCGCTCGCGGTCGAAGCCCTGGTCGAGATTGATCGTATGCTTGAGGGACTGTCGTCCCGGGCCCGGGCGGCGTTTTTGTACAGCCAGCTCGATGGCATGACTTACCTTGAAATCGGCCGCGAGCTGGGCGTGTCCGTGCCGCGTGTTCATCAGTACGTGGTCCAGGGGCTGCGTGCCTGTTTCGAAGCGCGGCTATGACTGCTGTACTGCCTGCTGCTGTGGATGAAGCCATTGCCTGGATGGCCTATCAGCGTTCCGGGTTTTTCGATGCGCAGCAGCAACTGTCTTTCGAGCAGTGGCTTGCGGCCGACCGACACCATCAGGAGGCCTGGCAACAGTTGCAGCTTCGGTTGCAGGCAGCGTTTGCCAGCGTTGACGGTGTGTCGGGCCGAATGTTGGCCAAGGACCGACTGGTTCGTCGTCGTGCCTTTCTGCGAGGGGCGTTGGGGCTATGCGGGTTGGCAGCTGGCAGTTATTGTCTGACCGGCCCGGGGAGGGGGCTGGCGGGACTGCGCTCAGATTTGAGTACCGGCACCGCCCAGCGTGAACGCATCGCTCTGCCAGACGGTTCGTCTCTGCTGCTCAACGCGCAAAGTGCAGTGAACCTGCGTTTCGGGGCACATAAGCGCGATGTTGAATTGCTTGATGGCGGTGTGATTGCCGACGTTCGGGCCAGCGAGCGGGATGCCCTGCGGCTGTGTTCTCGCCTGGGTACTGCGAGCATGGCCGAAGGACGCTGCATGATGATGCTCTTGCCGGAGGAGTCCCGTATCTGGGCGTTGAAGAAAAGCCTGCGGGTAACGCACATCAACGGCTCGGGTGCGACGTTGGCAGAGGGGCAGGGTGTACGGCTGACCGGCAGAGGTATCGAGCCGATCGGCAGGTCCGCGAACAGTGCTTCAGCGTGGTCGCAGGGCATGCTGGAGTCTCACGACCAGACGCTGGCAACGGTCATCGAGGCGTTGCGACCTTATCACCGAGGCGTGTTGACCCTCAGCCCCAAAGCTGCGCGACTGAAAATCTCCGGCGTGTTCAGCCTCGATCAAAGTGAACAGGCGCTGGCTGCAATGGCTGATGTGTTGCCGCTGCGGGTCGAGCATTTCCTGGGGTTCTGGACCCGTGTGTCCCTGAGCTGAGGTCCGCAAGAAAAAATTTTTCAATAGGCTCTTAATATTTCGCTGGCTCATCGCACAAGCAAGACAGTGCTGCGCCGTTTGCAGCTGTTCTGTCCTGACACCGGAGAGTCATTCACCCATGCGTCCTCAGTTCCTTTGCCCTTTGGCCATTGCTGTCAGCATTGTCGTTACGCCTGTAAACATCATTTTTGCTGCAGAGCCGGTCAGCGCGGCGGGGCGCCAGATGTACGCCTGGCTCGCAGGTCCTCTGGAGGCGACGCTTATCGCGATCGGTCAGCGCAGTGGTCGTCAGGTGGTGTTCCTGCCGGATGACGTCAGAGGGCGACAGGCCCATGGAGTTTCCGGCCAACTGACAGCAGAGCAGGCCGTCGAGCAGGCACTGCAGGGCAGCGGACTGTCGCTTTTGATTAGTGGCAGCGGCGCGCTGAGCGTGCAGCCGGAAACCGGTGCGCTGATGTTGGGTGTGTCGAACATCGATGCAGTGTCCGATCGGGAGTCGGCCTACGGTCCGGTCTATGGCTATGTGGCCAAACGTGCCGCCAGTGCGACCAAGACCGACACGCCACTGATTGAGACGCCGCAATCGATTTCCGTAGTTACCCGCGCCGAAATGGACGACCGCAAGAGTGACACCTTGGCAGATGCCTTGGGCTACACGCCAGGGTTTGTAAGCCAGCCCAATGGTTTCAGCCGGGTGGCGGACGATTACACCTTGCGCGGTTTCAACGTTGGCTCCGGGACTGGCAGTATTCTGCTCGACGGCATGAAATTGCAGTCCAGCGTCTACGACGGCGGCATTGAGCCGTTTGGTTTGGAGCGCGCCGAAGTGCTCAAGGGCGCTTCGTCTGTGCTGTACGGGCAGCTGTCGCCGGGAGGCATGATCAACGCCGTGAGCAAGCGGCCCACCGACACCCCGTTGCATCGGGTCGGCGTCGAATACGGTAGCCATGATCGCAAGCAGTACACCTTCGACCTGGCCGGCCCGCTGGATGAACAGGGTGAATTCTCCTATCGGCTCGACGGCCTGTGGCGCGACGCTGACACGCAGGTAGACCACATTCGCGACGACAAGCGCTACATCGCACCCTCTTTCACCTGGAAGCCGAACGACGATACCTCTCTCACTGTGCTCGCCAGCCACACCGAAGCACTCACCGGGCTGACGCCGCCGCTAACTTACGCCATGACCACCTACAGTCCAAACCCTGGACGCAAGATCGGGCGCGACGATTTTGTGGGCGAGCCCGGTTACGATCATTTCAACAGCCGCATCGATACATTGGGCTACGTGTTCGAACACAGCTTTAGCGACACGCTCAAAGTACGTCACGCCCTGCGCTACTACCAATCCAGGGTTTCCTGGAACTACCTGTTGCCGTTCAGCATTTCCGGTAACACGTTGAACCGCCGTTACAGCGAACGTGAAGAAACCTCCACCGGCTGGACCAGCGACAACAACGTTGAATGGAAGATCGACGCGGGCCGCTGGCGCCACACACTACTGGCGGGTGTGGACTACTACCACAAGACCTACGACACCCATCGCCACATCAGCGCCACAGTGGCGCAACTTGCTCCCCGCCTGAACCTCTCGACCTTTGCCTACACCGGGGTAGGGGCGAACACCGCACCCGAATCCGGGTGGGATATCCACAGCCGTCAGGTGGGTCTCTACCTTCAAGACCAGATCACCTTTGACGATCATTGGGTGTTTCTGTTGGGTGGTCGCCAGGACTGGGCAGAAAGCCGTAATTATTCCTTCGTCAATGGCGACCGTACGCCACGCAGTGACCAGAAACCTACCGGCCGTATCGCGCTGTTGTACCTGTTCGATAACGGCGTAGCGCCCTATGTCAGCTATAGCCAGTCGTTCCAGCCGGCCGATGTTGCCAACCCTGGCGTCGCGGGGACGTTCGACCCGATCGAAGGCGAGCAATACGAGGTCGGCATTCGCTACCAGCCACCGGGCAGCAACACGGTGCTCAGCGCGGCGGTCTACGAGCTGACACAGACCAACGCGATCACCTACAACGCCCTGACCGCGCAGTACGAGCAGTATGGCAAAAGCCGCTCCAAGGGGCTGGAACTCGAAGCCAAGACCGACCTGACTGACACCGTGAGCATGACGGCCAGCTACAGCTATACCGACGCGCATGTCTTGGAAGATAACGTCGTCACCAACATTGGCAAACGCCTTGAAGGGGTGCCTTACCACAACGCCTCGCTCTGGACGGACTATCGTCTGGCTGCGTTCGGTCTGCCGCAGGTCAAGATCGGCGTGGGCGCATTGTACACCGGTACCACCCGCACCACACCGACCGTCACTGATCGCAAGATCCCGGCCTACACCCGCTTTGATGCACGGGTCAGCTATGACATCGACGACCATTGGCAGTTGACTGCCAAGGCCCAGAACCTGACCAATGAGTCGTACCTGTCGTGCAATACCTCGTGCCGCTACGGCGACGAGCGCAGTGTCATCGGCTCTGTGAGCTACCAGTGGTGAGGCATGGCAGGCCCCAGCTGTCCGTTCGCTATAGGTTAGGGGTATTCTCAAGAATCCTCGCAGCGGTGATAGGCGGGTACGCCGTCACCGCGCTGTTCACCGCCTGCCTGGCCATCGGGTTGCCCCTTGTCGTGTTACAGCCTCGCGCCGAGACCGTGTTGGCAGCGACGTTGCCTGCCTTCCTGATTCTGTGCCTTGCAGCCATATGGGTTTTCGCGGCACGCTCGGCCAGGCGCGCCTGGCTGGGGCTGCTTGCCGCGATGTTGCTGCTCGGGGGCGTCTATGGGTGGTTGTCCGCCGTCTCCCTGCCCGGTGATGCGTGATGAAAGAAGGATTGCGTCAAAGCATGGCTTGGCTGCACACCTGGTCGGGGCTGGTTGTCGGCTGGCTGTTGCTGGCTATTTTCATGACCGGCACTGCCAGCTATTACCGCAGTGAAATCACCGCCTGGATGCACCCGGAAATTCGCCCCTCGGCGCCGATCAGCGAGGCCGCTTCACTCAAACAAGCGATGGACTGGTTGGAGCAGTGTGCGCCGGATGCTGCTTCCTGGCTGATTGATCTGCCCACGACGCGTCTGCCTGTGACTCAGGTCATGTGGCAAGGTGCAGGGGAGCGGCGTTACAACAGCGAGTGGCTTGATCCAGCCTCCACGCAGACGCTAACCCCGCGCAAAACCTTTGGCGGAGACTTCTTTTACGGGTTTCATTTTCAGCTCAGCCTGCCGTCGCAGATCGGCCGCTGGATCGTTGGCGTTGCCAGCATGGCCATGCTCATCGCCATCGTCAGTGGCGTGATTATCCATCGGCGCATCTTCAAGGACTTCTTCACCTTCAGGCCAGGCAAGGGCCAGCGCTCTTGGCTCGATGCGCACAATACTTTGAGTGTGTTAGCGCTGCCGTTCCATGCAGTGATCACCTACACCGGGCTGATCACCTTAATGTTCATGTACATCCCGTGGGGCGTCGATCTGGTCTATGGCCCCGATCGCGCAGCGTTCTTTCGTGACATTCGCGACTTCAGTGCCCCGCAGGTGCCGGCGCTCGGGAGGGCCGTTTTGGCCTCGCCCGAAACCCTCATTCAGCAAGCCCGGCAGCATTGGGGTCAAGAGCATATTGCTCGTGTGTCGATCACTGCGCCTGGAGCCGTCAATGCCCGCGTCGAGCTGTTCAGGGACACCCTGGATCACGTCTCATCGCAGCCGCAACGGCTGGTGCTGGACGGCGTGGGTGGTGAGTGGGTCGGCACGAACCCGTCAACGGGGCCCGTCAAGGCTTTCTACGGTGTGATGTACGGGCTGCACTTGGCGCATTTCGCCGATCCGCTGTTGCGTGTGTTGTTATTTCTCAGTGGGCTGGGCGGCTGCGCGATGATTGCCACAGGGCTGCAGCTGTGGGTGGTCAAACGCAGAGGCAATTCAAGGCGTGGGGTCTATCGGCATATTGAAGGCCTGAACATCGCGGCAATGCTCGGACTGCCCACGGCGATGGCTGCGTTTCTCTGGGCCAACCGGCTACTGCCCGGCGATATGCCCGCTCGGGATATTCGTGAAATACAGGCCTTTTTCTGCACCTGGCTGCTAACGCTACTGCACGCTCAAATGCGGTTGACCCAACATGCCTGGCGAGAGCAGGCAATGCTGTGTGCGTTGACGTGTGGTGGTTTACCTGTGCTCGATATCGTGACAGGTCCCAATCCAATAAACGGGCTGAACCTGGTCTGCGGACTGCTGGGAATGAGTTTTGCGGTTGTGGCCTGGCGGCTCTACCAACCTGCGCAGCAGTGCATACCGCAAACTCGTGCGCCGGGTTCAAGGCCCCCCCGACGCGAGAGGCATTCATGAGCCTGCTGACATGGAGCGCTTTGCTATACGCGGCCCTGACGGCCTTGTGCCTGTCGCTAAACAGACACTACCGTGACGTCTTTAACAACCGACCGATATGGCCCAGCCAGCGGGCGTTGCGTTGGTTGGGGTTCACTGGCATTGCGGGATCGTTACTCTTCTGTATAGCGAGTGCGCCAGATGGCCGATCATGGGTCATTTGGTTCTGCACATTCGCGGTGTTGAGCTGCACGATTAGCGTGGGATTGGCTTATTTCCCGCGTTTCATTTCGCTAGCCGGGAAGACAGCGGTGACGGTGTTCTTAACGGCTGTGACCATCGAGTTTTCTTTTTGAGAGGTTTGACGCTGCACTGACCGTCCGCTATCGACCCAAAGCAGCCGCTCGACCTCAAGGCCTTTGCCAGTTGCTAGCCGCGGAGAACGGGATTTACGTTAAATTCTGAGACCCCTTCGACAAGTAACTCCGCTGGACTACTAGTAGCTGGGACGCTAGGGCCTACCTGGTGTAGCGCACGTATACATTTAGCTTGCTAGCACCTACGTCGCCGATACGAGCTAGGCTCGCCAGCATGTCTGGGGTCTGCACATGATCAAAACCCAGAACGTAAACCAGTAGCCCCTCCGTCTGAGCCCATTGGTACTCGATAACGCCAGGCAATGCGCTGACAAACACACTTGCTTGAGTCATTATTTCTGCAGCTAAATCTGGATCGTCTAGTGGCCAAGTGATTAAGCCCAGAGAGATCGCTGTCCGATTGCTAGCCTTCTGGGACAACATCTGAGCCGCAAGCCGTTGTCTTCCAATCGTTCTCGGTAAGATGCGTTTGCTCCAGGGACTGTTGTTGGCTCCGGAGATTGCCCGGTATTCGGCTGAGTCGAATATTGCGTAGTTTTCCAGCGTGTATCGCGCCAGATACCGGGGCCAGCCGTGTATGGCTACCCACCTTTGGCCGTTGATGAAACCAGGCGTGCTGAGCCTTTGGGGAAAATGCTCATAGTCGTACCAGTCATTGAATTCCTCCTCCAGGAGCGAGGGAGGCTCCAGTAAAACGAGAAGTAGCGCGCCAGACTCCACGTAATGATCGGTTGATTTACTAGTAATCATCGTAGACCTCCGTTGGATCACTAGCTGATGAGGGCCATTGAGTTCGCATTGCCCGATCATGCGGATGAACAGGCAAAGCTTTTCAGTGGATCTTCAGAACTTGCTCTGAGCCGGCTAGCTGGACCTTATTTTTGGCCATACACCCGGTGAGCAAAGGATGCGATTGCATCGGCCATTTCTTGTGGCCGCTCTGGAGCCATCGCATGCCCAGCGCCTTTGATGACGACGTGCTCGACCCTGTCCCCCAGCATGGGCTTTAGGATATTGGGCAAAACAACTGCGTCTTTCTCGCCCTGCAGGTCGAGGATAGGAACAACCTTGCCGCCAGACCAATAGCTTTCGACGGGCGTGGTGTCGCGAGCATGGTCCTGAGCCTTGTGCGTAGCGTCATACCATCCAGGCAGCCAAGCCCGAACGTCATTGCCCGGAGCAAAGAAAGCTTCTTGCAGATACTCAATGCGCTTGGCCTCCGGCAGCGAGTAATCGCCCGCTCCCTTGATGGCCTCGACCATGCGGCCATAAGGCTTCTCAGACGATCCAGGAGGCAATTTCCCGATCGACGCAGAGGCCATCACAATACCTTTCACAAGATCCGGCCTATCAACGGCTAGAACGCGCGCAGGCTGGCTCCCCCAAGCGTGCCCCACGATGATAGCCGGCCCGCTTTTTTCGTGGTCCATGACCAACGCAACGTCAGCAGCGAAATCGTGAAGGGTAGGGGTATCCATAGGCGCTTTACTGCCATTAACGCCTCTCGGTTCGGGACGGATGACGCGGTACCCATCCTTGGCAAGGTAACGTGCGACCTCATCATAGTCATGGGCTCCACGACCCTTGGAAGGCAAAATCACGATCAAGGGCCCTTGGCCCTGATCGAGAGCCTCGATATGCACATTGCCAGCCTCAGCCGTAATGGTGCGAACAGCTGCATCGGTGGCAAACGCGGGGTTATTCAAGGCGGCGATGCCGGTAAGAAATAGCGAAGGCAGAACATATTTGGCGTACATACAGAGCCTTTTATAGTTGTTAGTTGGATAGCCATCTGCAGGCAGGCTCCGATACCCACGCTTGTACTTCAAATACCAATTTCTGATGCCAGTCCATGCCGCCCGGGCATAGAAAACCCATCCCTTTTCAGCTTGCTCGGGATCTCCGCTCCATGCCGCGGTGTTATGGATAGCCATGGGAATTCGGTCTTGGCGACGCTGCCCCCCGTTCCCATATTCTCTTGGAAACCACTATAAGAATAATCGGACAGCCATGACGAACCTGACGACGCAAGAAATCTTCGATCGTGAAGCCCTGCAGAAAAGCGCTTGCCGAAAAGCCGCCATCAGGCTGATACCCATCTTGGCCATCGCCTATTTCTTCAACTATCTCGACCGAACGAACGTAGGTTTTGCTTCGCTCACCATGAACGAAGACTTGGGGCTTACCGCCTCTCAGTTTGGTTTTGCCGCAGGCATCTTCTACATCGGTTACTGCCTGTTTGAAGTCCCCAGCAACTTGGCGCTTTACCGGTTTGGTGCGCGGCGCTGGCTTGCGCGCATCATGATTACCTGGGGCTTATGTTCTGCAGCCACGGCGTTCGCCCAAGGTCCTACAAGTTACGCAGCGATCCGTTTGCTTGCTGGGATTGCCGAAGCGGGTTTCTTCCCGGGCGTCATATTTTTCATGTCTCTGTGGTTTCCCCAGCAGTACCGTACCCGCGTTATGGCGTGGTTTCTGTTTGCGATTCCTATCTCATCCGTGCTCGGTGGCCCTTTGTCGGCAGTCATGCTGGAAATGAATGGCATCTGGGGAGTGACAGGCTGGCAATGGTTGCTGGTACTCCAAGGGTTGCCTGCCTGCATAATCGGTTTTATCTGCTTGAAGATGCTTGCCGACAAGCCAGCCGATGCGCACTGGCTAACCGCTCGTGAGCGGGAAGCGCTTCAGTCAGCCATTGATGCGGAGCACGAATCGAAAGGTACCCACAGCTTTCGCCAGTCCATCAGCGATGTACGGGTGTGGCTACTGGCGGCAATCCTGTTCAGCTACATCATCGGCATATTGGGGATTGGCGTCTGGTTGCCGCAGATATTGAAAACCCATTCGCTCACTACGACACAGATCGGTTGGGTGTCCGCAATTCCCTACCTGGTTGCCAGCATAGCGATGCTGTTATGGGCGAAAATCCTTGCTCGTAAACGTCGATACATCCTGCACCTGGCGATCACCTGTGCGACCGGCGCAGCTGGCTTCATTTGCTCCGTTGTCTACAGCGATTTAATACCCGCGCTGATCGGATTGACCGTTGCGCTGATCGGCCTAAGCTCGGTTCGTACGTGTTTCTACAGTATTCCCGCCACCTTCCTGAGCAAGCAGGCGGCTGCCGGCGGCATCGCATTCATCAATGCGGTCGGCAGCTTGGGCGGTCTGGTTGGCCCGTATGCTGTGGGTGTACTCAAAGACGTTACGCACTCATTCAATGCAGGGATTATCGGCATGGCCGGAATGCTTTGTTTGGCGACCGTTCTCACCCTTATCCTGAGGCACATCGTCAAAGAAGCCTGAAGTCGCCACGTAATGAGGCAAGACGCCTCATACCGGCACGGAGTGTCCTCGGCTGTATCGAAAACGCTGGATCAGCGCCAATGAAGCCAGAGCCCCGATAATCACAGCTAGCGCATCAATGCCGAGATCCAGACCTCCCAAATCGATCAAGTAGCCTGATACCACCGGGATCGCCCCGGCGGGAATATAGCCACCCATGTTAAAGACGGCGTTAGCTTCGGCCCGTTTGTTATCAGGCACGTTATCGGCAATCAGGGTCAGCCCTCCGAGCTGGCCCAGGCCTTGCCCGGCGCCTGCAAGCAGAGCCGAGGCGATCAGACATGGCGCGGAGCCGGCCTGCAAAGCAATCCAAACAAATACCATGGATGAAATGGTCGCAGTGCCACTCAAGACGAACAGTGTGCCCGTGCCAAATCGCCTGGCCCCGAACTGAACTGCCACCGCCACCAAGAACATTGAAAACGCCATGCAACCAGTAATCAGTGGGCTGTTGACCCCTAGAAATGTGGCGATCAGCTTAGGACCCAGTGACAAGATGAAGGAGGTCGACGTCAGCCCGGGTCCGAAGAAAGCGATTCCTATCAGCACGATCCCAAGATGTTCTTTGGCGACAGTGGGCAACCGCGGCCTGAAAGGGCCAACCCCAAGCTTCTGGTTTTTTTGCAACAGCAGCGCGACGAGAGCCGCACACAACACCCCGATTTCGATTCGGAAAACCGTATGAATCGGGTCGGGTAAATACTGGGCAACCACACCGGCTAACAGCGGACCTGTACCTGCGCCGGCGACCATTGCCACTGATGCCATCAGCGAAGCAAAGTGCTTATTGTGCCCGGGCGCATGTTCGACCACATTCGCCATGCCTGCGGAGACCACAAGAGCCACCGAAACGCCGGTGAGAAATCGCGCAAGCATCAAACTCCCGATGCTGTAGGACTGGTCAAACAAGATCGCCGCTGCGATGGCCAGACCTACACAAGGCAGCAACAACGCCTTACGCCCGTAGTGGTCGGATAGCTGACCGGCAACGGTGAGCGTGAGGAGAAGACCAATGATGTAGCAGGCGAAAATCACGGTCAGTACGCCAGAACTGAAGCCCAGCGATTGCTGCCAGACACTGTAGAGCGGCGTCGCCGCGTTGGAAAGTATGAAAATTGCGGTCACGATCCATGCCGCTCGATACACCGCCAAAGCGCCCTCTCGGGGCTGGGTATTACTCATCTGGAAAGGCCTCGCTATGGGCAAGTCAACTGGCGCATAGCCTAAGAGAAGCTTTTGCTTTGTCCCATTAGCGAATGGCGCATACCACATGTTAAAAAATTCACTGCCCTTGCGCCTGGGTTAAACCCACCATTAAAAAATCCAGGACGACGCGGATTTTTTGGGGTCCGCGTAAATCTTCATGAAACGCGAGCCAAAGCGGCAACTCCAGCGGCGTGTCGTTCATATCAACTCTCACCAGTTCATATTCCCTGCCTAAAAACCCAGGTAGGAAGACAACCCCGGCATGCCCTGCGGCGGCTAACGCCTGGATGCGCAAGTCGTTGCTGGTAACGGAGACGGGCCTGCCATCTAGCCGCTCCAGGAGCCATTGCTGCTGGACCGATTCGGCCATGCTTGGGTCGTAACCGATGAACTCAAACGCATCGGGAGTGTGCCGAGCTAGATAGTCCTGACTGGCGTGAGCAAAGAAAGGCAGGGTACCTAAGCTCTTAGCGATAACGTTCTGTTCCTGTGGTCGACTAAAAGCAATTGCGATGTCGGTTTCCTTTCTTGCAAGGGAAGCGGTGGACTTGACCCCCACCAGCCTCAAGCGCAACCGTGGATGGGTACTGCGCAACGTCCCAAGCCGCTTTGCTACCACTGTTCCTATGTAAGCAGGAGGGGCAGACACAATGACCTCGCCTTCAATGCGGCTTTCTTCCCCTTCTGCAAAGCGCTGCAGGGCAAACGAAGTAGACTCCATCTGCGCTGCGTACTCGCTCACCCTCACCCCGTCTTCGGTGAGCTGGTAGGCATGGCCTCGGCGGTCTACAAGTTTCATATTCAATGACGTCTCGAGCGCCGCTATCCTGCGAGCCACAGTGGCGTGCTCGACCCCCAGCAACCGGGCCGCAGCCGCCAGCGAACCTACTCGGGCGAAGGTAGAGAAAAAACGCAGGCTGTCCCAATCGATCATGTCGTACTCATCCCAGTGAAACCAGCCGGGAACTGACCAGTTAAGGCCAAGCCAACTGGTGTCCGTACAATGCTTTTGCGTTGCTGAAAGCAAAACAGGCGCCCTTGGGCGCCTGTTTTCGTTACTCAGCGACCTTAACGTGCGTATTGGGCCTTGGCAAATGCTGCAATGGCGTCAGCCATCGCCTTTGGCTGCTCGGGAGCCATCGCATGTCCTGCATTTTTCAGCACCACCACTTGTACTCGATCACCCAGCATGCTCTTGAGTACACCTGAAAAGCGTCTTGGTGCCACTGTGTCGGCTTCGCCTTGCAGGTCCAGAATCGGTGCCTTGCCAGCCGCAAAGTAGTCGTCGACAGGCGTTGTATTGCGCGCATGGGACTCGGCGTCATGGGTTGCTTCGTGCCAGCCATCAAGCCACACCGATGGGTCATTACCCGGCGCGAAGAATGCCTTTTTCAGATAAACGAGACGCTGTTCTTTGCTCAGAGAAAGATCGCCGGCCCCATCGATGGCTTGGCGCATTTCGGCGTTGATAGGTTTTTCGGTGGAGCCAGGTGGCACCTTGCCTGCCGACGCAGCTGCCATCACAACCCCGCGAACAAGGTCAGGACGATCGGCAGCGAGCATTCGTGCTGCGAAATTACCCCAGGCGTGTCCGACGACCACTATAGGTCCTTTGTTTTCATGCTCGACGACCGCCGCCACATCACGGGCAAAGTCATGAACCGACAGGTTTTCCATAGGGCCTTTGCTTTCACCAATACCGCGGGGCTCTGGTCTGACGACACGGAAGCCATCTTCCTGAAGATATTGAGCAACCTTGTCGTAGTCGCGCCCTGACCTTCCGAGGGAAGGGAGCATGACGACGACTGGCCCGGTGCCCTGGGAGTTAACCTCGATCTGCACATTGTTGTAACGGACAATTTCGTGCTCAAGCTGTGCGTCGGCAAAAGCAAATCCCACCGCCAGGCTGAGCGATGCGCCTACAAAAAAACGGGAGACCATGTTCATTGTTTAGCTCCTTGATTAGACGAATTCTGTACGGGCTCCAGCCCGCTTTCCGTCAGCAGTTGGTGGGCAGCAGGACTGGCGAGAAACTGTACAAACTCACGCGCCACGACGGCATTTGAGGTCTGCGAGGCGACTGTCGCGCAGAAACGACTGACCTTCTGAACCTCCTTGGGCAGGGGTCCCAGGTAATCCACGCCTGGCGTCACCTTCAGCTCACTGACTTGCTGCATGCCAATGTCTGCTTCCCCACGAGCCAGTGCAGTGCCCACGAGCTCCTTACCCTGAACCTCCAAAGTTTTGCCCTTGAGCTGTTCGGCGATTCCCAAGCGTTGAAATAGCTCGGAGCGAATGAAAACGCCGCTCGCGCCCTGTGAGTAGGCGACTTTATCCGCCCCCAGTAAGGCCGCTTTGAGTGCTGCCACTGTGGAGATGTCCGGATGTGCGTGCCCGTGGGGAACGCCTACGCCAATCGGAGAATCGGCGATATCGCGCCGCGTGGTCAGGTCGAATGCGCCTGACGGAGCGAGCAGGTCGAGGGTCTCGCTTGCCATGATTGCCAGATCCATCGGCTCATGGTGCTTAATGCGCTGTGGAATGGACTCGGGAGACTCGCCCATCGAAGGTCCCCAGCTAATCGCCAACGTATTACCGCTGGCTTTTTCATAAGCGGGCTGCAGATGTGCCATGGCGCCTTTAAGCGCGCCGCTAGCGATGACCTTCAGTTCTGCTGCATCTACGAGTTGTGAGAATGTCAGCAACCCAACCAGACTGGTCGAGAGTAGCAACGGGGTATTTCTTGTTTTTATCACAGGGCCACCTTTCCTAGAGCGCGTCTCAAACGCCGCGCGTGTTTACGAACAGTGAGTACAAAGAAGTGGTTGAGGCCATCAGCAGGCGGTTGCCGCGCGGGCCGCCAAAGCAGAGGTTTGCGCAACGCTCGGGTAGGTCGATGTGCCCAATCGCTGTGCCATCGGCAGCAAATATTCTTACACCGTCGAGTCCAGGCTCCTCAGCCCCCCAGCCGCACCAGAGATTGCCATCGGCATCTACCCGCAAGCCGTCTGGTAAACCTGTGCCTGCATCGATCAGATGACGCCGGTTTTCCAAGCCGCCGTCCTCATCAACGCTGTAGGCGACGATCCTGCGCGGGCGTGCTCTGGATTCCACGAGATAGAGCGTTTTTTCATCAGGGGAGAATGCCAGTCCGTTGGGACCTTCTAGGTCCTTGGCTACGCAGTGCAACGTGCCGTCCGGGTCCCGGCGATACACATTTGCCGGCAGTGATGGCGACCCTTGCCGCCCCATGTAATCGCTGACAAGGCCGAACGGCGGATCGGTAAACCAGACGCTGTCGTCTGACTTCACCACGATGTCATTGGGCGAATTAAGGGGCATTCCCTCAAATCGGTCGGCCAGGACAGTAACCGAGCCGTCGTACTCCGTACGTGTGATGCACCTTGCGCCGTGTTCGCATACCAACAACCGACCCTGGCGATCACGGGTCATGCCGTTGGCCTGATTAGATGGCTGGCGAAACACGCCCAGCGTGCCGTTAGCCTCATCCCAGCGCATGATTCGATCGTTGGGTAGATCTGTGAACAGCAGATAGCGCCCATCACCGAACCAGGCGGGACCTTCAGCCCAGCGTAGGCCAGTCGCCAAGCGTTCGACCTTGGCGTGGGCAAGTCGGTAGTGGGCGAAACGCGGATCCAGCACTTTGACGGCGGGATCGGGCACACGGGTACTCGGACGCCATTCTAGATCGTTCATGGTTGACTCCAGATCAGGCCAGTTCAAACGCGGCTGTTCAGCCATAAAGGCGGGCGGGATTGTCGACAAGCACTGCTTTTTGCAGCGCGGCGTTGCCGCATACCTGCTCAATGAATTCAAGGAGCTGAGCATCGCTGGGCGTTGGGCCCTTGATATTCGGATGTGGCCAATCGGAGCCCCAGATCGCTCGTTCCGGTGCGCACTCAAGCAACTGGCGAACCCGATCCAGCGCCTGTGGCCACGGTCCTGGCTGACCCTGCATGGCGCGGTCTATGCCCGACAACTTGATCCAACGGTCGGGACGCCTAAGCTGCTCTTGCAGTTCTGCAAACGCGCTGGTGTCCATCGGCTGGGTGAAGTCCGGCCGGGCCATGTGATCGATCACCAATGGTGTTTTGAGGTTCTGCCATTGCTGCAGGAACGGGAGCAGCGTGGTGAGCTCACCATGCACCAAGACATGCCAACCCAGCGGTGCGACGCGTTCTGCCAGATGACGCAACTTCTCAGGATCACGCGCACCCGGGAGGTGGCCCATCAGGTTGAATCGGATACCCCGTAACCCACCCTCATGGAGCCTCTGCAGCTCAGCATCGGAGGTGTTTTCGTCGATCAAACCGACGCCTCTGTAACGCCCTTTGCTCTGGGCAATCGCAGAAAGAATCGCAGAATGGTCTGTCCCGTAGGGCGCCGCCTGCACCAACACTCCACGACTGATCCCCAGCTTTTCGTGTAGCGTCAATAGATCCGCGAAAGGCGCCGGATCGGGCGTGTATGCCGCATTAGCCGGAAGAGGGAAGCGGTCCCACGGTCCATAAATATGGGTGTGACAGTCCCAAAGAGCAGGTGCTGTAGATGGGCTGGGCATAGTAGCTCCGGAAGTCTGGGTGAGCGCGCCACCGAGAAGGCTGACCCCGGCGGCGACTGTTGCTGTTTGTTTGATAAAAAGGCGTCGGGACGCCGGAAAGCTGGACCGGTCAGCCATGGTGGAGTGCTCTGATTTTTGTTAGATGAGCATGGCAAGCCTAGTTAAAGGCCACTCGCGGGCTTCAGTTGCAACGCACGCTCATGCCGCCGTCGACAACGATTTCGGTGCCTGTCACAAAACGTGATTCATCGCTGGCCAAATACAGCGCCGCATAGGCTGTATCGCGGCCGTCGCCCATGAAACCCAGCGGGATGCGGGCAAGACGGGAGTCGAGGAGCTTGTCGACGTCCCCACCAGTGCGCTGTCCTGCCAAGCGGACCTCAACCATCGGCGTATGGAGTTGACCAGGGACGACAGTGTTGACCCGGATTCCCTTCGGGGCATATTCGACAGCGGTAACGCGGCCTAACTGGATAACGCCGGCTTTGCTCGCGGCATAGGCCACCTGAGCGGATCCGGTGAAGCGGATTCCTGACGTTGACGCCGTATTGATGATTGAGCCGCTGCCCTGGGCTTCCATGTGCGGCAGGACATGCTTACAGGTCAGAAACACGCTCTTGAGGTTGAGCGCGATTTGAGCGTCGAATTTCTCTTCGCTGAGAGCAACGGCGCCGCCAGGTGCCGAACCACCGACGTTATTCACTAGGATGTCCACGCCGCCGTAGGTGTCCTTGCACGCGGCCACCATCGCTTCCACCGCCGCACTGTCAGTCACGTCACAGACGTAAGGAGTGACATCACCACCCTCTTCTCTGATGCGGGTGAGTGTCTCTTCCATGGGCCCCATGTCGCGGTCCACGGCGAATACTTTTGCTCCGGCCAGTGCAAAAAGCACAGCGACTGCGCGCCCATTGCCCCAACCAGTGCCGACGCAACCTGCGCCTGTGACTATGGCGACCTTGCCGTTCAGGCGGTCGCTTTTAGGAAGTGCTTCGGTCATGGGAAATCCTTATTAGAGTTGGGCAGGGAGTTCGGGTTGGACGCCGGCAGGCGGCGGTACCTCAAACACCTTGATGGTCATGGAGATCAGCGTGTAGTAACCGGCGATACCGACCAGATCGACAGCAGCATCATTGCCAAGGACTTCGATAAACCGCTGGTACGTCGCTTCTGTCACGTATCGCTGTGAATGCAGTTCGTGGATGAAGCGATACACCAGCTCTTCATCGTCGCGCTCGAAGGGTGGCTTTTGATCATCGCGAATCGCGTCGATGATGTCGGGGGACAACCCCGCATCGAGTGCGAATGGCTTATGAGCCGCCCATTCGTACTCAGCCAACCAATGCCGGCCCATCATCAAAATGGCGAGCTCGGAAAGGCGTGGTTCCAGGCAACTGTCATAGCGGCAATAGCGACCTAATGCCTGCGCGCACTCGGCCAGCTCCGGGCGGTGCAGCCAGATTGCCAACGGGCCCCGGACGCCTTTGCGCGGGCCGTTGGCAATGCGCTCGTAAATAACCTGCTGCGCATCGCTCAGGTGGTCGGGATCAACCGGAGGTAGACGATTCATGGCGAGCTCCTCGACAGCTTTTAAGGCTGAGTTTGTGGTTCGGTTACCAGCTCTTTCTCTGCGAGAGGCTTGGCATCAGGCGGAGGACGCAACAAGCTGCGGCCCGGCGTACGGCCTGTTTCACGCTTGAAGTCTTCAGGGTTAAACGCGCCTTCCCAGCGCGCAATTGCAAATACAGCGATGGTGTTACCCACGATGTTGGTCAGGGCAGTGGCAGTCGCCATGATCCGATCGATGCCGAAGAGCAATCCGAGCCCACTGAGAGGCAGTGTCTGGACCGACTGCAGTGTTGCAGCAAGTTTGATGAAAGCGCCGCCGGCAACGGTGGTGCCCCCTTTAGAAGTGATACTTAGGATTGCGAGCAACCCTAGTTGCTGCCACAGAGAGAAAGGCGTATCGGTCGCTTGTGCGATGAACCCAATAGCGATCGCCATGTAGATGGCGGTACCGTCCAGGTTGAAGCTGTAGCCCGCGGGCAGCACAAACCCGACCACCACTTCATCGCATCCGCTTCGCTTGAGCTTTTCAATCAAACGTGGGAAGGCAACCTCGCCAGACGCGGTGCCGAATACGAGCAGGATCTCGTCCCGAATGAGCCGCAGCACGCTAAGGAATGGCAGCCCAATCGACCAACTGATAGAGCCCAGCACGCCGAACACAAAGATCAGCGAAGCTGCGTAATACACTGCAATGAGCTTCAGCAGATAAAGCAGAGTATCGCCACCGTAACTACCGATAGCCGCGGCCATCGCGCCGAAAGCACCGAGCGGCGCGAGCTTCATGATGAAGCTAAGCATTTTGAACAAGATGCTTTGCGCTTCATCAATTGCTTTTACGGCGACGGAGTCGGGACCACAGACGCGGTTAATGGCGATGCCCGCCAGCACAGAAATGATGAGGACTTGGATGATGTCGCCTTTGGCAAACGCATCGACCAAGGTGTGCGGGATCAAGCTCAGTACATAGTTGACCATCGACACGCTGCCGGCTGCCGAGGTGGCTTTGATAGCCTCGCTGGACTCCGACATTGTCGTGGCATGAAGCCCAACACCGGGCTGCACAACGTTCACCAGAATGAATCCGATGATCATTGCAACCGTGCTGACGACTTCGAAGTAGAGGAGTGATTTGACGCCCAGGCGTCCTAGCTTGCGCATGTCCTGAACATGGGTCAGACCGTGTACCAGGGTCACGAATACGATCGGCGCGAGCATCATTTTGAGGAGCGCGATAAAGGCCTGGCCAAGGGGTTTCATCGCAACGGCCCATTCGGGAGCAGCGAACCCCAGGATCACTGCAGCGACCAGTGCGACAAGCACCTGGACGTGGAGCTTCTTCAACTGTTTCATGGCTATTCCTCGCCCTTTTGGGCGTCATTGTTCTTGTCGTATCGCGTGTTGCGGTCGCCATCAACCTGCAACGAGCCATATAACCCGAGCATAGAAAAAACGAGTACTAGTCGCAAAAACCTTATTTTGATACAAATCCATGCTAATAAAGCATGGAGAGTGTCATGGACATCAGAGAGCTCCGATCTTTTGCGAAAGTCGCCCATTGCGGCAGTTTCAGCCGTGCCGCTCGTGAGCTATTTATCGCCCAACCGGCCTTGAGCCGTCAGATTGCGAAATTGGAAGAGGAGCTTCAGGTCTCGCTGTTTGTAAGGCACGGAAAAGGAGTGGAGCTCACAGCTGCGGGCTCACGACTTCTCGAGCGAGCGGAGGTCATGCTGCGGTTCGCAGAAGAGACGTCTGATCATGTCCGCAACGCCGGTACAGTGGAACGTGGACACTTGGCAGTCGGCCTGCCGCCAACCCTTGGCACAGTGGTGGGGCCTCAGCTGATTGCGAAATTCCAGGAGCGATGGCCAAAGGCGTCGCTGCACGTGCTCGAGGGGCTTAGTACCTCCCTGCAGGAATGGTTGCTGAGCGGCAGAATTGAGGTGGCTGTCGTCTACAACCAACCCTTGATCGAATCTTTCGACGTGCGTCCATTGTTCAGCGAACCGATGGTTTTGGTCGGGCCGCCAGGCGAGCCCATCAGATCGGTGCGGCTTGCTGAACTTGCTGATATGCCTCTGATATTACCGGGACTGCCTCACAGCAATCGGCGTCTGCTGGAGCAGGTCGCGGCCCAGAATGGATTTCGACTCAAAACCCGCCTGGAGGTGGACAGCGTAAGTCTTACGAAGCGGCTCGTTTCTGAGGGGCACGGATACTGCATTCTTGCTCATGCCGCTGTCCAGGAGGACATCGCAAAGGGCACCCTCGTCGCGCACTCAATCGAGCGCCCAGGCATCAGGTCAGTTGTCTCGATTACAACGTTGAAAGACCGGCGCCGTTCAAGGTTAGCGATGAGCTGGGAGAAAATACTGTTAGAAACGCTTGAGGAGCTTGCGACCGAAGGGGTCTGGCACGAAGCCGTGGTGTGGCTAGGGCCAGAGCAGCGTTAGTAGGTGTGGACGTCAGCATTCGACCCAAAGCAGCCTATCGGTGTAACTTCCCTCCGCACGTAGCATTAACTGAGGAGATGCTAGGGTGGAGTGTCAACTACCTCCCCCTTGCATGCTGGCTTAGCCT
>LIDZ01000400.1_pt1 | contig 33428 bp, 36 predicted proteins | sample 644651 | NCBI WGS metagenome assembly LIDZ01 (sample SAMN03856242, study PRJNA289617) | food metagenome | isolation source: wine grapes on drying loft during traditional withering process | host: Vitis vinifera cv. Corvina | place: Italy: Gargagnago di S. Ambrogio di Valpolicella | collected 2014-01 | reverse complement strand
TTTTATACAGTAGGTGTACCCCGTAATATATTAGCAGTTAGGTATTAAAATTTATATAAAAGTAAGTAAAACTGAGAAGGTGAATTAAATGAAAAAGAGATAATGAAACTTCAAGGACAATATCCAGTTATTCTTATTACTTTCAAAAATCAAAAAGTCTATAAATTATAAAGATTTTATAGATGGAATGATAGTGCTAATATTTAATTTATATAGAGAATATGAATATTTATTAGAAAGTGATAAGCTAACAAAAATTGATAAGAGGAAGTATAAAAAAATTCTAAATGAGGACATGAATTTAGCTGAATTGCAAAATAGTATAAATGACTTAATGTATTGCTTAAATAAGCATTATGGGAAAAAAGTAATGTTATTTATAGATGAATATGATGTTCCAATCCAAGAAGCATATATACGTGGGTATTACGATGACATGATTATTCTAATTATGAATCTGTTAACTTCAGCACTTAAAGATAATATATATTTAGAAAAAGCAATGATAACAGGAATACTTAGAGTTGCAAATGAAAGTATTTTCTCTGGACTCAATAATCTGCAAATAAATACTATCTTAGGATTAAAGTTTACAGATAAATTTGGCTTTATAGAAGAACTAGAAGAATTATTAACTTATTACAATTTACAAGATAAAAGTGATGATATAAAGAAATGGTATAATGGCTATGTTTTCGGCGGAAAAACAATATATAATCCATGGTCAGTTTTAAATTATATTGATAGTAATGAAGAAGGATTAAGGCCTTATTGGATTAATAGCAGTAGCGATGATTTAATTAAAAGACTACTACTTAAAGGCGATAATAAGAAGAAGCAACTATGGCTGCATTAAAGCAAATAGAAGATAAAAAATACGAAACAGAGTTATTAGAAAAAGGAGTAAAAGATATAGTAAATCTTGCTATTGTATTTAAGGGGAAAGAGATTAAAGTTACTCAGGAGAGTAAATAAATTGATAGGATAAATAACTTAGCAGAGCAGGTTAAATCAATAGATAGTGAAAGTAGAAGAATATAAGATAGAAAAATACTCGAATGACTATTAGTAGTTGCAGTAGCTATTGGTGGTCATTTTGCTATAGAGAGGATATTCCTATTTTATAGGGTCAAAAGAGCATATGTAGGTTTAGAATTAGTTGGAAGAGCCAAGCAAATTTATGAGTATAAAAATTGGGTAGCGCATGCCAAGAAACAATTCAAAATTAATAGAGGTTCCAAAAGTAACAGTACAGGAATAATAAAACTAAAGAAATTTGTTATAATTACGACAATAAAATATAGTTATAAATTTATTAATAAGAAAGGATTTGATTTTATGGATATAGGTGAAATGTCAATAGGTATGCATCAAGCGTCTCTTCAAAGCGAAGTGTCTGTATCAGTTATGAAGATGGCAATGAATAGTGGAGCTGATGCAGCAACTCAAATGACAGATATGATAAGCAATATGGCTATAGATACAAGTAAAGGTACAAACATAGATACAAGAGCATAATTTCATAAAAAAGTGCAAATAGAGTGTAATCTCTACTCGTAAATAATAAATATATATTAGTTATTTTCTATTTTTTAAATAAGGAGGTTTTAAAGTGAGACTTACTCATAATATGTTTTCATTAAGTCTATATAAATCGTATAAAGGTCAGCTTGTTGATAATGCAAAAGCATCAAACAATGTGAGTACTGGTAGCAAATTGAATTCTGCTAAGGATAATCCTAATAAAATAGGCAAAAATGAGACGCTAAAGATACAAGTATTAACTAATGATGCCGCAAGCAAGAATATTCAAGATGCTAATTCTATGATTCAAACTTTTGATGGTGCACTCCAGGAGATTAATAATAGCTTATCTAGAATGAAAGAACTGACAGTTAGTGCTGGATCAGGAACATTAACAAGTGAAGATAAAAAAAATATTCAAAATGAGATAGATAGTCTTACAGCTAATATAAATGATTTAGCAAATAATACAGAATTTAATGGAGTTAAATTATCTAATTCTAGTGTAACTGGATTAGATACTAAAACAATAAAGACTGCTATAGGAAATATGGATGATGAAAATATGGATATACCATTTTTTAATGTCAGTGCAGAAAATTTAGGAGTGGGTAGTTTAGATACAAGCGATGTAGACGCATCTATTAATTCTGTTGATAAAGCGATTCAAATGGTAAGCAAAATAAGAAGCAAATATGGAGCAATACAAAATAGATTAGAAGGAACTGCCGATTATTTAAGTAGCAAAGATCTTTCTATTCAAAAAGCTCAAAGCAATATTGGGGATGCAGATATCGCAAAAGAAATGATGGATTTTTCAACAAGTCAAATATTAATCCAATCTTCAATTGGACTAATGGCACAAAGCAATAATTTCCCTAAAGATGCTCTAAAGATTTTAGAAAATGTTAGATAGAATATATTAAAAGAGTATCTAAAATAATGTAGATTAAAATTCATTCAAAGATTTTTTTAAAAAAATTATAAATTATTGATTAAAAAATATAAAAGATTAAAGATTATTATGTAGGAAACTTGCACTGTGGCAAAATAACTATATCTATTCTTTAATCTTTTATAATGTTATTGAATAATATATAAATAATATATAAATTATCAGCAATATTAATAACAGAAAAGAATAAATTGCCACAATATGGTTTAGATCTGCTAGTTGTATTTAGATAATCAGAGATTAAGAAAGTCTAATTATAAATTTTTGTTGAAAAATGAGGAATTATTATTTTTCATAATTTAGGTTATTATGTTGAAAATAAAAAAAAAAAATGGTAATCTAATAAAGAGAAGTAAATTGTAAGTGATACTAGCATACTTATTGAAAAGTAAGGACGCAAAGCTATGAGTCTAAGGAAAATTTTATTTTCTATGATCGTCAGGTTACCAAAATATAATTGTAATAAAGTTTATGTCTGTTTACTCTAGTTATATTTTGGTGTCTATATTATATAGGCACCTTTTATTCTTATTTAAGAAATTATAGTAAAAAATGAAATCTAGAAATATCTTAATATATAAGCATGATGAAATATTATATTATACATCTTATTATAAATAATATTATAGACGAAAATTTGTTGTACATATTTAATTTTTAGTGTAAGTATTTATATTATATGAAAAAATACTACTTTACGAATTAACTTGTTACAACAATTTTACAAAAAAATGTAAATTTTATAAAATAATATAATAATATTTAATCTTTTTTATTATAATTATGTAAAAAGAATAAAAACTTATAGCTAAAAATCTACAATTATTTTATAATTAATTTATTAAGAACTTTGGTATGAAATATTTAGTTTTATAAAATATAGCGAATGATGTAAAATAATATCTATATAAATAAAAAAATTCTATTATGCTAAATAATAGAAAAATGTGAGGGTGTAAATGTATGAGTATACAATCTATTGGTTCTAATTCTACTTATGATTTAATTAAGTCAGGAATTACGGCATCAGATGTTAGAGCAAAAACAATTGCTAATAATATGGCAAATATTAATACTAAGGATTATAAGAAATTTAATGTGGTTTTTGAAGAGAATTTAAAAAAAGAAAATGATTTTTCAAAACTAGAATTAAAGAGAACTAATGTTGCTCATTTAGCTAGTAGCAATTCAGAAAAGAATAATATATCAATTGAACAAGACAAAACGACTAGTATGAGAAGCGATGGTAATAATGTTGACTTAGATATAGAAAAGGTTAACCAAGCTGCGAATACACTTAAATATAATGCTTTAATAACTGATATAAATAACAAATTCAATAATTTGAAGACTGTTATGAAATAAGGGGGGATTGTAAATGAATGCATTTAGTTCTATGCAAATAAGTGCAACAGGTCTTTCGGCTGAAAGATTAAGAATGGATACTATAACTTCTAATATGGCAAATGCAAGTACAACAAGAAATGCTGATGGAAGTGGTGCATATGTTAGAAAAATAGCTGTATTTCAAGAAGCTCTTGATGCTAATAAAGATATGGCTGGAGTTAAGGCCGTGAAAATAGAAAAAGATAAGTCTCCATTAAGAAAGATTTATGATCCAACACATCCAGACGCAGATAAGTCGGGATATGTTACAATGCCTAATGTAAATGTGCTGAATGAAATGGCAGATATGATGGTTGCAACAAGGTCTTATGAGGCTAATGTTGATACATTTAATGCATTAAAAAGTATGTTTTCAAAAGCTTTAGAAATTGGTAAATAAGGAGGAATTAATATTATGAGAATAGAAGATAATTTTGCACAAAATGAAGTGTTGTTTAATAATAAGTTTAAGAATATTAATAGTGATAAAGGTGCAGATGAAAAAAGTAATGATATGAGTTTTGGAGATGTTTTGAACGGCTACATGAATGATACTAATGATAAAATGATAAAAGCTGATGCAACTTCAAATAGTTTTGTTAAAGGTGAAGATGTTAGTATTGATGATGTAATGATTAAGAACCAAGAAGCTGCTCTAAGCTTACAATTTTTAACTCAAACTAGGGATAAATTAATGGATGGGTATAATCAATTAGCAAGGTTACAATTGTAGCAAGATGAGGAGAACTAAATAATGAAAAAACTTTTAGAAAAAGTTAAGGGGCTTTTAGAAAAGTTTAAATCCCAAAATAAGAAAATAAAAGTTGCAGTAGTAGTAGCAATCATAGCAGTCATCATAGCAATTATAAGTGGAATTTTTTATTCGTCGTCAAATAAATATCAAATGTTATTTTCTAACCTAGATCCAACAGATGCTCAAACTGTTATAAATACGTTAAATGATAGCAAAGTTGAGACAAAAATAGATAGCACTACTAATACAATTTGGGTTCCAAAGGAACAGGTAGATAACTTGAGATTAGAATTAGCCCCAACTTTGACATCTGGAAGTAAGGGATATGAACTTATGGACAGTGGAAGTTCTTTTGGTATGACAGATGAAGAGTTCAAAATTAAGAAAGTCAGAATGCAACAAGGTGAGCTAGAAAAGACTATAAAAAGTTTTCCACAAGTGGAAGAAGCGAGAGTACATATTACTGAGGCAAAGGAATCGGTTTTTGCAAAGGAATCAGAACCGGGAAAAGCAGCAGTTTATTTAAAATTAAAAAAAGGGACAACTATTAATGAAGATCAAGTTAAATCAATAGTTGCATTAGTCTCAGGAAGCGTTGAAAACATACCAAGAGAGAACATAGATGTCATAGATGGTAATATGAATTTACTTACTAAGGATATTAATAATGATAAAACAGATTCAGTAAGTTCTGAAACTATGACAAAACAGCAAGATGCAGAAAAAGCTTATGAAGATAAACTTCGAAAAGCAATTGTTGAATTATTAGAACCAATTATTGGTAAAGACAAAGTTAAAGCAACCGTTAATGTTAATTTAGACTTTGATTCAAAGCAAAATACACAAACGGTAGTAGATCCGAATAAGGTTATTATAAGTCAAGAAAATTCCAAGGAAGCAAATACTGGTGGTACGGCAGCGGCTACAGCTCAAAGTCCTGTAGATAATAATATGACGAATACTGCAACTAATACTACTGGTGATACTTCAACTTCAAGTAAAGAAGATCAGAAAACCAATTATGAAGTTGGTAAAAATGAATCAAAAGTTATAAGTGCACCAGGAGAAGTTAAAAGACTTACAGCATCAGTTGTAGTCGACGGAACATTGGATGCGGCAACACAACTGACACTTGAAAATTCAATAGGCAATGCAATAGGATTAGATGCTCTAAGAGGCGATAAGGTTTCAGTACTCGGAATGGCATTTGATACTACACTTCAAGACCAAGCTAAGGCAGAGGTAGATGCAATGAATGCTGAGGCTACAACAACTAATACAAATAGAATGATGATTATTGCTGGAATTTTAGGAACATTACTTCTAGGGTTAATTATTTTCTTACTTGTAAAGAGAAGAAAGAAAAAGAAGGTAGAAAATGAGCAATTATTGAATACATTAATAGATGACACTATAATACCAAAAGAACCAGAGACTTTCGATCCAATAGAATTTGAATCTAAAACACAAAAGTCTCATTTAGAAAATGAGATTAAGAAATATGCAACAGAGAAACCAGAACAAGTTGTAGAAATAATTAGATCATGGTTGGCTGAAAATGAGAGGTAGGTTATAGCTATGGCAAAAGAAGTAGTTGAATTAACAGGAGTGCATAAGGCAGCAATATTATTTATAACCCTTGGGCCAGATGCCTCCTCTGCTATATTGAAAAAATTACCAGAAAGCGATATTCAAAAAATAACGTATGAAATTGCTAATATTACGTCTGTTACTCCAGAACAAAGAGAATCAATATTAAATGAATTTTTACAAATAAATAAAGCTAGAGAATATATAATTGAAGGTGGTATGGATTATGCTAAGCAATTATTATCAAAAGCATTAGGAACGCAAAGAGCAAATGAGATATTAGAAAAAGTATCAGAAGCTACTGCTCAATATAGACCTTTTTCAATTGCAAGAAAGGCAGATTCTCATCAATTATTAAATGTAATTATATCAGAACAACCACAAACTATAGCTTTGATCTTATGTTACCTTCAACCAGATAAAGCAGCTCAAGTTATGGCAGAGCTACCAGAGGAAACACAAAGTGAAGTTGCATATAGAATAGCAACTATGAATAGTACATCACCTATGGTAATTAAAGAAATAGAAAATGTACTTGAAAGCAAGTTATCTTCAGTTGTAAGGACTGAGATGACAAGTTTAGGTGGAGTAGAGACTTTAGTTGGTATCTTAAATCAAGTTGATAGAACGACTGAAAAGAATATTACTGAAGGACTAGAAAGAGAAGATGCAGAACTTGCAGATAAAGTTAAGAGCTCTATGTTTGTATTTGAAGATATTATTTCTCTTGATGACGTATCTATCCAAAGAATTCTTAGAGAAGTTGAGGTTGCTGATCTTTCACTTGCTCTTAAGGGATGTTCTGATGAAGTGGCTAATAGTATTTATAGAAATCAATCAAAGAGAGCTGCAGCTTCATTAAAGGAAGATATGGAATTCTTAGGACCAGTAAGACTTATGGATGTTGAAAAAGCACAACAAAAGATTGTTTCTGTTATTAGAAGATTAGATGATGCTAATGAAATTATAATTTCAAGAGGTGGAGAAGATGCAATCATCCTATAGTTTAATAAAGAAAAATTTTGCGACGCAAGGAGAAAATAAAGTTATTTCAACAAAATATCTTAGTGAAAAATTAATACCTGAAGATGCTGAAGAAGAGGTTATAGTAAAAGCAGCTAAAATTGATCCTGAAGAACTTATAAAACGCTATGAAGATATAGGACAGAGAATAATAGAAGATGCAAAAAAAGAAAAACAAATGATTGTGTTAAGATCACAAATAGATGGTGATCTTTCAGAAAAAAAAGCGTATGAAAAGGGTCATAAACAAGGACTTCAAAATGGATATGATGATGGATACAAAAAGGCTTATGATGAAACAATTGATGGTGCAAAGGCAGAAGCAGCATTAATTGTTAATAAAGCAGAATTACTCTTAAAGTCTGCACATGATAATTATTCAAAATATTTAGAAGATAAAAAAGAAGATGTAATAAAATTGGCATTAGAAATAGCAGAAAGTATTACAAAAAAATCATTAAGTCATGAAGATTCAATGAATTCAATGATTGAAGAAGCTTTTAAAATCTCCAAGGGCGAAGATAATGTTATTTTAAAAGTAAATTCAATTCATGTTGAATCATTAAAATCTGAAATTAAAAGATGGAAAATGTCATATGGAATAAAAAATGAAATTTTTGTATTAGCTGATGATTTTATGGATCCAGGAAATGCAATTTTGGAAAAGCCTAGTGGAATAGTAAAAGTAGGCATAGATACTGGTATGGAACAAATAAGAAAAGCAATACTTAATGAATAAATCGACAATTAAAGGAGTAGTTGTAGATGTTAGAGTTGGATTTGGATTTTGAGAAATTAACTAAAAAGGTTAATAGCATCACAACTATATATAGTGAAGGTATTGTCAAGAAAGTTATAGGGCTTACTATAGAAGTTCAGGGAATTAAGGCGTTTATTGGTGAACTTTGCATAATATATAATGAAAAAAGTACTCCTGTAAACTGTGAAGTTGTAGGGTTTAAAGATGAATTTGTAATTCTTATGCCTCTTGATGAACTAATAGGTATTTCTCCTGGATGCAGAGTGGTGCCTCAACATAAACCATTAAGTGTTAGATGTTCAGATAAATTGCTTGGACATATACTTGATGGTCTTGGAAATCCACTGGATTGTGATTATATATCAATGGATGGAGAGGAATACCCATTAGAGAATGAAGCTCCAGATCCTTTAAAAAGAAAAAGAATAAAAGATATAATGCCAACAGGTGTTAGAGCAATAGATGGATTTTTAACCTGCGGGGATGGACAAAGAATTGGCATTTTTGCAGGTAGTGGAGTTGGAAAGAGTACAACTCTTGGAATGATAGCAAGGGAAGCTAAGGCAGATGTTAATGTTATCGCACTAGTTGGAGAGCGAGGAAGAGAAGTTTTAGAATTTATAGAAAATGATCTAGGTCCAGAGGGGATGAAAAAATCTGTTGTAGTTTGTGCTACATCAGATAAACCAGCTTTAATAAGAATTAAAGGAGCACTTACAGCTACAGCAATAGCAGAGTACTTTAGAGATAAAGGAAAAAAAGTTATTCTTATGATGGACTCAGTTACTAGATTTGCTATGGCTCAAAGAGAAGTAGGACTTGCTATAGGAGAACCACCAGCAACTAAAGGATATACGCCTTCAGTATTTGCAAAACTTCCTAAACTTATGGAGAGATCAGGTACATCTGCAGAAGGGTCAATAACAGCTTTTTATACAGTACTTGTTGATGGTGACGATTTTAATGAGCCTATAGCAGATGCTGTTAGAGGTATATTAGATGGACATATAGTGTTATCGAGAGATTTGGCACATAAAAATCATTATCCAGCTATTGATATACTAAATAGTATCAGTAGACTTATGAGCCAAATAGCACCTAAAGAACATAAGGAAGCTGCATCTATGGCAAGAGATCTTTTAGCAACCTATAAGGATTCAGAAGATCTGATAAATATAGGGGCATATGTAAAAGGAAGCAACAAAAAAATTGATATGGCAATCAATTACAATGATGTTGTAAATAATTTCTTGTGCCAAGGAATTGAAGAAAAGTCGACATTTGAAAATACAGAAGAAAATTTAATATCAATGTTTAAGTAAAATCATAAAAAGGAGTGTTCACTTTGGCTGAAAGATTTAAGTTTGGTTTAGATAAACTTCTTGAAATTAGGAATGAAAAAGAAGAAGCAAGCAAAAGGCTATTTACTGAAAGTCAGAGAGAAAAAATAGATATAGAAGAAAAGCTAGATGAACTTAAACAAAGTTATCATAAATATAAGGGCATAAATCCAAATGAAGATATAATATATCAAAAACTAAAAAGATATTATCTTCAAGGCGTACAAAATGGTATAAAATCAAATGAAAAAGACTTGGTAATAAAAAATCAAGAATTGGATAAAAGAAGAAGAGATTTAACAGTAAAACAAATGGAAAGAAAGACGGTTCAGACCTTGAAAGATAAAAAATATTCAGCATATGTGAAGGAGCAAGATAGAGTGGAACAAATAAATCTTGATGAATTAGCTCTTTATGCTTATGTTAGAAATCAATTTAAATAGGTATTTATTATTACTTGAAGGGAGGTGAGAATAATGGTTACAGCTACAAAAAACAGCAAAGATAATTCATTTGAAACGACTAAGACAAATTTATCTAACAAATCTACTTCAGAATTATATAATACGAATTATAGTAAAACTACTTCAAAATATAAAACTTCTAAACAGGAAGAGTTTAAAGATGTATTAGATAAAAAAGCAAAAGCTGATAAGAATGAAGATACTAAAAATGTAGATAGTATTAATAAAAATGAATCTTCAAATCAAGCTAAAGATGCTGCTAAAATTGATGAGCTAAAAGAAAAAATTGAAGAATTAGAGAAGGATAGTGAGTCTGATTCTAAAGATAAAGTTAATGATATATTAACTGAATTGCTAAATCTACTCACTAAATTAGGCATCAAGCAAGAAGATTTAAAGTCAAACGGAGAGAGTAATTCTGATATTTTGAAAACTATGATTAAGGGAATAAGTGGAGATGGATCTTCTAAAGATAATTTGAGTGGTGTAATGGATAAACTACTTGATCTTTTGAAAACAGATTCAGTAAAAAATGGATTAGATACAGATTCATTAAAACTGATGGAAAAACTTTTGAATAATCTAAGTGCTAAGCTTTCAGATAATAGTACTGAATCCACGAAAGGTATAAAGAACTTAATATCAGAAATATCTAATATGATAGATAGCAAGCAAAATCAAAATGGGAAAGTATTAATTCTTGAAGATATGTTAAATAAAAACTATTCGCAAGATAATAAAGATAGTTCAACTGGAAGTGAAAGTAATAATGCTACAGCGTCAAAAGATAATAAAGAGGTTTCGAAGGAAGATAAGTTTTTAAACTCTTTACTTGATGATAAGGATAGTTCTACGAATAAAATAAATTTATTTGCATCAAGAAATCAAACAGTTCAAAACCAGGGAGTAGATACTGTTAGAGGCCTTACAATCAATAAAACTACTTTCGCAGATGATTTGATAAAAGATGTTAAATTTATGACAAACAGTGGTATTAAAGAATTAACAGTTAAGATTAATCCAGGTAATCTAGGGGAGATAACGATAAAATTAGTGCAAGAAGATGGAGTTATGAAAGCTAACTTAAAAGCTAATTCAAAAGAAACAACTGCTTTACTTTCACAAAATCTAGCAGAAATCAAAAAACAATTAACAGAACAAAATATAAAAATAGAAGATGTTAATATTGAACTTTATCAAGAGGATACAACTTTCTTTAAAGAGCAAGGATTTGGAAGACAATTTTCACAGGAACAAAGAAGTAATAACACAAGTAATAGTAATAATATAAATGATGGAGTAATTACTGAAGAAGATTTAGTAGAGGGTATTGCATCTAATGATGGAAATATAGAATTTTTTGCATAGGAGGTGAATTTTATGGCTATACAAACTGAAACAAATTATAATTATGTCAGTGCATCAGATGCTGTTAAAGCAGCTGCAAATGCTAAAACATCTGCAAATGTAGGGAATACAACTACAGACAGAGGAACACTTATTACAAAATCAACTACTGAATTTGATAAAAATTCGTTTTTGAAGATTTTAGCAGCGCAATTAAGTAATTTAGATCCAACACAAGACCAAGATTCAAGTGCATATGTCAGTCAAATGGCTCAATTTGCATCAATGGAACAAATGCAAAACTTAAATACTACGATGTCAGATTCTGCTTATCAACAAATGATTGGAAAGAAAGCAATAACAAATGAAAAGTATGATGATGGATCATATGTCGAAGGATATGTAACCCAAGTAATAAAAAAATCTGGAGGCACTTTTCTAACAATGCAGATTGATGGAAAAGAAGAAGAAATTGATGTTAAAAATATAATAGGAGTTGTAGGAACAACAGATAGTAATACAACTGCAAATAATAGAGCAGCACTTAATTCGGATTTCTTAGCGGCTTCAGCTTTAGCAGATAAGAAACAAAATGTTGTTGTAGCAGAGGTAGATGCAGACGGTAAAACTGTTCTTGTAAAAGGAAAAGTAAGTGGTGCTTACATTGATACTGTTAGTAGTGCAGTAGTAAAGATAAAAGTTGATGTTTCAGATGCAACTGGAAATACAACTACTAAGACTTATAACTATGGAGATATAGTAAGGGCTGGTAATTTGACAGATGAAGAAATGAATGTAACACTACCAAAAACAGCAGCAGAAATTGCAGCAGCAGCCGAAGCAAAAGCAGCGACAGAAAAAGCAGCAGCAGAAAAATTAGCAGCGGAAAAAGCGTCAGAAGATGCAATATTAGCTAAAATAGCAGGCGCATAAATGAGTTATAGAATTATTAACGGACAAACATATTCTGTAGGAAATATCGGACAAATTAGCGGCAGTAATACACAGACTAAGGTATCGAATCTGATAGAGTCGAAGGAAAAGACAAGTTTTAAAGATGTTTTAGATAGTGTAAAAAGTAAAAATGAGGGTTTTATTGTATCTAAACACGCAGCGCTAAGGTTAAATGAGATTAATTTTACACAAGAAGATATGAAGCAAATAGAAAAAGGATTTAAAATAGCAAAAGATAAAAATTCAAAAAATACAGTTATGTTATATAAAGACGTAGCATTAATTGCAAGCGTTGAAAACAAAACTATAATAACAGCTGTTGAAAAAGAAAGAGCAAAAGATAACATATTTACAAATGTAGATAGTGTAGTAATTTTATAGGCTGGACCTAATGGAAGCCTTAACTTGTCGAATGATAGAAGCAAGTTAGATAAAAGAACAAATTATGATTTGGAGGAATGTTTATGTTAAGATGCATGTATTCTGGAATAAGTGGAATGAAAGTTAACCAAGCTAAATTAGATGTTATAGGTAATAATATAGCAAATGTAGGTACAACAGCATTTAAATCTTCATCAGCAAGATTTAAAGATATGTTATATCAAAATTCAGGAGAATCAACATCACCTACATCAACAAAGGGTGGTACTAATGCTAAGCAAGTAGGACTTGGAGCACAATTAGCTAGTATAAATAAAATGATGGGACAAGGTAATGCATTATCAACAGGAAGATCACTTGATGTTTGTGTTGATGGTGATGGATATATAATGCTTGCTAAGGGACCAATAACTGGAGCAATTACAGTTGATTCTAACAATGCCCCTTCTGGGGGAACAATGCAAGAAACTTTATATACAAGAGATGGAAATTTAACTTTAGATAAAGATGGAAATCTATTAAATGCAGATGGATATAGGGTTATGGGGTATTATGCAACAGGTGCTATAACTGCTAATACTACAACGGGGGCACTAGATGCAGCTTATGTGAAATCAGATGGAGCAACATTTGTTACAGGCCAGTTACAGCCATTAGTAATACCAGATAAAGTTACAACAGCAACTGGAACACAGCCTATTAAAAAGTTTGAAATAGGAAAAGATGGGGTTATTACAGGAATACTTGGGGACGGAACAATAAGCGCACTTGGACAAATAGGTATGGCAAGCTTTAAAAATCCAGAAGGATTAGCAGCGATTGGAGGAAATTTATTACAAATATCATCCAATTCAGGAGATGCAATAATAAAAAGTAGCAAAGGGACATTAGCGGCTACAGATAATAGTGGTGGTTATGGAGATGTAATTCAAGGCGCGCTTGAAGGATCAAATGTAGATTTAACAGAACAATTTACAGATATGATTACAGCAACTAGAAGTTTCCAAGCAGCTGGTAAGATGATAACAACAGGAGATGAAATTCTTCAAACTATTACTGGATTAATGAGATAGTTTATGAGTTAGTAATAGCATAAATATAATGATGAGCAAGTTGAAATTTAAATTCAACTTGCAATCATTATTAAAGTTATAGAGTAAATTAGGTTAGATATATATTTTTATGATAAATATATCAAAATAAAATTAATTTAATGCACTTATAAAATTTTAATTTTTAAAAATAAGAAAATTTATATTTAGATTTAGATAATTATAAAATCAATGGAAAATATATAAGTTATAAATTCATGATACATATATGGAAAACTAATGTATTATATGAAATAAGCATATATTGCAAAGAATGTAATCATTATAGTAATAATTAAATGTGCATTATAAAGTGTACATTTATTAATTTAAAGGGGTGAAGATTTATGATAGACGTAACAGGAATGGACCACAAAAAGTTCATATTAAATGCTGATCATATTGAAAAACTAGAAGAAGTACCTGAAACGATAATTACATTGGTTAATGGGAGAAAATATATAGTGCTAGAAAGTTTAGAAGAGGTAAGGAGTGCAGTTATAAAGTATAAAAATAAAATTTTTACATATAAAATGTAAGAATTAACATTTTAATTACTGCAAATAGTGGGGAGTGATACTAATGGCTTTAGGAAAAGAAAAAGAAGTTGAAAAAGGAAAAGAAAAAAACGAAAGTAAAGGTAAAAGTAATAAAGGAGTTATGGTGATTTTATTTATTTTAGGATTGCTAGTACTAGGAGGAGCAGCATTTGGTGGGGTATACTTGTTTATGAAGACTAGTAAAGCAGCAGAATCTCAAGAAGTTATTGTAGAAAATGCATATATAGATTTAGCAGAATTTACGGTTAATTTAGCCGATGAAGGTGGGAAAAGATATTTCAAAGGAGAAATATCTTTAGGCTATGATAAGACAAAAGTAAAACTTCTTGAAGAATTAACCGCGGATCAAGTAGTTGTGAGAGATGTCATTATATTTTATTTTAAAGGTCAAAAAGCTGAATATATAAATAATGTAACTAATGAAGTAGCGATTAAAAAACAGCTAATTGACGCTATTAATAAGGAACTAAAAAAAGGTAAGATTACAGATATAAGATTTAAAAGTATGATAATTCAGTAAGGGTGGTAAAATGGATTTTGAATTTTTAGGAATGTTTATAAAGCTCATTTTAGCATTAGGAGTAACACTTGGATTGATGTTTTTAAGTTTTAAATTAATGGGTACAAAACTTAATGCGGTAAATAATAACAAATATGTTAAGGTTATAGAGAGAGTGCAAGTAACGAAAGAAAATTCTATATTAATAGTTAAAATTGGACAAAAAGGATATGTAATTACTAGTACATCAGGGCAGATGGAAAAATTATCAGAACTATCACAAGAAGAAATTAATAGTATTGAAGAAGATAAGAAGAAAGCAGCTAAAGATACACTTGAAAGCTATAATAAATTAATTTTAAAATCAAAAAAAAGTTTTTTTAAAATAGTAAAGTATATAAGATCAAAGGAAGAAAAACATGAGAAAAAATAAAAAGAGAATAATATTTACGATTTTGATGGCACTTGGAATAATGATGTTTTGCACTATAAATGCATATGCTGCTCCAAGTAGTGCAGATTTACCACAACTTAATATATCACTTGGGGATAAAAGTGGCACACCTCAAGACTATGTAGCAAGTATTAAAATATTAATATTTTTTACGATTATATCATTATTGCCATCTATAGTAATAATGATGACATCTTTTACTAGAATAATAATTGTATTCTCATTTCTTAAAAGTGCAATTGGAGTACAACAAGCTGTTCCAAATCAAATTTTGACAGGCCTTGCTATATTTTTAACACTATTTATTATGCAACCTGTTTATAATGAGATGAATACTAATGGGATTCAGCCATATTTAGAAAATAAAATAACACAGGAACAAGCAATTGGTGAAGTTTCAAAACCGTTAAAATCATTTATGCTAAAACAAACAAGAGAAAAAGATTTAGCATTATTTGTTGATATTAGTGGAGCCGATAAAGAAAATATAACAAAAGAAAATGTTTCATTTACTACATTAATTCCTGCTTTTTCAATAAGTGAATTGAAAACAGCATTTCAAATAGGTTTTTTAATTTATTTACCATTTCTTGTGATTGATATGGTGATATCTAGTATTTTAATGGCTATGGGTATGTTTATGTTACCACCTACAATGGTATCTCTTCCATTTAAATTAATAGTATTTGTGATGGTTGATGGATGGTATCTGCTAACACAATCCTTAGTGAAGAGTTTTATGTGAGGTGATATGTTATGACACAAACAATGCTTAATGCTGTAGTTAAAGATACAATAATAACAGCAGCAAAAGTATCAGCACCAATATTAATAATAGTTCTTGTATTAGGATTATTTATAAGTATTATTCAAGCAACAACACAAATACAAGAACAAACATTGACTTTTGTTCCTAAGTTGGTAGCAACAGCACTTATTGGAATACTTTTAGGTAGTTGGATGCTTCAAACAATTATGGCTTTTACAACTAGAATCTTTGATTTGATTTCAAAGATAACCACATAAGGAGGTAATATGCTTGATAGATGTAACCTACTTCCTTGCATTATTTTTAATTTTCCTAAGAATAACTTCGTATTTTGTAGCAGTTGAGATATTTTTTCCAACAGGAACGCCTCAAATTTTTCAAGGTGTATTTTCACTTATACTTTCATTTGGAATTATATCTGGTATAGATTATTCTACAATAAATGCTATAAATGATACTTATATTTTAGTGTTTTATGCAGTAAGTGAAATAATGACAGGATTAATACTGGGATATATAACCAATTTAGTTTTTCAAGCGGTAAAGCTAGCTGGAGCTTGGATGGATATTCATGCGGGTTTTTCAATGATATCTGTATTGGATCCAACGAGCCATACTTCGTCAACTATGCTTGGAAATCTATCATATTTTATTTCACTGACATTTTTTTTTATAGTAGATGGTCATCACGTAGTTATAAATATGTTAATTGAAAGTACAAAGATAATACCCATTGGAAAAACTATAGTTTACCAAGAAACTTTAATGGCTGTTATACATACTATTTTTAATTATTTTACTTTAGGCGTAAAAATAGCAATACCTATGGTACTTATAATCGTTATAACAGATGTATGCTTGGGCTTAATAGCAAGAACAGTACCATCAATCCCAATTATGATTTTTGGTATGCCTATAAAAAATATGTTGGGACTTGTAACATATATTATATTATTGCCGTTAATGCTCAAATTAGTGGGTACAGCTATATATAATTTGTCGGATATTTTCCGGGAAATAGTTAATTTGCTACCAGCAGCACCATTAGCATTAATTTTTGCAAGCGATGATAAAACAGAAGAAGCAACTCCAAAGAAAAGATCAGATTCGAGAAATAAAGGTCAAATAGCTAGAAGTAAAGATGTGTCAGTGGCAATTACTATGCTTGTCTGCACATTGCTTATTTCAACCCTATGGGGAATGCTAACGAGTGGGTTTAAAGATGTGATAGTTTATTTTTTAAAGATTCCTATGTTAGAGAATTTTGATCAAGGAACACTTTCTAATATAGTGATTACTGTTATATCAAAAGTAGCAGCTTTGCTTTTGCCTTTTGCACTTCCTATAATGATCGCAGGGATTAGTGCAAGTTTACTTCAAACAGGTTTTTTGTTTACAGCAGAACCTTTAAAGCCTTCTTTTGGAAAACTGAATCCAATATCAGGAATGAAAAATATTATGTCTAAAAGAAGTTTAGTAGACTTAGGTAAAAATATGATAATAATAACTATAATATCAACTTTAGCGTATAACTATATAGCAAAAAATTATCAGAGTATATTAGGTATTTCAAATTTATATTTACCTTCACTAGGCGATGAAGTTAAAAATTTAGTTGTAGGTATTTTCAAACAAATATGTATAGTCCTTGTTATCGTCGCAGCAATTGATTATTTTCTTCAAGTTAGAATGCATAATAAAGAAATGAATATGACAAAGCAAGAAGTTAAGGATGAATATAAGCAATCAGAAGGAGATCCAAAAGTAAAAGCGAAAATAAAACAAATGCAAAGAGAAATGGGTATGAAGAGAATGATGTCATCTGTTGCAGATGCTACCGTTGTAATAACAAATCCTACCCACTTTGCTATTGCTTTAAAATATAAAGAAGGTGGAAATATGGAAGCTCCAAAAGTCGTAGCTAAAGGAGCAGATTATATTGCACTTAAAATAAAGATCATAGCAAAAGAACATGAAGTCCCAGTTATTGAAAATAAAGCACTTGCAAGAATGATGTATGATAGGGTAGAGATAGATGAGGATATACCTCAAGATTTATATCAAGGTGTTGCAGAAATTTTAGCAGTGGTCATGAAACTTAAGAAGAAATAACTACAGAAAATTTAATTATAAAAGAAATTGATAATAAAAAGTTAATTGAAGGATTGGAGGTTTGAATTTTGGAATTTGGTAAAAAAAGGCTAGATATAAAAAGCAATTTAGATGTAATAGTGGCATTGGGAGTTATAACAATAGTTCTTATGATAATAATACCTTTACCAAAACAATTAATTGATTTGCTTTTAGCCCTAAATATAACGATTTCTATAGTTATAATTTTGATTACTATGTTTACAACTAGTGTATTACAACTTTCAGTCTTCCCTACATTGCTACTGGTTACAACGTTATTTAGGTTAGCACTTAACATATCTTCGACAAGACTAATACTTACAGAAGCAGATGCAGGAACTATTATCACAGCCTTCGGTAATTTTGTTATACGTGGAAATTATGTAGTTGGTATTGTAATATTTTTAATTATAGTAGTAATACAATTTATGGTTATTACAAATGGTGCCGGAAGAGTTGCAGAGGTATCGGCTAGATTTACACTTGATGCTATGCCAGGTAAGCAAATGAGTATTGATGCAGATTTAAATTCAGGAATGATTGATGAAGCTGTAGCTAAAAAGAGGCGACAAGACCTTCAATCAGAAGCAGATTTTTATGGATCTATGGATGGTGCATCTAAATTCGTAAAGGGTGATGCCGTAGCAGGTATTATTATTACAATCATAAATATAATTGCGGGTATTATAATAGGTGTACTTCAAAAAAATATGAGCGCAGCTGATGCAGCTCAAACTTATGTTATATTAACTGTTGGTGACGGTCTTGTAAGCCAGGTTCCAGCACTACTTATATCGACAGCATCCGGTATTTTAGTCACACGTTCAGGAAGTTCAGATAATTTTGGAGATACTTTAGCTACACAGTTAACAGCTTTTCCAATTGCTACAGGAATTGCAAGTGGATTAATGTTATTCTTGGGGCTTGTACCTGGAATGCCTAAATTTCCGTTTTTCACAGCATCTATAGCTATGGGGGTATTAACTTATTTACTTTATAAAGATCAAGCTGTTAAAGAAGAGCGTGAATACATATCAGAAGAAGAAGAGATTATTCAATCTGAGCGAAAAGAACCAGAGAATGTTATGAATTTAATTTCTGTAGAATCAATGGAGGTTGAAATTGGATATGGACTTATACCACTTGCAGATGAAGCATCTGGAGGGGATCTACTACAAAGAATTGCATCTGTTAGAAGACAGTGCGCTATAGAAATGGGAATTGTAGTCCAACCTATAAGAATTAGAGATAATCTTCAACTTAAGACTAATGAATACATAATAAAAATTAGAGGCACAATGGTTGTTTCCTCAGAGTTAATGCCAAGTATGCTACTTTGCATGGATCCAACTGGAGAAAATTCAGATATACCAGGTATAAAGACAATTGAGCCAACCTTTGGCCTTCCAGCAGTTTGGATAAATAAAGATCAAAGAGAAGAAGCAGAAATTAAAGGCTTAACAGTAGTTGATCCAACAACAGTTATGGTAACACATTTAACTGAGACCATAAAAAGTCATTCTTATGAACTGCTTGGAAGACAAGAAGTTAAGCTTATTGTTGATAATGCGAGAGAAAAATATAGTGCAGTTGTCGAGGAGCTTATACCAGATCTATTAAGTATTGGCGAACTTCAGAAAGTATTGCAAAATTTACTTAGAGAGAAGGTTCCAATTAAAGATATTGTTACTATAATGGAATCTCTAGCTGATAATGCTAAAAATACTAGAGATTTAGAGGTATTAACTGAGTATGTCAGATTTGCGTTATCTAGAACTATTTGCAATCAAGTGGTTGATGAAAATAAGAAAATTACAGTAGTAACGTTAGACCCTAATATAGAAGAAATAATAGCTAATAACACTCAAAAATCTGTTCAAGGTTCTTTCCCAACAGTAGACCCAGATACAACTACAAAAATACTTACAAGTATAAAAAATACTGTAGAATCAGTTTATTTTTATAATAATCAATCAATTATATTAGTTTCTCCAAACATAAGACCTGTATTTAGAAAATTAATAGAAATGGTATTTCCTCATATTATGGTGATTTCTTTAAATGAAGTGCCAAATGATGTTCAAATTAATAGTGAAGGAGTCGTAAAAATTTAGATGATTATAAAAAAGTATCTTGTGAAAAATATGAATGAAGGTTTGACTCGTATTAAATATGAACTAGGAAAAGACGCTATTATAATAAGTCAAAGAAAAATCAGAAAATCAGGTTTAAAGGGATTATTTTCAAAGAAAATAGTTGAGATTACGGCAGCTGTTGAAAATTCATCAAATGAAGATAAGAATAATTTTAATCAAGATAGCAAGTATTCTAAAAGAGAAGAAGAATTCCAAAATTCATTGGAGAGCATAAAAAAATTAATGCAAGATAAATCACCAATTGAAAAAGAAGTGGTAAAGCCTAAAGAAATTGAAAAAACTGATATATTAAATAGTAGAATACTAGAACATAATACTAATATAGAAAAAGAAAATTCAAGAGTAAATAAGGAAATAGAAAAACCTACTATTAAATATCAAGATGGAATTGAAGAAAAAAGTATGCAAGATATACATAAAGAAGTTAGTGAATTAAAGAATCTATTAAATAAAGTGATAAAGGGTTCAGCGTATGCAAAAGGTCCAGATAATTTTCTTAAAGGAAGATTAAAAGAGTTAGAAATTGATGATGAATTTCAAGATGAGATTCTTCAAGAAATGCAAGAGAAGTCTAATAAAAACATAGATGAAACGGAACTTTTAAGAGATATTTTTGAAAAGAATATTTTGGTATCTAAACAAGAATTAAATGGATGCGTTGTATTAGTAGGACCGACTGGAGTTGGAAAAACCACTACTATAGCAAAACTTGCGGGAAGGCTAGCTCTCATTGAGAAAAAGAAAGTTGGATTAATAACAGTAGATACATATAGAATTGGAGCGATAGAACAGCTTAAGACTTACGCAGAAATAATGAACATACCTTTTGAAGTAGTTATTACAATGAAAGAAATGGAAGAAGCTATTGGAATGATGAAAGAATGTGATGTTATACTTATAGACACTACAGGAAGAAGTTGCAAAAATGCAATGCAAATTTCAGAACTTAGAGCTTTCGTTCAAAAGGCAAATCCTGATCATGTAAATATGGTAATAAGTGCAACAACTAAAAATAGTGATATAAAGAGTATATTAAAAGGTTATGCAAAACTTGAATATGATAATATCATTATTACGAAACTTGATGAAACTACTGTATATGGATCTTTGTATAATATAGCTAAAATTGCTAATAAACCAGTTAATTTTATAACTATAGGACAAAATGTACCAGATGATATAAAGGTACCGACAAAGGAAGAAATCGCAAGTTTCATCTTAGGGGAGAAGATGCTATGCTAGATCAAGCTGAATCATTACGAAAATTAATTAATAGTGAAGAAAATGAACATAAAAATAAATCCACTAAAATTATAACTGTAACATCAGGAAAAGGTGGGGTTGGAAAAAGTAATTTTGTTGTTAATTTAGCTGTAGCCCTTCAAAATAAAGGTAAAAAAACTTTAATATTCGATGCAGATTTAGGCATGGGAAATGATGATGTGCTAATGGGACTTTACCCTAAACATAATATATTTGATATTATATTTACTGACTTAGAAATAAAGGATATAATCATAGAAGGAACCAATGGAGTTAGTTTAATTCCAGCAGGATCTGCGTTAAATAGAACTCAAGAATTACAAGAAAGTGAAAAAGAATTATTTTTGCAAAAGTTAGAAACACTAGATGAGTTTGATTATATATTAATGGATACTGGGGCAGGCGTTAGTAAGGATGTTTTATCGTTTATAGCAGCTTCGGAAGAATTGATTATTATAACTACTCCTGAACCAACATCTCTTACAGATGCTTATAGTTTAATCAAAGCTACAGATCATTTTAAACTTAAAACCGAGGCAAAAATAATAGTAAATAGAGCTTTTACTAAACAAGAAGGCGAAGAGACCTATAATAGATTTAATAAAGCAGTCAATAGATTTTTAAAGATTAAGATTGAATATCTAGGTTGTATACTAGATGACAAAAAATTAGCACAAAGTGTGAGACAACAAAAGCCCTGTATTGTTTTATATCCTAATTGTGATGCGGCTAAAGATATAGAAAGTATAGCTATGAAAATTATGGGGCAAGAAATAAATTCATTAAATGGGGCAAAAGGATTATTTAAGAGATTATTTAATATATTTTCATAGGGGGGATTTCAGAGTGAATAATTTTAACTTGGAAATAAATGATAGGATAGAAGTATCAGCAGGAGGAAAATCATATAAATCTTTAATTATAGACATAAAAGATGATTTCCTAATGATAAATTTACCTGTTAATGAAGGTGAATATCTAATGTTACATTCAGGAGAAAAAATTGAGATGAATTCTTATTTAGATGAGAATAGATGTTTTAATTTTCATTCTGAGGTAATTTCAAGGGGGAAAGAGGGAAATATAATATATTTCAAAATATCAATACCTTTTGATATAAAAAAAATACAAAGAAGAAATTCTTTTAGAGTAGGGTTATTAAATACAATAGAGTATAAAAAAATCACGAATATTAAAGAAGAAGAATTTGATAGGATACCTTATAGAGAAGCTTTAATGGTAGATTTAAGTGCTGGTGGCTTAAAGCTTAAAACAAAAGAAGATATTAAAAAAGAGGATTTACTTTTAATTAGTATAAAAGTAAAGGATATTCAATTTGAATTAAAATGCGATATTGCAAGAATTGAAAATACACTAGACAAAGAAAAATTATGTGGACTAAGATTTTCAGATATTACAGCTGCCCAAACTGAAAAGATAATTCAAGGACTTTTTGAGATAATGAGAAAACAAAGATCTAACACATAGATGAAAGTAGCATTTTATGGTATATAGGCTACAAAATATAGGAAGGAGGTAATAAGATATGCAATCGGTGAATAATATTGATGGAAAAGAACAAATAATACAAGAACATATTCCATTAGTAAAATATATTGCCTCTAGAGTTATGTTTGGAAAAAACAAATATATGGAGTATGAGGATTTAGTGAGCTATGGTATTATCGGACTCATGGATGCACTAAAAAAATTTGATAATACAAAGGGAATGAAATTTTCATCTTATGCATCAATAAGAATTAAAGGTGCAATGATAGATGAACTAAGAAAAAATAGACCAATACCTAAAGGAGCTATGGATAAATTAAATGGATATAATAGAGCTATTGATGCTTTACAATTAGAGCTACTGAGAGAACCTACAAATGTTGAAATAGCAAAGTATTTAGAGATTTCAGTAAATGAAGTAGCAGAAATTGAGAATTATATAAATTATATTTCAATGGTATCATTAGAAAATGTGGTTTTTTCAGATGATGAGAATGTAAATCTTATCGGAATTATAGAAGATAAAAATAGTCCAAGCCCAGAAGCTTGTCTTGAAGATAAAGAGCAATTAGAGATTTTAACAGAAGCAGTAGAGTTGCTCAAAGAAAAAGATAAACTTATATTAAATCTTTATTATTATGAAGGATTAACGTTAAGGGAAATAGGAACAGTATTAAATGTATCTGAATCTAGAGTGTGTCAATTACATAGTAGAACTATTATTAATTTAAGAGAGTGCATGAAAAAATTGCATTATATTAATTAAATATTAATATATATGATTCACAATAAAAGAATAGATTATCATGTGATTTAAAAAATTATATATATTGTACTTAAATTTATACATAAAAATTAAAGAATGCACAATGCACAGTGGGCAATGCACAGTTCAATGTGTAGTGTAGATTGTGCATTGTGCATTGAAGTCGAGGTGTTTTATGCCATTAATATTAATAATAATAGGGACTATTTTAATAATTTATAATTATCGTGCTATTAAAAGAGAAGATACAATAGACCCAAAAGATGATACTTTAAATATATCGTTTCAAAGTATATTACAAGATAATAAAGAGGATTTAAACGATTATAAAATCGAGATTGGAATTTTAAGAAGAGATATAGCCGAGAGTTTAACAGAATTACAAGAAGAAATTGTAGATATAAAAAATAATTTAAATAAAATTAAGGACAATGGAAAACTATACGAAAATAAAGAAGATAAGCATTTTCTGAATGAAAATGAAATAGATAGTGAGATAAGTAATGATAATAATAAAGAAGTAGAAAAGATTAATAAAATAGACCAAATTATTGGGATAGAAGATGAAAATTTACTTTTTGATATAGAGGCAGAAGATGAATTGATTCCTAAAATTGATTTTTCAGGAAAAGAAGAAAGTAGTAAGACTCAAAAGATTAAAAAACTTTTAAAAGATGGACTGACAGAAGAACAAATATGTCATGAATTATCGGTGAGTAAGGGGGAAGTACTATTAGTAAAGAATTTATTCAAAGAATAAGAAAAAAAATATCTTTTCTAATAGATAAGAGGATTTTTTTTGGAATAGGAATAGGATTAATTTTAGGAGTTATATGTATGCTTGGATATAAATATACAGTAAATATTTCTGACAGCCAGATAGAGGAAAAAGCTAGAGATTTAGGGATGATTTATGAAAGTGAGAGTAAATCAATTTTAAAGGGAGAGGATTAAATTGATAAGAGGATTATATACTTCTATTTCAGGGTTAATAACATTACAGAATGAGCAAGAAGTAATTACTAATAATATTGCTAATGTAAATAATACTGGTTATAAAAAGCGTGAACTTACAAAACAAAGTTTCGAAGATGTCATGATATCTAATAGGCAAAAACTTTTAGGTGATAAGTATGTTAAAAATAATATTGGGAATTTAAATTTAGGGGTAAAAGTTGGTGATGTAGAAACAACTTTTACTCAGGGATCTTTCAAAGCTACAGATAATAGCACAGATTTTGCTATTGATGGAAGAGGTTTTTTCGTAGCTCAAAATGGAGATAAAGAAGTTTATACGAGAGATGGAAACTTTAAGATTAATCAACAAGGATATTTAATAACAAACGATGGAGCACAAGTATTAGGAACAAATAATACTACTGGTGCTAAGGAACCAATATACATAGGAGATGCAAAGTTTTCTGTAGATGGAGAAAATAATATTGATATTGAAAATGTTGGTGCAACTCATAAATTGTTAACGGCTGACTTTGATAATTATAATTCGTTAGAACCTCTTGGCGATAACTATATAACATTGGATAATCCAATTTATAATGCTACAGTAAATGTAAGACAAAATGTTATTGAATCTTCAAATGTAGATTCATCATCAGAATTGGTAAAGCTTATGGAAGTAAAAAGACAATTTGAAACAAATCAAAAATTTGTTAAAATGCAAGATGAAACTCTGCAAAAAGCAGCAAATGAATTAGGGCGTGTATAGTAAAAGTAATGAAAGGAGATAATAAATTATGTTTAATATTTTTGCTACTGCGAAAAGTGGTATGACTGCATATCAAGAAAAAATCGATTATCTTTCAAATGACTTAGTGAATAGTGCAACAACAGGATATAAAAGTACAGATGTAGGATTCAAAGATCTTTTAACGGAGTCATTAGACAGAAATGGAACTCCACTTGTGAATAAAACAGCTACAAGCGGCACTGGAGTTAAACTTGGTATAAATTATTCAACCAATAAGCAAGGGAATCTTTTACCAACAGGCGGAAAAACTGATTTGGCTATAGATGGAAAAGGATACTTTGCCCTTATGCAACCTAATGGAAGTATAGCATATACGAGAGATGGTAGCTTTAAGGTCGATAAAAATGGAGCTTTAGTGGATTCAAATGGAACTAAAGTATATGTCCAATATGCAGATGGAGCTTCAGAAGGAAATCCTGCTTTAGAAAATGATAATATATCTATAGACCAAGAAGGTCAAATAACAATGAAAGTTGGGGATACTGAAGCTAATGTTGGAAATATTCCGATTTTTACAGCCATAGGTGACAAGAGCTTTATACCTATAGGAAACAGTTATTTCACTCCAAATTCAGATGCACAAGTAATAGCAAGTACTGATTATAAAGTAGTGCAAGGGTCTTTAGAGGCATCAAATGTAGACACTGGTGAAGTATTCTCAGACCTTATATTATCACAAAGGGCTTTTCAACTTAGTTCAAAAGCAATAACGACAGCAGATGATCTTTGGAGCATGGTAAATAGTATGAGATAATTAAGGGATGTAAAATAAGGTAGCCTAGCATGCTGACTTGTTATTTTTTCTAATGTGCTTAAATTAAAATGAAAATTTATAGGAGGAATTATTTTGGAAAATATAGTTTATGTAACTGGACATAAAAATCCTGATTCAGATTCTATTTGTGCTGCATATGGCTATGCAGAATTTAAAAATAAAACTAGTGATATTCCAGCAATACCTGTGAGACTCGGGAATGTAAATTCAGAAACACAATTTATTTTGGATTACTTTTCTGTTAAAGCTCCAAAATTACTGGAAACACTTAAACTTAAAGTTGAGGATTTAGACATAGATACTACTAAATCAATAACATGCGATTTCTCTTTAAAGATGGCATGGAACATTATGAGAGATAATCATATTAAATCTTTACCAGTAGTTGATAATAATAATAATAATAGATTAGTAGGAATTCTTTCAATTTCAAATTTGACATCATCATATATGGACATAGGCGATAATAATATATTAGCCGAAAGTAAAACATCGATAGAAAATATATTAGATACACTTTCAGCTAGCAGTATATACATAAATAAAGATTGTAAAATATTTAAGGGTAAAATTGCAGTTACTGCAATGCAACCAGAGAGCTTAAAAGAAATTGTTGATGAAGATGATATTGCAATTGTTGGAGATCGACCTGATGTACAAGAAGCTTTAATAGATATAAAAACATCATTAATAATAATAACCGGTTCTCATGAACTTGCAGAGAATTTACTTTCTAAAGCTAAAGACAATGGAGTTACTATTATTAGCACACCTCATGATTCATTCACAGCTTCAAGGTTATTAATTCAAAGCATACCGGTCAGTTATGTCATGGCTAAGGATAATTTAATCTCTTTTTCGAAATATGATTTAGTTGAAGATATTAAGGATGTTATGGCTGAAACTAGATATCATAGTTATCCTGTAATTGATGAGGCTGGAAAAGTTATTGGAACTGTTGCAAGATATCATCTAATCTCTAATCATAAGAAAAAAGTTATTCAAGTAGATCATAATGAGAGAGCTCAATCTGTTGATGGTTTAGAAGAAGCAGAGATTCTTGAAATTATAGATCATCATAGAGTTGCAGATATTCAGACAAATAATCCAATATATTTTAGAAATGAACCACTGGGAAGTTCTTCAACTATAGTTGGTAAATGTTACTTTGAACAGGGTATAACACCATCTAAAGAAGCTGCGGGATTATTATGTGGAGCTATTATTTCAGATACTTTGTTATTTAGGAGCCCTACTTGTACACAACAAGATAAAACAATATGTAATAAATTAGCTGAAATAGCTGGCATTTCAAGCTTAGAGAAATTTGCAAAAGCAATGTTTAAAGCCGGAACTTCTTTAAAGGGAAAGAGTGTATCTCAAATATTTAACCAGGACTTCAAGCCTTTTTCAATGGGAGAAGCAAAGATCGGAGTAGCTCAAGTTAATACTATGGATATTGATGGATTTATGCCATTAAAAGATGAAATGTTAACTTTTATGCAAAGTGAAGCAGATAATAAAGGATATGATGTAGTGATACTACTATTAACTGATATATTAATAGAGGGTTCACAAGTCTTAGTAGCAGGTAAAAGAACTGATTATGTTGAAAAGACATTTAATGTTGAATTAGAAGATTCAATGGCATTTTTACCTGGAGTACTATCAAGAAAAAAACAAGTGATACCACCACTTACAAATGTTATCAATTCAATGAAATAAGGCACAATAAAAAAATAACAAGTCCATATGCCTAAAGTGTACTTAAAGCCATATAGAGGTCATGCATTTTTACTGTAGTTGCAGAAAACTCCCAACGAAATTTTCTGATGCAACACTCCGTAAAAGCATGACCTCTATTTCTTGATTCACTCATTAAAAACTACCTCTATGTATAGTTTTGGAACATAAAAAAATAAATCAGTCGGATAGTTTATGTTGTGTAATGTTTAAAAGACATATAATTGATGAGTCATAGGTTTATATTAAATATGAATAGACAATGTAATAATAACTATTATACTAAGTTTTTAAAGTGGAAAACATATATTAAATAAATATAGTCTTTTAAAATTTGAGATAGTATTAAATGTGCTAAAGCACTTTTTTTATGTGAAAAGATCTTAAATGTGCTAAAGCACTTTCTTTAAATGTGCATAACTTTTGTAAAGGAAAATATATATAGTATATGAGGAATCTTAAAAAAATAATTGTCCAGTGTGCTTCTCGATTTTGCATCGCTGAATGTTAGTTTTTCAGATACTTAAGTACTATATTTAGGAGGAAAAGTTGTGATACAGGAAAAGGAGTTGACATCTGGTCTTAGAACTAAGGAAGCAGAAAAAAGAATTAAGGACTTTGGACTTAATGAATTGAAGCACAATAAGAAAACATCGGGATTTAAGATATTTTTATCTCAATTTAATGATTTTATTGTTTGGGTGTTAATTGCAGCTACTGTAATCTCAGGATTTATTGGAGATAAGGCAGATGCAGTTACTATACTTATAATAATTGTTATTAATGCAATACTAGGATTTGTTCAAGAATTTAGAACCGAAAAATCATTGGAGGCATTAAAAAATCTAGCAGCTCCAACGTGTAAAGTTTTAAGAGATGATAGTATAAAGATCATAAATTCGATTTATTTAACAATTGGAGATCTTGTTATTTTAGAAGCTGGAGATAGGATACCTGCCGATGGATTTTTTATTCAGAGTTCAGGAGTAGTTGTCGATGAATCATTGTTAACTGGTGAATCAGCTGGTGTAAATAAGGATACTAAACAATACATGGCAAAGGCGTCACAATTAAAAGTAGAAAATGGAACTAGTGATTACAGTTTAGAAAAGAAAAAGAAACAATCAAACAAAAGTAATCTAGGTTTTATGGGTACAACTGTAGTAAAAGGAAAAGGTTTATTTAAAGTTGACTGCATAGGCATGAATACCGAAATGGGAAAAATAGCAGATTTAATTCAAAATATTGAGGAAGAAAAATCTCCTTTAAATAAAAGATTAGATTCACTAGGCAAAGTTTTAGTAATTATCTGTATTATAATATGTGCTCTTGTTACTATAATGGGAATAATAAGAGGAAATGATGTAACAGAGATGTTCTTACTTGGAGTTAGCCTTGCAGTTGCAGCAATTCCAGAAGGCCTAGCTGCTATTGTTACAGTTGCATTAGCTATTGGAGTGTCGAGAATGCTCAAGAAGAATGCGCTTGTAAGAAAGCTTCCAGCAGTAGAGACTTTAGGCTGTACATCTGTGATATGCTCTGATAAGACCGGAACTTTAACCCAAAATAAAATGACTGTAAAGGAAGTCTATTTAAATGGTAGAATTTATGAACTTGAAAAAGAAAAATTAAGTGAATTTACAAAATTTATGAAAGCACTTGTTTATTGTAATGATTGTAATTATGATTTTACTAAGAAAAAGATGAATGAAACGCTTCATGGAGATCCAACAGAAACAGCATTAATAAATATGTTTTTTAGTGAAGTTAAAGAACTTGAGACATTTATATCTAAGACTAATAGAGTATTTGATATACCTTTTGACTCAAATAGAAAGATGATGTCTGTAATAGTGAATGATGGAGAAAAAGAAACTTGTTATGTAAAAGGTGCTCCAGAGAGATTAATAGAAAGATGTGATTTTATATTGGAAAATAATAAAATCAAACCATTCACATATCAAAAGAAAAAGCAAGTGGGTGATTTTATTACGGCAATGTCATCTAGAGCGCTAAGATGTATAGCAGGAGCTTATAAAGAAGAACATTTAACAAGGGGAGAGAAGTTAGAGCAAAATTTGATTTTTTTAGGCATAGCAGGAAGTATAGATCCGCCTAGAAAAGAAGCTAGAGATGCAATCTTGAAATGTAAGCTTGCAGGGATAAAGCCTATTATGATAACTGGAGATCATCAAAATACAGCTCTTGCAATAGCAAAATCTTTAAACATATGTAATACTTCTGAACAAGTTATGACAGGTGATGAAATTGAAGAAATAAGTGATTTAGAATTAGAAGGCAAAGTGAAAAAAATAAGAGTATTTGCAAGGGTTTCACCTAATCATAAATTAAGAATTGTAAGGGCATTTAAGAAGACCGGAAATATTGTTGCTATGACAGGAGATGGTGTAAATGATGCACCAGCTATTAAAGAATCTGACATAGGCATTGCAATGGGAATCTCAGGTACAGATGTAACTAAAGAAGCATCATCTATGATTCTCATGGATGATAATTTTGCAACTATAGTTGCAGCTGTGGAAGAGGGAAGAATAATATATGACAATATAAGAAAATTTATAAGATATTTATTATCTTGCAACCTTGGAGAAGTATTAACAATGTTTTTAGCAACAGCATTTTATTTACCGAATCCACTAAGTCCAATACAAATTTTACTTGTGAATTTGGCTACTGATGGTCTTCCAGCCATAGCACTTGGAGTTGATCCACCAGAACAAGATATAATGAGACAACCTCCAAGAGAAAAGGGGGAGAGCATATTCGCGAGAGGTCTTGTGGAAAAAATAGTGATTAGAGGTGCATTAATAGGATTATGTACATTGCTATCATTTATGGTAGGTAGATATTATAAAATGGATTTGGAAACATGCAGAACTTTAGCATTGTGTACATTAGTTATGTCACAACTGATACATGTATTTGAATGTAGATCAGAAAGGCATTCAATCTTCCAAATAAAATTATTTACAAATCCATATTTAGTGGGAGCTGTTGCAATATCAGTAATCTTAATATGTTCAGTATTATATATACCATTTTTGCAAGGTGTATTCCACACTGTAGCATTATCATTTAGTCAATGGCTTATCGTAATGTTCTTTTCAGGAATAATTGCACTTATTAACAGTGTATATCTATTGATTAAATCTAAATATTAAAGGTATTGTGAAATACTTTAAGTATAGAAATGAACAACTGAAAAAGGGTATACTTGTTTGCTTCGATTACTGAAAATTTTCAAAGAATTTCTATCATTTCAAGACAAAAAAAACTATTCAACTCATATGCACTCAAACAACAATAGTTTTTCACCCTGAAATGATGAAACTCTAATGAGATTTTTTTCTGATGCACTCTGCGCACACAAGTATACCCCTTTTTTTGTGTGCAGATATCTAACTTTAAGGCACTATCAAAAAAAATAACAAGTCAGTATGCCAGTCTATTTTGGGTCATACTACTTCAGTAATATTAGCTGATAACCTACTATGAGGTAACATTACTTCCTTGTCTGAAACAAAATATACATCGCATCTTTGACTTGTTATTTCGATGATTTATACGAAGAGTATAGTTTTAAATCTAGGTATATATATTGTGCAATACCTAGATTTTGTTAAGTACTATCTTCTCATATTATTCGATTGTTGACGTGATTTTTTTAGTTGGCTGTGATCTACTGGGACTAAATCTTTTTTTGTTGTAAGATTCAGTACATTCATAATTTGTATTTGTTGCGAATTTTCCTTCTTGTTATCCTTTTCTCCTGTAACGCCCATAATAATAACTTTATTTCCTTGTTTTACAGAGATGAATTCTGGTTTCTTAAACCATCTGTTTTTTTTGTACCAACACTTAACAACCATTTTACCAACTTCAGGTTTAACCACCATTTCAACCATTAATCTATTGAAGATAATGTAATTCTTTTCAATAAGCTTTATAGATAAAATAGTTCCAGATATACTCGTAATTCTATCACCGTATTTTTCCATATAAGCATTTTGAAAATAGTTACCAAATTTACTGCTTATTTTTTCTTTAAGACTCATAATAATTACCCCTTTACATAAAAATATCGATTATACTTATAATATTTTATTATTATACCATATGTTTAATGATATTGGTCAAATTTTTACTCGGTATAAATAAATTAATGGATTTTTTTATCGTAATTTATTTATTAAGAAAATACAGTAGTTAATAAAAGTGTTAGATGCGTTTATCGTTGGTAATTATTCATCATATTGGCTATAATATAATAAGGTTTATTAAAGAAAATAAATAGTTAATTAGTCTATTTATTATGATAATGAGGTGAGCTATGAAAAATGTAATATTACATGTAGATATGGATGCTTTTTTTGCATCTGTTGAACAAAGAGATAATCCAGATTTTAGAGGTAAGCCAGTTATTGTAGGAGGAATAAGCGAGAGAGGAGTTGTATCAACTTGCTCTTATGAAGCTAGAAAATTTGGTGTTCATTCAGCTATGCCTATATTTATGGCTAGAGAGAAGTGTCCAAATGGAATATATGTTTCTGGTAGATATGGTAAGTATACAAAAGTATCTCAAGAAATATTTGAAATATTAAATGAGGTGACTCCATTAGTTGAACAAGTATCTATTGATGAAGGTTTCTTGGATTTATCGCAAGGAAAAATTAAAGATGGAATTGAAGCCGCGAGGTATATTAAAAATAAAGTCTATAAAGAAGTTAATTTAAATTTATCTATTGGTATATCTTATAATAAATTTTTAGCAAAGCTTGGATCAGATTGGAATAAGCCAAATGGAATCAAAGAAATAACAAAGGAAATGATTCCAGATATACTTTTTCCTCTTGATATATCAAAGATTCATGGATTAGGTAAAGTATCAAGAGCTAAATTAAATAATATGGGAATATATAATATAAAAGATCTATATTATATGCCTAAAGAATTTTATATAGAGTATTTGGGGAAAAGTGGTATTGAAATATATGATAGAATTCGAGGCATTGATAATAGAAAAGTGGAAAGTATTCATGAAAGAAAATCTGTTGGAAAGGAAACGACTTTGAAATTTAATACTAAAAATAAAGAAGAATTATTACAATATATAAAAGAATTTTCTTTTGAGATAGAAGAGATTTTAAAGAGTAAAAATGCTATTGGAAAAACTGTAACTTTAAAATTTAAAACTAAGGACTTTGAAAATCACACTAAAAGTAAAACTTTGAACAATTATATATGTACCAATACTGAAATTTTTAAAGTTGCTGAGGAATTATTAGGAAGTGAAGAATTAAAGGAAGAAGTAAGATTAATAGGCATTAGCATATCTTCATTTAAAGAAAAAGAAGTTCATCAAATGAGCTTTCTATAGTTAGGGGGCTGTTGCAAAATGCAATAGCCTTTTTGTTGTAAAAGTAAAAATGTGAATTCAAAAGAA
>LIDZ01015712.1_pt1 | contig 33478 bp, 28 predicted proteins | sample 644651 | NCBI WGS metagenome assembly LIDZ01 (sample SAMN03856242, study PRJNA289617) | food metagenome | isolation source: wine grapes on drying loft during traditional withering process | host: Vitis vinifera cv. Corvina | place: Italy: Gargagnago di S. Ambrogio di Valpolicella | collected 2014-01 | reverse complement strand
ATTCCAAGGTGCCCATATAGCGGCCTGCCTCATCCCGTACAGCAAAGTAACGAATATAGATGAACTTATCCTTCATCGCAATCCAGAAGTCCTCTGCATCCTTGCGTCCGGCCTTGAAATCCTCGAGCAGCTTCTCAACGACATGTACACTTTGCGGCGGATGACAGTTCTGGACCGTGCGGCCAATGACGGCTTTAGTTCGAGCAAAAATACGCTCCTTGCCGTGGGAGAAATAACGAACAACATCATTCTCGTCAATAAAGGTTAGATCAACCGGCAGATGATTCATAACAGCCTCCAGCTGTTGCATGGACAGAAGACCCGTCTCAAAGCGAATAAAGCCTTGTGGCGCTGTTTCTGTTTCTTCGGATTCTTCCTGCTGATCCCCAGAAGCCGCCCCTTCTGGTTCGGCGACACGAACCGGAATCCATTCCCGCTCCGGTGCTGTCAAGCAGAAGCCTATCTCATCACTTTCACGTGCGATTTTGACCCATTCGTCTTCAGTCAGCTTATCCAGCGCCATCGGCAGAAGAATATTCTCTTCCTTAAAGATCATCTCATTCACTTCAGTAATGATAAGCGCAAGTGCCTCATTTATCTCTGCTTGTTCTCCTTGGAAATTGCTGAGAAGCACCTTGGCCCCTTTTATCATATTGCGAATGTTATCATCGACGCCCCACATGACTTTAGTCGGTCCATAAATACCGTACTTCTCGAGGTAAGGGAATACCAGATTCTCCTTGCGGCTATAGTGCTTATCGAGGTCCAGCAGCAGGCTCAAATCCTCCAGCAGCTTAAAAATGATCTCCTCGCTAGCGTTCTTCTGGAACTTATCCGCGTGCAGTTCGAGACGGAAATTGACCAGCCGTTCGATTTCACGGTTCTCAAGCTTAAAGGTATGCACGGGGTGACCCGGTTGTTCTTCGGGTGTGCTGGAACGGTGAATGGCCTCAATTGAACCTTTGAAGATCGCTGTATGCACCGAGCAAAGGCGTTGCACCTCCGAAACAGGAATACCTTCTTCTGTCATTAGGGAATGCTCCATAGCAGAGATTTCCGCTACAGTTACATCGCCCACAGCTTCTGCAAACCGGGCCTTTACTTCTTCTACACTTTTACCTGCATGCAGTTCCTTAATAATCTCTCTTAGCATAGCCTGACGGCGTGTTTGTTCCGGTACATCAACCTCACGGTTATTTATCAGTTCGCTCATTATAATTTCTCCTCTTATCGAAGTCTTGTGAACTACGTTGCTCTATTCAAGTACCTTGAAGCCGTGTTGTTGAAAAATCAGCCTGGCGGTATCCTTGTCTATTTTCTTCAGCTTGAAGCCTTTGGAGAGGGTCATGAAGCGGCCGGCGGTCTGAAGCATACCGGGCTTTACAATATCGTGAAAACCCAACTCCACCATAATATCGATCACTTCAGGATGCCGATCCACCAATTCAAAGATGGACTCATCCATCTTCAGCACTTTTTCCATGTGCGCCACTCCTTATTGAGAACTTTTCTCAACAACAGATTAGCATAGGCAAAATAGGGTCATTGTGATTCCAGTCACAAACCTAAAAAAGATGCACAGAATCTTATCAACTTGTGAGAAGATTGCATGCATCTAATGAATACGGTTTAAATTCCCCACGACAAAAAGACCGCCTCCTTCCGCTTTTAAAAGCATGGGAAACCGCCTTTTATCTTATAGATTAGAAATAATGTTGTACTTTACAGCGTTACACCTGTCTTGAAAATGGCAATCTCACGGAAGTTATTCTTCTCGTTGTTGACGAGTTCGCCGCTTGCTACATCAATAATGTAGCGGATGAAACTGCGCAGGACATCATCTGCTAAGCCGTCTTCCACCAACACACCCGCATTGAAATCAATCCAGTGGCGTTTGCCTTCGAAGAGGGGCGAATTGGTGGATACCTTCATCGTTGGCACAAATGTACCAAATGGAGTTCCCCGACCCGTAGTGAAGATCACCAGTTGGCAGCCTGCTGCTGCAAGCGCAGAAGAGGCTACCAGATCATTGCCAGGCGCATTAAGCAGATTCAGACCTTTGTTATGGATGGACTCCCCGTATTTCAGCACATCCATAACGGTCGAGGTACCCGATTTCTGTGTGCAGCCCAGTGATTTGTCCTCCAGTGTAGTAATTCCACCTGCTTTATTACCCGGAGAGGGATTCTCATACACTGGCTGTTTATAATCCATAAAATATTGTTTGAAGTCGTTGATGAGATCAACGATCTTGTGGAATACCACTTCATCCGCTGCGCGTTCCATCAGAATCTTCTCTGCGCCGAACATTTCTGGAACTTCTGTTAGCACAGTTGTGCCGCCCTGGGCAGCCATGAAGTCTGACAGACGTCCCAAGAGCGGGTTAGCAGTGATGCCTGACAGACCATCGGAGCCTCCGCATTTCAGACCAATCTTTAACTCGGAAAGTGCAACCTCTTCGCGATGATCACCTTGTACATTATTGAAGATTTCCTTCAGCAGCTTTACGCCTTCTTCAACCTCATTGTTAACTTCCTGGGAGACCAGGAACTTCACGCGGTTCTCATCATAACTGCCAAGAGATTCTTTAAAGATCTGCAGATTGTTGTTCTCACAGCCAAGTCCAAGCACGAGTACACCACCGGCATTCGGATGCTTCACCGCATCTCCCAGAATCGTGCGGGTATTGGCGTGATCGTCACCCAGTTGGGAGCAACCGTAATTATGCTTCAGCACCAGCAGATTATCAAATGGAGCAATATCTCCAACCTCAGCTTTAAAGGTATTGATGATCTGCTCAGCGACACCATTGACACAGCCTACTGTAGGAACAATCCACAGCTCGTTGCGGATACCTACGGAACCATCTAGACGTTTGTAGCCCTTGAACGTTAGATTCTCAGCCACAAAAGGATTAGGCGTCAGCTTCTGTACGAAGCTATACTCTTCTACCCCTGTCAGATTAGTCTTGGTATTATGGGTATGCACCCACGCACCCGGAGCAATGGGCGTTATAGCATGACCGATCGGATATCCGTATTTCATTACATTTTCGCCTTCATTTATGCTGCTGAGTGCGATTTTGTGACCTCTGGCAATATCCTCGATGATGGCAATTTCCTTCACCCCAATAACAATGTTGTCGCCTGCTTTGTAGTCTTTGAGCGCAACAGCCACATTATCGGTATCATTGATTTGCAGTACCTCTTTCATGGTCTTAATCATATAGGTTGACCTCCTAAATCATAATCTTAGTGATGCGCCGGTTTCTTAACGAGGTCTTGCAGGGCTTGCTTCATGCCAATCTTCTCAATAGCAACCAAACCTTGAGCTACCTTATCCGTAAGGCCAGCTACTTCATTTAGATTGCAGCCCCAACGGTTAGTAGCTCCCAGCACTTCAGCGGTCAGCACACGCAAGCTTGCCTCTGAACCATCACAGCTCTTCCAAAGGGAAGCGAACCATTCCAGAATATCAGCATCATCAGCCAGTTGAATCACTTCGGCACCTCTTCGTCCGCTGTAGAAGGAAAGCAAGGCACTCAGGGAAAATACAAGCTTCTCAGGCAGCTGTCCTTTGGATTCCACGTATTGAAGCAAAGAAGGCAGATCTCTTGTCTTGAACTTCGACACAGAGTTAAGCGAGATACTCATCAGATAATGCTGCACATAAGGATTCAAGAACCGTTCCAATACCGCATCGGCAAAAGAGTTCAATTCTTCAACTGGCAAATCCAATGTAGGAATAATCTCTTCATATATTAATGACTTCACGAATGGGCCAACTTCTTCATGTTCAATAGCTTCAGCAACAGTGTCGATACCATATAGATAAGCTACCGGTGTAAGCGCTGTGTGCGCACCGTTAAGAATTCTCACTTTGCGCGTGCGGTAAGGCGCCATATCATCTACTACGAGCACATTAAGTCCTGCCAGATGAGCTGGGAATTCATTTTTAATCCACTCAGGGCCTTCAATTACCCACAGGTGGAACTGCTCGCCAACAACAACAAGTTTATCCTCGTAGCCCAGTTCTGCCGTAATCTCAGCAATCGAGTCTCTTGGGTAACCAGGAACAATCCGATCCACCAAACTGCAGCAGAACGTATTGGCCTCATTCAACCAATTCACGAAACCTTCACCAAGGTTCCACAGCTCTGCATATTTCAAAACAATCTTTTTCAACTCATCACCATTGCGGTCAATCAGCTCACACGGAATAAGGATGAAGCCTTTGGAAGAGTCACCCTTAAAGAACTCATAACGACGGTGTAAAAGGGCTGTCAGCTTCCCGGGGAAACTGCTCTGTGGTGCATCGCTTAGCTTGTCGCCAGCTTCAAAAGCGATACCCGCTTCCGTCGTATTGGAAACCACAAAACGTAGCTCAGGGTTCTCAGCAAGCTGCAGATACTCTGCATGTTGGGTATAAGGATTGAGTGTGCGAGTAATACAGTTGATCACTTCATGTTCTTTCAGTGCTTCGCCATCCTTAATTCCCTGCAGGTAGAGTGTGTACAATCCATTCTGCTCGTTAAGCATTTCCGAAAGACCATTCGCCAGCGGCTGAACTACAACAACACCGCCATTGAAGTCAGTTTGCTGATTCATCTTGTGAATCTGCCAATCCACGAAGGCGCGCATGAAGTTGCCTTCACCGAATTGCAGCACCTTCTCAGGATACTGCTTATAAGCTTTCCAACTGTCACTGTTCAATCTTTCCATGTTTATTCCTCCCTAAAATGCACACGTTAAAATTATTTTAAGTTCTTTTTTTATATATACATATTATCATTATTTAACACTAAATGCACACGTGAACATAAATATTAAATGAGACTAATCCTTTACGATTCAAAAGGTCCGTCTTCATCTCAATTTACAAGGAACTGGACCTCTATTGCAAAAGATTTCTAACCGATTTTCTAATAATCAACTCTGTCTTGATCGAGATACGTCCATCTTCTTCTGGCGGTCTCTTGATTATACTTAGAATTCGCTGTGCCCCTTGTTCACTAATCGTTTCAATCGGACGTTTCACTGTCGTAAGCGAAGGATTCGTAAACAGTGAGAAGCCACTGTCATCAAAGCCTACAATGGAGATATCCCTAGGAACCTGAAGTCCTCGCTCAAACACACTGTTCATCGCTCCGATTGCCATATCATCATTGGAGCAAAATACAGCTGTTGGCGGTCTATCCAAGTCCAATAGTTGGCTCATTGCTAGGTAGCCGCTTTGCATGTCATAATTCCCGCGCACCATATAATCATTCCGTACAGCAATCCCGTGACCGATCAGCGCTCCGATGAAGCCATCTCTGCGCTCCTGCGTAGATTTAAAGCCTTCTACACCTTCAATAATCGCAATGTCTTTATGCCCGCGCTGTATCAGGTATTCCCCTGCATGAAAGGCACCTTCGCGGTCATTGGATATAATGTTGATAATAGAACGATCCTCAATCTGCCGGTTCAGCACAACGATCGGAATTCCTTGCTGGACTACGTGGTAAATGAACTTATTATCTGCTTCACTCTGACTCATCAGAATAATACCGTCAAACCGTTTACTATGAATGGAGGAAAAATCAGCATAATCGTCGATACCACGAATGAATAAATTATACTCGACATCAATCACATTGTTTACACCACGAATGGTGTCGGAAAAGAAACTGGAGGAAGTCCCTGTGGCAATGCTCGTAAAGAACAGACCAATGGTATAAGACCGCTGCAGCACAAGACTCTTGGCGTTGTAATTCGGAACATAGTTGAGCTGAGAGGCGATCTCCGCAATTTTTTTGCGAGTAACCTCTTTAATTAGCGGGCTGTTGTTGAGTGCTCTCGATACAGTGGTATGAGATACATTTGCCAATTTGGCAATATCCTTAATAGTGGGTGCCATGGAGTCTACCTTCCTTATCCAACGGGTTTAGCTCTTCCATGTAAGGATATCATAACCTCAGGCTTTTTTCACAGGACAGTTTCACACTATATCGCTTATTGAAGTGCTTTAGTCTGCAATTCCAAGACAATTTCTGCGTGCTTCTTGTCTGTAAGCTTGTACATAAAGCCGATGATAACCATGGCAATCGCCAAGGCAACAGCCGGATAGAGCATGAGCAGCCCTCTAATACCGAGCAGTGCAGTTGAAGTTTGAGCCACGTTAGGCACATAACCAACCAGTGCGAGACCAATACCGGACAAGAAGCCGGACAAGGATTGCGCCAGTTTACGCGAGAAGTTGAACAATGAGTAGGTTGTAGCTTCTTTACGTTCGCCTGATTTCCACTCGCCGTAATCGATAATATCAGACACAAGTGCCCAAGTGATGCCGTTAGGGATACTGATACCGATAAAGGCGATACTGGCCAGAAAGGTGAAAATGTAAACGTTGGACGGCATCATAAAGTTAATGGAATCGGCGATGATACTGACTCCAAGGCCAAGCATTGCCGTTTTCTTTTTACCGAATATTTTAACCAGCTTAGGTAAGAACAGCACACCAATAAATGACGAGCCAATAATAATGAAGTTCATGTATGCCATCAGACTTACATTGCCCAGATTATACTGCGCAAAGTAGACAAGCATAGCAGACTTAATGTTATACGCTGAAATGGTGAAAATGGTCATTAGTACAAGCACAAGCAGTGGTTTATTTGAAACAAAGGTTTTAATGATTACCTTGAAACTAAGTTTTTCTTTAGGCGCATGCTGCACCGCAATTCTTTCTTTCGTATTGCGATAACAAAAGATAAACGCGAGAATACCGACTATCGACATAATCCCCATGACAAGAGGATAAGCAAATTTCTCATGCGCACCATACTTGGTGAAGAACAGAATGAGGGGCATAACGATAATACTGGTCAGGAACAAAGCACCGAGTGAACCCGCCTGCCGGAAGGAGGCTAGCTTTGCACGTTCTTCCGAATTCTGCGTAACGACAGACCCGAGTGAGCCATAAGGAATATTCAGGAATGAATAACCGACGCCCCAGATCATATAAGACACATAAGCATAAATTAACTTACCTGTGCCCGAGAGGTTGGGAGAGATGAAAGTGAATACAGTCAGGATAGCCAAGGCAATACTTCCGAAAATAAGGTAAGGTCTGAATTTACCTTTAGGGCCAATATTTTTACGATAGTCAATCGAAGAACCAACAATCGGATCACAAAAGGCTGCGAACAGCTTGCTGACAAGGAAGATCCCTGCGGCATATTTAGCCGAAATACCAGCCACATCCGTGAAAAATTTAAGCAGATACAATTGTCCAAGATCGAACATAAAACCGTTTCCAAAGTCACCCATTCCATAGGCTACTTTTTCTTTTAATTTAAGAGGCTCCTGCCCTTCTGTTGCTACAATCCCTGGCTCAACGCTTTTCTTGAGGGCTACTGTACTCATCATTAAACACTTCCTTTATCCCTAATTTTAATTAAAAAATTAAATATATATTGTGATATAATTCACATGTATCCAAATAAATGTGCTATTGGCGTGCCAATGCAAGGGGGAGCCACCAAGTGTATGCTTAGCGGCACTTCCCTGCTTAGCCCATGTTATATGAATGAATTATTTAGTCACTAATACTGGCTGCGAGAAATTAAAATATTGCTTAGCGTTGTTATAGCAAATGTTCTCGATCATGTTGCCGAGCAGTTCCATATCGTCCGGAGCCTCTCCAGCTTCTACCCATGAGCCTACAAGATCACATAAAATTCTTCTAAAGTACTCATGTCTTGTATAAGATAAGAAGCTTCTCGAATCTGTCAGCATCCCGACAAATTGACTAAGTACACCGAGATTAGCCAGCGTATTCATTTGCTCCAGCATGCCGTCCTTATTATCGTTGTACCACCAAGCGGTTCCGAATTGGATCTTACCGGCAACGCCGCCACCTTGGAAGCTGCCCATTAGGCTGGCGATAACATGGTTGTCATTCGGGTTGAGCGAGTATAGAATCGTCTTCGGCAGCGCACCCTCACGGTCCAAAGCATCCAATAATCCTACTAACGGCTTGGCGATAACACCGTCATTGATGGAATCATAACCGGTGTCCGGTCCAAGACGACCAAACATTACGCTGTTGTTATTGCGCAGTGCATGAATATGGAACTGCATCACCCAATCCAGCTCACTGTACAGTTTGCCGAGGAATACAAGCGTGAAGCCTTTGTATTTCTTCTCTTCACTCTCACTGACACTACCTTCGTTGAAGCCTTTAGCAAAGATAGCGGTAGCTTCTTCCAAGGTAGCCGCTTCGAACATTACTGCATCTAGAGCATGGTCAGAGACACGGCCACCTGCAGCATGGAAGAATCTCACTCTGCTCTCCAGTGCATCAAGGAACTGTCCGTAATTCTCAATAGCAGTTCCAGAAGCCGAACTGAGCTGAGCTACCCAAGGCTTAAAAGTAGGCCGGTTAATTTCCAACGCTTTATCAGGACGGAAGCCAGGAACTACCCTTGCTGTGAAGCCCGTCAATCCAGTGATCTTCGTATGATATTCTAAATTATCTATCGGATCATCAGTGGTACATACCGTGGTGACATTCGACTTCACAATCAGATCGCGTGCTCCGAAGCCTTCGCCCTGCAGTTGTTTGTTCACTTCTTCCCAGATCTTTGGAGCATTAGCTTCATTGAGCAGATCATATACGCCGAAGAAGCGTTGCAGTTCAAGATGTGTCCAATGATACAGTGGATTGCCAATGATCATCGGCACCGTTCTGGCCCAAGCCAGAAACTTATCATAGTCACTTGCGTCGCCGGTGATGAATTTCTCTTCAACCCCGTTAGCACGCATAACTCTCCATTTGTAATGGTCACCGTATAACCAAGCTTCAGTGATATTGTTGAAGGTTTTATTCTCGAAAATTTCCTTAGGGCTGAGGTGGCAATGATAATCAATAATCGGCATATCCTTTGCATGTTTATGAAACAGCTGGGTTGCTGTCTCATTCGACAACAAGAAGTTCTCATCCATAAATCGTTTAGCCATGAGTTCTGTTGCTCTCCTTTAAAATCAGATGGCGATCCAAAATGTTTAACGTGAACATTTATACGTATGAACTGCTAAAATTATACCTTATTCGATCCATTATCTAACGAATAATAATATAATTTTTCCATTGAATCAATATTGTTCACGTGAACATTTCATCCTTATTGTAAACGTTATTCTTAGATGTGCAAGCCTTTTTAGACAATCTATTGTTACAGTTATATGAACTTCAGAGGTTCTGTTATAGTACACCTTTCGGATTTATTATTACAGTTGTGCATAATTTCACAATATCTAATTTGATCTATTCCATTGCTAAATTCAATGCCAAACCCCTTACTGTAAAGGGGAATTGCCTTTGGTATAAGGACAAAAAATAAGCCGTGATTCCTTGAGTTGAAGGATTCACGGCTTATTAACTTTCGAAACTGAATTACTTATCGAGCGATTCGCTCCAATCGTGTACCATTGTACCTTCGAGATATTTTTCTGCATCCATAGCTGCCATGCAGCCCGTACCGGCCGCCGAAATGGCCTGACGATATCGGGTATCCTGCACATCTCCGCAAGCGAACACGCCTGGAATATTCGTCTCTGTTGTTCCGGGAGTAACCACGATGTATCCATTAGCATCTGTGGTTATCTGCCCACCCAAGAAAGAGGTGTTCGGCGTATGACCAATAGCGATAAATACACCATCAGCTTCGACAAGTTCATCCTGGCCCGTTATATTGTTATGAACCGTCAGCCCTTTAACACCCTTATCATCCGTTGTTACCTCAAGCGGTATGCGGTCAAGTGCCCAAACTACCTTACTGTTATCGCGCGCACGGTCCTGCATGATCTTCGAAGCACGCAGTTCCGGACGGCGATGAACCAAGGTTACGCTGGAGGCAAACCTTGTCAGGAAGCTAGCTTCCTCCATCGCGGAGTCGCCTCCTCCAACCACGACAATTTTTTTGCCGCGGAAGAAGAATCCGTCACAAGTCGCACAGGTGCTGACCCCACGTCCTACGTTCTCCTGCTCACCCGGTATTCCTAAATAGCGGGCAGAAGCACCCGTTGAGATAATCACCGACTCCGCTTCCAGCACACCAAGTCCATCTACAGTTACTTTAAATGGACGCTGCGAGAAATCTACTGAATCTACCCAACCACTCTTAAATTCAGCACCAAAACGTTCAGCCTGTTTGCGCATACTGTCCATCAGATCTGGACCCAGAATCCCATCTGGAAAGCCTGGGAAATTCTCTACTTCTGTCGTCGTTGTCAGTTGTCCACCCGGCTGCAAACCTTCAATCACCAATGGGCTTAGATTGGCACGTGCCAAATAGATAGCAGCTGTCAGCCCAGCCGGACCTGTTCCGATTACAATCGTTTTGTACATAACAGTGGCCTCCTCATGATAAGGTATATTTTGGATACATCAGGATAAGAGAGAACTCGATTCATCATACGTTTAGATGATCATCACTTGGTCTTTATATATTTTCGGTAAACGGAGACAAGCTGTTGTTCATACTATCCTGGATCTGGCATTCATCATCGATCCGTCTAGCATAACGGCTTACCATTGAAGTAGAAACGCCATAACGCTGAGCCACTTCACGGAATGTGACCGGCTGACGATGCAGCTTGGCCGTTAGGTACTCCAATGCGGCGCACCAGCCTCCGGCATGGCGGATAAAGGGAACGTCCGGATAAAGGCTGCCTACAAACTGCTTCCAGAGTAGCTCAGCATCTTTCTTCTGAGCTGCATCGTACCTCCGATCCATCATCCCAAGCGTCTGATCGATGACTCTTTGCCAGTCCTCTTTCCATTCAGGCTGCCCTTTATGTCGCAGAGCAGGGGCTTCCTTCTCTTCCATAAGCGGAATTCCCTCTTCGGAGCCGCTGCCGATTAACCGCTGCAGACTGAGCAGCGCCGCCTCCTGCAGCTTATCCTCCTGTAAAGGCTGCTGGTCCAAAAGTCCCTGCAGAATCTCGGACATCTCTTCATCTTCGATCCACCGGAGAGCTTCTGTAACCTGCAGCTTCGTGTTAGCGTCCCCGTAACGCAGAGCCCAGAAGAACGAGGAACGCAGCAACGGATTATTAGCTACTTCTTCCGTGAAGCTGCCTTTATTATTCTTCCAGTGCTTTAACTGCTCTTGAAAAGGTAACTGGTAATTGTAACTGATTGGTGGCAGTGTTTTGCCATCTCCCTGTGCTTGCTGCAGTTGCGCCAGGAAAAAGCGTGGAACAACCGACTCCGGGTCCAGCTTAATCGCCTGCTGCCAGCAGCGCCGGGCCTCGGTATACAGCCCACTGTTGCTGGCCGCAGCCGCACAATAATGATACAATGCCGCGTCTCCGCCAACCTCTTCATCCTTCAACAGGCGGCGAAAATGACCATAGGCAATTCTATGGCGTCCCAGAATCCCCATCGTCGTAGCCAGCTTGAACACATGCTCCTGATGAAAAGGAACGATCGCTTCAAGCATAAGCAGCAATTTGTCCAATTGCTCCCGTCCAGCTTCATATTGCAGAAAAATCGCCATATTACACAGTGCATGCAGGTTTCCAGAATCCTGCTTCAGCACCTCCATAATACACTCCTTAGCTTTGGTGAATCGACCCATATAGAAATATGCAAGAGCCAGATTATTATGTGCCGCCAAAAAGTCCGGTGTGTTCTTAACGATTTCCTCAAGCAGATTGATGGCTTGTGTAAACTTCCCTTCCTCTAAGAGAGTTCGGGCCCGTTCATGCTCTATTACACCTTCCCGGCTCTTAATCCGGATCAGTGGAGCGGGACGATCAAGCTCATACTGCAGCAATTCCATCAGTTCCTCTGACTCAGCCAGAAACTCACCGTTAGCATCTTCTTCAAGATACGTAACCAGCGAACGTTCTGCCTCTTCAAAGCTTTCCATATTAGCGAAGTTGTTAGCCATATAGAAATGACATTCCGTCATTGCAGGATCAATATTTTCCAGAACATGGGTCAAAATCTCATTAGAGGCTTCATAATCCCCCATCTCTGACAAGACACCTGCTATGTTGCAATGATTGACTGGATTCTCCGGTTCATATTCAACAGCTTTGCGAAAATTCTTTAATGCCTTATCATATTGAAAGCGGTCCAGTGACCGGACGGCTCTTTCAAAGAAAAAATTGGCATCCAGAGTGACGGGAATTACATTGCCGTTATTCACATCATTCTCTGAAGTTTTCTCAATCATGGAAGCAAGACACCTCCCTTGTAAACTTGCTTATCCTCACGAAAAACAGGAGTGCGGCGCCATAAGGCATACCGGAGCTCCGAACTTAATTGTTCTCCGTTACCCTTTAGGGTCCGGCTGTTCTTCACACAGTATACCACATGTGATAGGGGGATTCTCAAGTTGGGAACTTGGTCAGTACGCGGGAAAACTAGAAAGAGAAAGGCTTGCAAAGATAAATAATTCGAAAAAAAAGACGCGGAATCTAAATTCCTGCGTCTCTGAATAGTTTGTCGATCGAACCGCCTTCGATAATAATACGTGTGGTCTCAGCCAGCATCGGTGCAACAGATAAAACGGTGAACCGGCTCGAATGATCATCCGGCAAGGCTATAGAGTCAGTTACAATCACTTCCTGAATATAGGGGTGATTCATCTTTTCCAGCGCAGGTCCGGAGAATAGTCCGTGCGTAGCGCAGACGATACTGTTCTTTGCGCCTCGCTCCTTCAGACCTTCTACCACATTTACAATCGTCGTGCCTGTATCGATCAAGTCCTCAATAATAATAGGAGTACGTCCCTCCACATCACCAATCACATGCGTGATGACTGATTCATTGTGGGCTGGCCGCTTCTTGATCATAATAGCAAAAGGTGAATCAAGCTTGCTCGCAAGCTTCTCAGCCATAGATGCACGTCCGGCATCGGGTGAGACAATTACAGGGTTAGTAATTCCCTGCACCTTCAAATATCCGCTGATCAGATCCAAAGCAGTCAAATGATCGACCGGAATATTAAAGAAACCCTGAATCGCTGCGGCATGCAGATCGATAGTAATGATACGGTTTGCGCCTGCTGTCGTAAGTACATCAGCGACCATTTTCGCCGAAATGGGTTCGCGCGGCGCAGATTTACGCTCCTGCCGAGCATAACCATAATAAGGAATAATAATATTGACTGTACGGGCTGATGCACGTTTTGCGGCATCAATCATAACAAGCAGTTCTACGAACAGCTCATTAATGGGGTGGGAGAGGGATTGCACCAAAAATACGTCGCAGTTCCGGATGCTCTCTTCGTAGTGCACGTAAATCTCGCCGCTCATGAACCGGGTCAGTTTAATCTGGCCCAATTCCACACCAAGCCGTTCTGCAATATCAGCAGCCAACTTTGGATTGGACGAACCGGAAAAAATACGTAATTGATGATGATGCATAGCGCCCTCCTGCGGGATATAATTTATAGTTCAAATGAAACGGATGACCGGCGACGGCCTTCAAATATCGCCAATTCACGAAAGCCAGTATGCCAGAGCATAGTACGAGCCTCTTGCAGACCCTCACCCAGCTTAAAAGGATCATGGGCATCTGAACCCAATGTGAGCGGGATTCCCAGCGTCAGCGCATCCTGCAATATATGCTCCGCCGGAAACATTTCTGCACATGGCTTGGTCAGTCCTGAAGCATTCAGCTCCATGGCGATACCGCTGCCAGCTATAGCTTGTAGAGTTTCAAGCTCCAGCTTGTTGACCTCAGCCTTACCCTCAGGGGTCTGCGGACCGTAACCAAAACGTTTGATAACATCCATATGTCCTATAATATCATATAATCCAGATAACGCGGACTTCTGCACAGCATCGTAATAACGCCGATAGACTTCCATAACATCTTTGCCTTCCCAGCCATGAACCTGCCGGTAATCCGTTATATCCCACTCCCCGAGAAAATGAACGGAGCCAATCAGATAATCCCATGGGTAGGGCGACAACAGCTCACGAATTTGCTCCTCATAACCTTCAATATAATCAGCTTCCAGACCTACCCGCAGCTCTATGATACCGCGATAGCGTTCCTTAAGCGTCAGACATTCTTCTACATAACGGGGCAGTTCATAGAGCGGCATGGCCATCTCAGGGTAATACGTAGCAGGATCTACATGAATGAGCGGCAAATGGTCGGACAACCCTAACTGCTGAAGTCCGAGCTCAATTCCGCGCTGTACATACTCCTCTAGCTTTCCTACAGCATGTCCACAACGCTCATGGTGGGTATGGTAATCGATATGCATGCCAGGCCCTCCTCCCTAGTCGCGGCGTGGCCGTTCGTGGCGGGCACTCAGCTCCTGCATAATCTCGTCCAGCGGAAGCTTGCGTTCCTGCAGCAATACCAGCAAATGATAGATCAGATCGCTGACCTCCAGACGCAGCTCGGCATTGTCTTTATTTTTGGCGGCTATGATCGTTTCGGAGGCTTCTTCGCCCACCTTCTTCAGGATCTTATCCACGCCTTTGTCAAAAAGATAGGTGGTATATGCGCCTTCCGGACGGTCGGCCTCGCGCTCAGCAATGACACGTTCCAGCTCACCCAATACAGCGAAACGATCGCCATCTGTAAGTCCGGCTGCAACACGGTCAACTTCAGCTTTATTTGCAGATTTAGAAGCTGCTGCTGCGGTATTCAGTAAGGGAATCTCACGGTAAAAGCAGGACGTAGCCCCAGTGTGACAAGCTGGTCCTTCAGATATAACCTTCACAAGCAGCGTATCCGTATCACAATCATAATGTATGGAAGTAATGGCTTGCGTGTTGCCTGAGGTAGCGCCTTTATGCCATAATTCACTTCGCGAACGGCTCCAGAACCAGGTCTGCCCGCTTTCCAGCGAAAGCTGTAGCGATTCTTCGTTCATATAAGCGAACATTAATACTTCCAGACTGTTCTCATCCTGCACAATAGCAGGCAGCAGTCCCGCTTCATTCCACCGTATGCCCTCGACGATCTCTTGTTGACTCAGGGCTCTATTCTCTTGCTCTTGACTCATCGGATCTCCACCCCTTTTTGCTTCAGATCTGCTTTCAGATCGTTAATAGCTATCTCTTTATAATGAAAAATAGTCGCCGCTAATCCAGCATCCGCCTTACCTTTCGTAAATACATCGTAAAAATGCTCTTTCTGCCCCGCTCCGCCGGAGGCAATAACAGGAATGCTAAGCAAGTCGCAGACTGCCGAAGTCAGCGCCAGATCGAAACCGTCCTTCGTCCCATCGGCATCCATGCTGGTGAGCAGAATCTCGCCTGCACCCAGCCTTTCCGCTTCTTTGGCCCAGGTCAGTGCTCGGATACCCGTTGGCTTGCGACCGCCATGTGTATACACTTCCCATTCGCCGAATGCTTCATTATATTTGGCATCAATCGCCACTACAATACACTGGGCGCCGAAACGGCGGGCCCCCTCTAGGATTAGCTGCGGATTATTGATCGCCGCCGTATTAATTCCTATTTTATCTGCGCCCGCACGTAAAATTCGCTTCATATCCTCGGGCGTCGATATCCCTCCGCCAACCGTGAAGGGAATCGCAATTTCACCCGCTGTTTGCCGTACCACTTCAACCATTGTAGCGCGGCCTTCCACCGAGGCGGAGATATCCAGGAACACAAGCTCGTCTGCTCCTTCGCGGTCATACAGCGCCGCCAGTTCTACTGGGTCTCCGGCATCGCGTAAATTCACAAAATTAACACCCTTGACGACCCGTCCGTCCTTAACGTCCAGACAGGGTATGATACGTTTTGCTAGCATAATAATCCCTCCTTTATTGCAAAGGCTTTTTCGATCCCCCTAAATCCCCCTTAGCCAAGGGGGACCCCAAGGGCCCCGGCCCTCTGGACACCCGGATAATTGTCTTAAGTGGAACTTAGGCGCTCCTGGGTAACTATGTGCTAATGATCGCTAACCCCTACGGGGCGCTTCGACGGTTGTGCTCCTGCAAGGGCAACACTCAAAACCAAAATCAAAGACAAAGCTAAAATCAAAATCAAAACAGTCGTGTTCCACGGTTCTGACCCTGGTGGGACGGCGGCTTTGCACCGCCTGTGAAAAGAATGAAGACTGAACCGTCGTGTGCTAATTCTACGATGAATTCTATTGCAGAAAGTACATTAGAATTTTCGTTTTCGAGCTTCATTAAGCATTCTAATGTATTTCGTGCAGTAGATTTCCGCTGAATTACTGATTAGGGGCGTTTATCTAGCATTTGATTGTACGAACTGCAATCAAATCATATATAGAGGTCTTGTGAGCCACCTTGTGCGCCATATTGATACTCCTGACGCTGGCTTCCTAACAGATCTTATAGATACTTTAGAAAATCTCGTTTCTACCTCTGGCCCAGCGCTCGCAGCGCCTCGCCTAGTTTAATATTGCCGGTATATAAGGCTTTGCCGACAATAGCACCGACAATACCACTGCCGCTATGTATGTTCAGACGCAGCAGGTCGTCCAGGCTAGTAACGCCTCCGGAGGCGATTACGGTTTTGCCGCTGGTTTTGGCCATCGAGAGGATGCCCTCTACGTTTGGCCCTTGCATCATACCATCGCGGGAAATGTCGGTGTAGATGAACGTTTCCGCACCTTTTGCCGCCAGCTCCTTCGCAAGGTCTTCTGCCCGAATCTCAGAGGTGTTCAACCAGCCATGTGTAGCTACGTAGCCGTTCCGCGCATCAATGCCGATGGCTACTTTGTCTCCGTATTTGGCCAGCACAGCTTCCGTGAATTCATGGTCATTGATCGCTGCCGTCCCAATAATGACCCGGCTTACGCCCAGTCCCAGCAGCTTCTCTACATCCGCAAGCGTGCGGAGGCCGCCGCCAACCTGAACTGGAACATTCGCGTTCGCAGCAATAGCGCCGATAATAGCGTCATTGACAGGATAACCAGCTTTCGCACCGTCCAAGTCAACCAGATGAATAAAAGCTCCACCCTGCTCTTCCCATGATCGTGCCACCATAAGCGGACTGTCGTTGTAAATGGTTTCCTGATCATAATCCCCTTGCATCAATCTAACGCATTTCCCATCCCGGATATCAATCGCCGGATATACAATAAAAGATGACATGTGGCGCTCCCCGCTTTCGTTACTGGATATTTATAACGCGGCTTACGCCGATTCTCGCTTAAGTTTCAAAAAATTACTTAGCAGCTGCATACCCAGCTCCCCACTTTTCTCCGGATGGAACTGCATGCCGAACACGTTGCCTTGTCCGACAATAGCTGTTACAGGGTGCCCATACTCTGTAACAGCTAACAGATCGCTCTCCCGCTCTACGAGCACGTGATAAGAGTGTACAAAATACACATGCCCCTCTACAAGCCCTTTCAGCAGCGGACTGTCCGGCTGCTGAAAGATCAGCTTGTTCCAGCCCATATGTGGCACCTTATAACCGTCCCTAGGTGCAAATCGTACCGCCGAACCTGGCAACATATCCAGCCCCGTATGTGTACCATACTCTTCCCCACTGCTGAACAGCAGCTGCATCCCTAAGCAAATGCCGAGCACCGGCTGTCCGGCAGCAGCGGCTTGTCGAACCACTACGTCCAATCCGTTCGCCCGCAGCTGCTCCATCGCATCGCCGAATGCACCCACACCCGGCAGAATGACGCTATCAGCAGCGAGTATACGCTCAGCATCACCCGTCACCAGACTTTCATAGCCGAGGCGCTCCACCGCTTTGCTGACACTATGCAGATTGCCCATGCCATAATCGACGATTGCAACGCTCATGCTACAGCACTCCCTTCGTAGAAGGCACACCCTTTACCCGAGGATCAATCATCGTCGCTTCGTCAAGTGCACGTCCCAGCGCTTTAAAGATCGCTTCGATCATATGATGTGTGTTGGAGCCGTAATGTACGATAACATGCAGTGTAATCCGTGCTTCCAGTGCGAATTTCCATAGGAATTCCTGCACAAGCTCTGTAGAGAAACTGCCCACCTGCTGTGAAGGATACGTTGCCCGATATTCAAAGTGAGGCCGATTACTGATATCAATAATCACCTGTGCCAGCGCTTCATCCATGGGAACAAATACACTTGCATAGCGCTTAATGCCTCTTTTATCGCCCAGCGCTTCACGCAGCGTATGTCCTAGACAAATTCCGATATCCTCGACGGTGTGATGATCATCAATCTCGATGTCTCCACGTGCCTGCAGGTTCAAGTCAAACTGGCCGTGCTTCGTGAACAGGTCCAGCATATGATTCAGGAAAGGAACATCCGTCTCCAACTCTGATACTCCAGTTCCATCTACAGAGAGAGTAAGCTTGATATCGGTCTCGTTCGTTTTGCGGTTCACTCTGGCCTGACGGATAATTCCTTCATTATTGTTCTCCATTACTATCTCCACCTTTCTCTTCGTTCTCCAGCCTAATCTCTATGGCCCGTGCGTGGCCTTCCAGACCCTCGCGGCGTGCCAGCTCTATAATGGTCTTCCCATCACGCAGAAGTGCTTCCTTGCTGTAATAGATCAGACTTGATTTCTTAATAAAATCATCCACGTCCACCGGTGAGGAGAAACGTGCTGTACCATTAGTCGGTATAATGTGGTTCGGTCCGGCAAAATAATCGCCAACTGGCTCCGAGCTGTAGGCTCCAAGGAATATCGCTCCCGCATTCTCAATGCTGCCTACAAGGCTCATCGGGTCCAGGGTAACAATCTCCAGATGCTCTGGCGCCAACCTGTTTACTACGCTGATGCCTTCCTCCATAGATTCCACGACGATGATTGCGCCGTAATTCTCTACAGAAGCGCGGGCGATCGCCTGCCGTGGCAATAGCTGAAGCTGCCGCTCTACCTCAGCCGCTACAGCGTCCGCCAGGCTCTGCGAAGGTGTAACAAGAATAGCAGAGGCCATCTCGTCATGCTCGGCCTGGGAGAGCAGATCAGCCGCAACATAGGATGGCTCTGCCGTGTCATCGGCCAACACGACAATCTCGCTCGGTCCAGCGATACTGTCGATATCGACGACGCCATAGACCTCGCGTTTAGCTAGCGCGACGTATATGTTGCCCGGTCCGCATATTTTATCAACAGGTGCTATGCTTTCTGTGCCAAAGGCCAGAGCCGCGATCGCCTGCGCGCCGCCCACGCGGTACATTTCGTTTACGCCTGCTTCCGCTGCGGCAACGAGAATGTAAGGGTCAATCCCTTCTGTTCCGCCAGTTGACGGCGGTGTCACCATAACAATCTCCGGCACGCCAGCGATCTGGGCCGGAATCACATTCATTAATACAGAGGACGGATAAGCCGCCTTACCACCGGGAACGTATACGCCCACCCGCTTCAAGGGTCGAATGATCTGTCCCAGAATCGTGCCGTCCGGCTGCATATCCATCCAGGAATTACGTTTTTGTCTGGCATGGAAGGCACGGATATTGGCAGCCGCCGCACGGATAGCCACTACGAAAGACTCCTCAACGCGGCTATATGCGGCCTGAAGCTCTTCCGGAGTGACCCGCAGCTGTCCCGGCTCCAGCAGAGCCCCATCGAAACGCTCTGTGTAGCGGAGAAGCGCCGTGTCTCCTTCTTTTTTGATAGCGGCCACTATTTCCTTCACGGCCTTGTTCTGCTCCGGCGTTCCGTACTCTACTTCCCGCTGCAATTTAAAATCTTTGCTTGATTGGACCTTCACCGCTGGTTCCTCCTTAAACATGCTTAACGATTACTTCCACCTATCAACAAATCCGGTTCTACGATAACTGCCTGCAGGCGGTCACATAACAGTTGTATTTCTTTGTTCTTCATCCGGTAGCTCACACGATTGGCCACAAGCCGGCTCGTAATCTCGAATATACTTTTCATTTCCACCAATCCGTTATCCCGTAGCGTTTGTCCCGTTTCGACCATATCCACGATACGATCAGCCAGACCAATAAGCGGAGCAAGTTCAATTGATCCATTCAGTTTAATAACTTCAACCTGCTGCCCCTGTTCCCGAAAATAACGGGAGGCCACGTTCGGATATTTTGTCGCTACGCGCTGTTGGATGCCTGGCTGCCAATTGGGCAGACCAATAATGGACATACGGCAACGTGCGATGCCAAGATCGAGCAGCTCATACACGTCACGATCCTCCTCGAGCAATACATCTTTACCGACAATCCCGATATCTGCCACGCCATACTCTACATATGTAGGTACATCCACCGGCTTCGCCAGTATGAACTCCATACCCGCCTCAGGCAGTGAAATCACCAGCTTGCGTGAGGCCTCACCGTCTGGGGGAATCGGAAGACCCGCCAGCCGAAACAGCTCGGCAGCTTTATTGTAAATCCGGCCTTTAGGCATGGCCACCTTCAATATCTGCGCCATTTTAAGTACCCTCCATTTTCGGTGCGAAATTTCGCTTTTACCTCTATTATTCTTTTATGGTTATCAGCCGTGCTCACTTACAAAAGACACGAACGTGTAAATTTCTCCATAACGCTCACCCTCTGCTTCAATCGTATCCGTAGTAAGACGCTTCACCAGCTTAAGATCCTCTGGTCCCGTTGCCAGTCTGGTAATGACCGAATGCCCTTCCAGCCGCAAGCGCATGGCTTCCTGCAGCCCTTCTTTGCGCCGGGGAATATCATATTGGATCAGTATAGGAAGTTCTTCCGCTTCGATCGCTCCAGTCACTCCGTCAAGAATACGGTTCGTCTTCAGAGAGAATCCTGTAGAAGGAATAGGTCGCCCGAACTGCTGCAGTAGATTATCGTATCGACCGCCGCTGCATACCGGAAAACCAAGTTCTGAGGCATAACCCTCAAAAGTCATACCTGTATAATACGAAAAATCCCCAATCATCGTCAGATCAATCAGGACATGCTGAGACACCCCATAGGACACCAATACTTCCCAAACCTTACACAGATGCTCGATCGAGGTACGGGCCAATGGATGACTGCTTAGTTCCAGCGCCTGTCCACAAATTTCTTTACCACCCCGTAAGCGCAGTAAGCCATTCAGTTCATTCTTCTGGGCATCCGACAGATCCAAGCGGCGGATGCTCTCCCGGAAGGAGACATAGTCACGACTCAACAGATGACTCTTTAGATCCTCTTGCGCCTCCGGCAAACCGGGAAGAGCCTCTTGGAATAATCCGTTTAGGAAGCCCACATGGCCCATCGCAATTTTAAAAGATTTCACACCCGCTGCCTGCAGCGAAGAAATTGCCAGCGCAACCACTTCAGCATCGGCCTCCGGCGAGTCGTCGCCCACCAGTTCTACACCGGTTTGGAAGAACTCCGCCTCCCGACCCGCTTCTGCCTCAATGGCACGGAAGACGTTAGCATGATAGGACAACCGTAATGGGAGCGGCTCATCCTTCAATAATGAAGAGACGACCCGTGCAACCGGTGCGGTCATTTCCGAGCGAAGCACTAACGCCTGCCCGCGATTGTTGAGTAATTTATACAGCTTCTGATCTGATGTAGAACTAGCCACACCGACCGTATCGTAGTATTCCAGTGTTGGTGTCATGATTTGCCGGTAGCCCCAGCGGCTCATACAGTGAAGCACATCGTTCTCAATCTTGCGCAACTTCGCTACCGCATGCGGCAGATAGTCACGCACACCAGTCGGCTTCTCGAATCCCTTCGGTTTGGACATCTTCTTCTAGTCACCTCATCGAATAATATCGGAATTATATGTTCATACTATCATTTTACTTTACTGTGGTAAAGTGGTAGCAAATTAAAGCGTTTGAAACATCGTACCATGGACCGTTCTTTTTCGTCAATTGATCTCACTATATCAGAATATCATTGATTCCCGCATTTATTAAATTTATCTGATCTTCTTAACTAACGCGCAGCCCGATCTGGTGATTTGTTTACCAATTTCCTAATTAGTCTTTGCAAATTTAAACGGGCAGGAGTAAGATGAATATAAAGTTGTATACAAGTATACAACAACGGAATACGAGATCATTTGAGGAGTGAAAAGCGAAATGAAACTGGGTATGATTGGTCTTGGAAAAATGGGCTACAATCTGGTATTGAACCTGCTGGGACACGGGCATGAAATTATGGTGAGCGATATTAATCCGGAGCGAGGCGCGGAACTTGCTAAGCATGGAGCGACTTCAGCCGCTACTATAGAAGAGTTGGTTGCTGGGCTACAGCGCCCTAGAATCGTATGGATCATGGTTCCGGCCGGACCTGTAGTAGAAGGGGTCATCGACACTCTTGCTAGTCTATTAGATGAAGGCGACATTATAATTGAAGGCGGAAATTCTCATTATAAAGAGTCCATCGCCCGTGGAGAACGGCTTGGCGCACTGGGGATTCACTTCTTTGATGCGGGTACATCCGGTGGAACCGAAGGAGCAGAACACGGAGCCTGCTTCATGATCGGCGGGAATCGCGAGATTTTCACCGAGATTGAGCCCCTCTTTCGCGATCTGGCAGTGGAACAGGGCTATCTGTACGCTGGAAACAACGGCAGTGGCCATTTCCTGAAGATGATTCATAACGGAATTGAATACGGGATGATGCAATCGATAGCTGAGGGCTTTGAGCTTCTGGAGAAGAGCAGTTTTGATTTCAATTACGAGGACGTAGCCCGCGTATGGTCGAGCGGCTCTGTAATCCGCGGATGGCTAATGGAACTCACACAGAATGCTTTTTCCAAAGATCCGAAGCTATCCGGTATAAAGGGTGTCATGCAGAGCTCCGGCGAAGGCAAATGGACCGTAGAGACTGCCCTCGAGTTAGAAGCCAGTACACCGATTATCGCCCTCTCTCTGCTGATGAGATACCGTTCAATGGAGGAGAATACTTTTCATGGAAAAGTTGTAGCCGCGCTCCGCAACGAGTTTGGTGGCCACGCCACTGTACCAGAGAACTAATCTACTCCAGGGTTGACGAAATTGCAGCCAGGTAAAGACTCTTTATACCGATGGAACCGTAAAGACATTGTATGCTAAAATCGATGAAGAACAATATGTATAGGATACAAACCAATCGCGTTTCAGAGGAGTCGTGTTATGATGCAATACCCTACCGCCTGGCTGCAAGGAGCCTCTCTTGGGGAATCAATCGCCTGCGAACTCAGGCTGCAAATTATAAATGAAAAGATTAAACCCGGGGAGATCCTCTCCGAGAATCGTATAGCCGCAGAATTCAGTACGAGCCGCTCCCCTGTGCGGGAAGCACTTAAATCGTTATCCATAGAGGGATTGATTCGCCTCGAGCGCATGGGGGCCGTTGTCATCGGGTTGAACTTGAAGGATGTTGAGGAGCTCTATGACGTACGGTATCTTATCGAGAGCTTCGCCCAGCAGAAACTTGTGGAAGGCAACCATGCATCACTGATTTCACAACTTGAGCAGAGTATCGATAAAATGAAGCTTGCCGTTAAATATAATAACTTTGTTGATTTTGCTTATCAGGATTTTTCTTTTCATGAAGCCATTATCACCGAAGCTAATCATACCCGGATCTTACATTTGTGGAACAGCATTCGGCATATTGTAATGACGGTGGTTCTAATTACCACTGAAAAAGGATTCGAAAGTGGCGAAGAACGGATGAATTGGGTCGCGGAAAAACATCGAACGATTATCGAAGGACTCCATTCCGGGAATGTGGAAACCATCCGCAAGGTCGTTCAAGAGTATTTCGCTGATTCCGGAGAAACACTCATTCGCAGTCTGCCTTGATAGGCAGGAGCATCGCTTGTATTCAAAATAAGGTGTCGGAACGGGACGACTGTGTAATTAGTTGACCCGTATTCGCTACATTGCGAAGGAAGGCTGACGGCATGAGTATCCACTATATGATTGGTGTTGATGTTGGAACGACAAGTACAAAGGCAGTCCTGTTTCAGGAGAATGGAAGCATTGTGGCTCAAGCCGATGAAGGCTACCCACTTCATAAGCCTTCACCCTCTATAGCCGAGCAGGACCCAGAACAAATACTGCATGCGGTCATTGGCACGATCTCAAGAGTGGTACAGCAAAGCGGAATTGCGCCAGCGAATATTATGTTTGTCTCCTTCAGCTCCGCCATGCATAGTGTTATCGCTATAGATCATGCAGGTAAGCCCCTTACCCAGTGTATTACGTGGGCAGATAACCGTAGTGCTGAATGTGCGCGGCACTTGAAGAACGAGCTGAACGGACATGAACTTTACATGCGTACCGGAACACCAATCCATCCCATGTCCCCTATCACCAAGCTGATGTGGCTTCGGCAGGATCACCCGGAAATTTTCCATAAAGCCGCTAAATTCATTTCCATAAAAGAATATGTTTTTGCCAAACTCTTTGGCGAATACGTTGTGGACCACTCTATCGCATCTTCTACAGGAATGCTGAATCTTGAGAAATTAGATTGGGATACCGAAGCCTTGGAGATTGCCGGCATTACCAGCGACCATCTCTCCAGACTCGTACCGACTACTTATATTATGCAGGGTTTGTTACCTGGAATGGCAGAACAGCTTGCGCTGCTTCCGGCTACCCAATTTGTAATAGGGGCAAGCGATGGCGTACTCTCCAACCTCGGGGTAGGGGCGATAGAACCTGGCGTCATTGCCGCTACAATCGGCACCAGCGGAGCCATACGAACCGTTGTAGACCGTCCGATGGTAGATCCGAAGGGACGTATTTTTTGCTATGCACTGACAGAGAAGCATTGGGTTATCGGCGGCCCGGTCAATAATGGCGGTATGCTATTTCGTTGGGTACGCGATGAATTCGCAGCGTCTGAGGTGGAGACAGCCAAGCGGCTAGGTATTGACCCTTACGATGTGCTGACCCGGATCGCTGAACAGGTATCCCCGGGAAGTGACGGTCTGCTATTCCATCCGTACCTGACGGGTGAACGTGCGCCACTGTGGAATCCCGATGCGCGGGGTTCCTTCTTCGGACTCACGATGAGTCACCGCAAGGAGCATATGATACGCTCAGTACTGGAGGGCGTTATTTTCAATATGTATACGGTTTTACTAGCGATGGAAGAAATTATCGGGCGGCCAACCAAAATACTGGCCACAGGCGGCTTTGCCCGCTCCTCTCTGTGGCGGCAGATGATGGCAGACATCTTTAATCAGGAGGTTGTTGTCCCGGAGAGCTTCGAAAGCTCCTGCCTTGGTGCAGTAGTGCTCGGACTTTACGCTACAGGCCGTACAGAGTCCTTCGACATCGTGTTTAATATGATCGGCTCTACGCATCAACATCGCCCTATAGAGGCCCATGCCAATGTGTACCAACAGCTGCTGCCCATCTACATTTCTGTATACCGTAGTCTGGAGAGTCAATATCAGGCCATCGCTGAATTTCAGCGGGAGCAAGCCGGAGAATAAATGTAAAGAAGCCGATCATCCCTAAGCTTTGGGACAATCGGCTTTTTTTTGAATTCACTTTCCCACTAAACTTAACTTAAAATACTACCCTGTATGCTTCGCCTCAGATTTAGACTTCTGCGGTGCAGAGCCGAAGATAATCCAGGCAGGCTTAACATATCGGAAAGCTATGGAGACTACGAGCCAGGAGCCTAGCAGTGCTACCAGCCAGCCACCAACAATCCCCGCAGTATAGGCGAGAGAACCCCCGTGTAATGGTAATTTTCTGTAGAAATACAATAGCGCTGGGTGAAGCAGATAAATCCCAAACGAACAGGCACCCACCGAGACTAACGATCTCGTCAATAGACTACGGCCTGCACCATACAATAAAAAGGAAATTTGCATCAGTACGAGACAAGAGAGCAATGCATGAATGTTCGAGAAAGCTTCATACCAAAGACTATTAATAACCGTCTTCTTCGTATAATTATTAAACCACAGCTCCACATGGATAACCCCTGCAGCAATCCACAACAACCACAGTACAATCCATACAAAACCTTTACCAGAGCGCCAGCCTTCACGAGTTGGGATAAGCCATTTTTTTAAAGAAGAGTAATACACTGCCACCGCCGCACCCAGCAGAAAATAGGAGAAATAGGTAATCGCCAAGCTTCCCTTAGTCAGATGCCAGTAGCCATGGGTGACCATATATTTATTCAGCAGCACAAACCCCCACTGCAGCAGCAATCCGATTATAGGTGCCCAGGCCGCCAGACGGCGAACTTTTTGCAGACACCACAGCATCAAGGGAAACAGAACATAGAATTGGATGATGATGATGACATAATACAGATGCGTGTAAGCGGTTCCCGTCCATAGATACTTACCAAGCTTGGAAGCAAGCTCTGCTGGAGGTAAACCCCAGGTATGACCTGCCGTCATCTTCAGTACGAAATAGAACAACGAGAACATCACATACGGCACAATAATATAAATTAGCCTTCGGCTATAGAACTTCCCGAGTGTCTTCCCGCCGAGTGAACGGTCAATGTAATTATAGAACAGGACGAACCCGCTTAAGAATACAAATGAAGGTACCGCAAACTGGCTGAACTTATTAACGAACAAAAACGGATGAAACATTGAGGTATCCAGCGTCTCCGCTAATGTGCGAGAGGTAGCATGAATAGCCAGCACTGCAAATATAGCGATAGCCCGATAAATATCCAGCTGTGGAATTCTTTCTTTTTTTTCCATCTTCTCTCCTCCTGTCAACGCCAAAAACTCTGCAGAGGCTTGCGCTAACGCACGCAATATTTAACTGCAGAGCAGAGGTTTTATTCACAATTCTTCCGTACCATCCTCCGCCGAAGAAGGCTGCAGCACACGCAACGGATTCCCGCCCACAAAGGAGCCAGCCGCCACATCCTTATGTACCACAGAGCCTGCAGCGACAACCGCCCAATCTCCAATAGTAACACCAGGTAGAATGGTAGTATTCGCACCGATTAGTACATTTTCCCCGATTATCACTTCGCCGAGACGATACTCCTTAATCAAATATTCATGTGCCAGAATCGTCGTATTATAGCCAATAATCGAATTCTCCCCAACCGTTATCTTCTCTGGAAAAAAAACATCTACCATTGCCATTAACCCAAATGCCGTATGCTTTCCGACCTTCATGCCGAGGATTCGGCGGTAAATCCAGTTTTTGAGCGGTAGGATCGGACAATACCGGGCAATCTGGATAAAAATAAAATTGCGCACACCTTTCCACGGACTAACCGTGCGATAAATGTACCACAGCGAGTTATGCCCTTCTACCGGATAGCGGGTTACGTTTCTCACGATACATTCGTCCCTTGCTCTACGATACCGTATATATCCCTCATATCATGGATAATATAGTCCGGTTCATACTTGCGCAGCGTCTCTTCCCCTTTGAGCGACCACGAAACCGCCGCCACGAGCACACCAGCCGCCTTGGCTGACTGAATATCCACTACACTATCGCCTACCATCAGTGTTTTGCGGGGGTCAGCATTAAGGTTGCGAATAGCAGTCAGTACAGGCTCAGGATGAGGCTTAGGCTCGGTAACATCCGTAATTGTCACAATCGTATCCATATACTTAAGCAGATCGAACATTTCCAGCGCTTTGATTGTTGTCGGACGGATTTTGGTAGTTACAATACCCATCTTAATCCCACGCCGTGACAGCTCCTCCAATGTCTCATTCACATGCGGGAAGGAGCGGATCAGCTCATCATGATGCTCATTATTATAAGAACGGTACGATTTCTCCAGAATGCTTACATCCTCAAGACCAGAGAATACTCTCATCTGCTGCTGAAGCGTAGTCCCCATATGTGGAATCATCTGCTCCCGACTGAGGGGCGTTAGGGCATTCTGCTTCAGGGCATACATGAATGAACTGATGATCAGCTCGTTCGTATTGACAATCGTTCCGTCCAGATCAAAAAGAACGCATTCTATCATCAGGGTTTATTGCTCCTTTTTATCCTCAGCCACAGGTTGTGCCTGCTCAGGTTGTACCTCTTGTGTTGCCTTCTTCGGCGTATTCACTGCACTTTCCGGCACAACAGTGTCTGCAGCAATCGGTTTACTGCACACGATAGGATCAGAATAATGTGCTTTAGTCGGACCTGTTGTCCGGCGGATAATGATATATACAATTGCGGCAATGATGATCAATAAAGCCAACAGCTGTGAAATTCGTATATTTCCGTAAGCTGGGTCCAGATAACCTTGCTTAAAGCCAAACCAGGTCATAGGTGTCCATAACTTATTCATGAGCGATGCCAGACCAGTACTTCCACTAAAGCCCAGGCTGTCCGTACGCAAAGCTTCAATGAAGAACCGTCCGATAGAGTACCAGATAAAATAAGAAAGGAATATTTCGCCGGCACGCACAAATTTTTGACGACGCAGCACTAACAGTAGAGCGATACCTAGTAAGCTCCACAGAGATTCATACAGAAAAGTCGGGTGATGAAAGGCATCCCCTATGTACATTTGATTAACAATGAAGTCAGGCAGATGCAGCTTATTGCGCAAGAAAGATTCCTCGACAACTCCGCCGTATGCTTCCTGGTTAACAAAATTGCCCCAGCGTCCAATCATTTGCCCAGCCAGCAGCCCTGGTGCACAAATATCAATAATCCGCCAGAACGGATATCCTTTATAACGGTAATATATAATTGCGCAAATAACGGCCCCAATCAACGCACCATAAATGGCAATACCACCATTCCAGATTTTAAAGACATCCATTAAGTTATTCTTATATTGATCCCATGAAAAAGCAACATAATATATACGTGCGCCTATAATTGACGAAGGCACACCTATCAGCAGCATGTCCATAAAAAATTCCTGCGGAATGCCAAACCGTTTACCCTCATAGATGGCCAGAAATAAACCCACCAGTGCGCCTAAACCTAATATCAAGCCATACCAGTGAACTGGCAGTGATCCAATAGAGAATACAATTGGATCTATTGCTAATGGAAACATATATCTCACACTCCTAATCCAGATCATCCATGTCTTCAGAAATGGTAGCTGTAAGTTTATTGGTGAATTGCAGAGCTGCATTAAAGCCCATTTGCTTCAAGCGATAATTCATGGCTGCCACTTCTATAATAACCGCAAGGTTACGTCCTGGACGAACCGGAATCGTTACAAGTGGGATATCCGTATCAATAATCTTCGTAGTTTCCTCATCCAGCCCGAGACGGTCGTACTGCTTGTCCTGCTGCCAGGCTTCCAATCTGACGACAAGCGTAATACGCTTATGATTACGAATGGCTCCCGCACCAAAGAGCGTCATTACATTAATGATACCTACACCACGGATTTCCAACAGATGACGGATTAGCTCTGGAGCCGTACCATGCAGCTGGCTATCAGAAGTTTGGCGAATTTCCACCGCATCATCGGCAATCAGACGGTGTCCTCGTTTAACAAGTTCTAACGCTGTCTCACTCTTACCAATTCCGCTGCTACCGGTAATTAGCATGCCTACGCCATACACATCACATAGTACTCCATGAATCGTTGCTGAGGGGGCCAATTTCCCTTCCAGAAAGCTTGTTAACTTACTGGAAAAAATAGTTGTAGCCATCGAGCTGCGTAATACAGGCAAGCTTTTCTCATTACTAATATCTATTAGCTCCTGCGGCACTTCCAAACCACGCGTAATGACGATACAAGGCGTATTGTCATTACAAATCCCCAGAATACGGCTCTTCCGCTCTGCTTCAGGCAGCATAGAAAAGAACGCTAACTCTGTCTTACCTAACAGTTGCACACGCTCTTCTGGATAATATTCAAAATACCCAGCCATTTCCAGTCCGGGGCGGTTCAAATCGTCAACCGTAATCGGTCTTTTCAGACCTTCTTGTCCGGAGATAACCTCTAATTGAAAATGTTGTACCAATTCTGATACTTTTACTTTCTTAGCCATGTATATTCGCCCTTTCGTCACCTGCGGTTTGTTGTCCGCTTCCCTACGTCCGGTTAGCAGTCTTTTCCATTCCAGCCGGAGGTAATTCTCCTGCTATCTTAATTGATAACGCTTATGAATGCAATCTTAATACCCATCCATTTCGAGCCGTAATAGACAAAAAAGCCACCCTTTCGGGCGGCTTTCTCAAAGGAGAGAAGACACGTATATCTTATCCCAGCAAAATGTTAAGTTCGGACTCTTTATCAAAGAGGTGAATTTTGTTCATGTCAATTGCCAGCTTTGGCTTGCTGCCTTCACGAGTAGTGGAACGTCCATCTACACGGGCAATTACAGTAGTGTTGCCAAGTCCGCTCAAGTAAAGGAGCATTTCATGGCCCAGGTTTTCAGTAACATCAACCAATGAAGTGAAGATTGTATTCGGTGAAGCTTCCAGGAATACTGGTTCTTCATGAATATCTTCAGGACGAACGCCCATGATTACTTCTTTGCCGATGTAACCTTTAGAGCGCAACATTGTAGCTTTGCCGCCTGGTACTTCAACATCAAGGTTTTCAGCAACGAAACGAACAGCACCATTCACGTCAGACAAAGTACCACTGATAAAGTTCATAGTTGGGGATCCGATGAATCCAGCCACGAACAAATTAGTTGGTTCATTGTACAGTTCTTCTGGAGAAGCCGCTTGTTGAATGATACCATCATACATAACTACGATGCGATCACCCATTGTCATTGCTTCTGTTTGGTCATGCGTTACATAGATACAAGTAGTTTCAAGGCGCTTAACCAGTTTAGTGATTTCAGCACGCATTTGACCACGAAGTTTAGCATCCAAGTTGGACAAAGGCTCATCCATCAAGAAGACTTGTGGATCACGAACGATTGCACGTCCCAAAGCGACACGTTGGCGTTGACCACCGGAAAGTGCTTTTGGTTTACGTTCAAGCAAATGTTCGATGTCGAGAATCTTAGCCGCATCGCGCACTTTTTTGTCGATCTCGTCTTTCTTGACTTTACGCAGTTTCAAACCGAAGGCCATGTTCTGATACACGCTCATATGTGGGTACAAGGCATAGGATTGGAATACCATCGCGATATCGCGGTCTTTAGGAGCAACGTCGTTGACAACACGGTCGCCAATGTACATTTTACCTTCAGTAATTTCTTCCAAACCAGCGATCATACGCAATGTAGTAGATTTACCACAACCGGAAGGTCCAACCAAAACTAGAAATTCCTTATCTTTAATATCAAGATTGATATCGATTACTGTTGCTTTATCAGAACCCGGGTATTTTTTGAAAATATGCTCTAAACGTACGCCTGCCATTGTATTTCCCCCTCGAGTCAATTAATTAATTTTTAAAAACATTTCATTTCTTATACGTTTATCTTACCCCACTAGTGCCCAGCTGGCTATTTGTAACGTTCACAAAAAACCTATTTCCTTTTCGTCACTTTATACAATAGCATGGTCAGCTTTACAATGGCAGCGTCTCCAAAGCTACGTACATCTGCTCCTGTTTCCTGCTTTATCTTGTCCAAACGGTACAACAGCGTATTGCGGTGTATATACAATTTCTTAGCCGTCTCACTAACATTGCAGTCCATCTGAAAAAAAGTCTCCAAGGTCAGCAGCATCTCTCTATCTGCAAGTACAGAGGTATAGTCTCCAATCTGACTGAGCAGCTGCTTACGGCGAGCATCAGGAATACTGTTTACCAGACGTTCCAAATGCAGCTCCCACGGCAAATGAATATAGTCACCGACTTGGAAAATGCGGCCCAGTATTATAGTTTCTCTTAACAGCGCCACCGAACCAGTCAATCCTTTAACCGGTACTATTGGTGGTGCAACTGCCAAATGAAACACGCCCACCCATTCACTGGCAATCAGCTCATGCAGACCCATACAAGTCTGTGACAATAGATCGTCTTCGCTCTCTTCCTCATCTTCTTTATCTTCACCATCGGTGAGCAGTTCCTTACGGGCCAAAATAAGCCATTCCTTCTCCTGCAGCGGGATCAGCAGAATATCATTCTCAAAATAACTACGCAGCAATTTCATCAGCGATCGGTAGGTAATCTGGGGGCTATGTAAATTCTCACTAATAAGCAGAAACGGAACCATATCCCCAAACAACCGTCCCTTTAAAGCTACATCATCAGGAATTTCAGCATCGTCTTTCTCCTGCTCCAACTGTGAATTCAACCAGCTGCTAAGCTGCCGAGCCTCCACTTCTCCTTCTTCTCTGAGTCCCGTCGCTTTGAGAGCAACTGAGAAATTTCGAGCTGCATAGTTCACTAGCTGCACTTCGAGAGGTGTAAGTCCCTCCATTTCCACGCTTACTGCCGTCACACGCCCCTCATTCTCATACAGAGGAACCCAAAGTGAGCCCTCATGAATGATGGGCTGATCCTGTCCTTCTGGTCCTATACCAAAAAGGGAAGCCGACTGCTGCCTCCCTAACTGCTTGATTCCGGTTTTTTTTCCGGTGAGTTGCTCCAATTTTTGACGCAATGTCTCGCTATCCATCGTCACTCTACTCCACCACTTTTGCTCTTTTCGACTATTTTATCATATTTCCCAACATTTTGCGGACTTGCCGTAAAACCGCGAATGATTCTCCTATATTCTAATACTTTTGTTCAGCTTAGAGTATTCCAGAGGTTACCTTTATAAAAAAACAAAAAAGCCACCACCCTAAGGTGATGACTTTTTGCGTTAGTGATGAGCCATGAAGGATTTGAACCTTCGACACCCTGATTAAAAGTCAGGTGCTCTACCAACTGAGCTAATGGCTCATAAAACTGGTGGAGGATGATGGATTCGAACCACCGAACACTTACGTGAGCAGATTTACAGTCTGATGCGTTTGGCCGCTTCGCTAATCCTCCAGGAAAAGGTGGCTCGGAACGGAATCGAACCGCTGACACGAGGATTTTCAGTCCTCTGCTCTACCGACTGAGCTACCGAGCCATAAAATTACATGAAAATAAAGCGGAAATTTCATACTGTTCCCACTTCATTTGTGGAAAAAATGGCGGAACCGACGGGATTCGAACCCGCGATCTCCTGCGTGACAGGCAGGCATGTTAGGCCAACTACACCACGGTTCCGCATTGGTAATAATGGTGCCGGCGAGAGGACTTGAACCCCCAACCTACTGATTACAAGTCAGTTGCTCTACCAGTTGAGCTACACCGGCACGGTGTCAAAAGTATTCCAAACAATAAAGATGGTGGAGGCTGAGGGGTTCGAACCCCCGACCCTCTGCTTGTAAGGCAGATGCTCTCCCAGCTGAGCTAAGCCTCCGGGTATGTATGGTAGCGGCGAAGGGGATCGAACCCCCGACCTCACGGGTATGAACCGTACGCTCTAGCCAGCTGAGCTACACCGCCACACTTTAATACTTATGGAATTGAAATGGCGGAGAGAGAGGGATTCGAACCCTCGCACCGCTTTCGCAATCTAACCCCTTAGCAGAGGGTCCCCTTATAGCCACTTGGGTATCTCTCCATACAAGTTCCATAAATAACATACAGGAATTTGACTCCCTGAAAACTGAATCCGAATCGAATCTGCGTTTATTGCTTGTTTAGGATAAGTCCTCGACCGATTAGTATTGGTCAGCTCCATGCATTGCTGCACTTCCACCTCCAACCTATCTA
>LIDZ01000033.1_pt1 | contig 33543 bp, 29 predicted proteins | sample 644651 | NCBI WGS metagenome assembly LIDZ01 (sample SAMN03856242, study PRJNA289617) | food metagenome | isolation source: wine grapes on drying loft during traditional withering process | host: Vitis vinifera cv. Corvina | place: Italy: Gargagnago di S. Ambrogio di Valpolicella | collected 2014-01 | reverse complement strand
TTGGTTAGAGTGCCGGCCTGTCACGCCGGAGGTCGAGGGTTCAAGTCCCTTCTGAGTCGCCACTTAAAAAAACAATTTTTAGTTTAAACTAGAAATTGTTTTTTTTTATAATAATATAAGTTAAAAAAAAAGTATCGATTTTATATCAATACTTTTTCTTTAACCTTTCTAATTTATTTTATGTGTGTTACTGAAATAAATTATCTGTTTTTTTCCAGATTCTTTTTAATTCGTATGTCTTCTGAATAGAATTTACAAAGTTTAAATTCCCCGATCAATCTAGACGCAATTCTCTCATTGTATTGTTTAGTTATGCCAGGCAATGTCAAATTAGTTGAAATAAGCATCTTTTTATTAGTAAGGATCCTTTTATTAATTACAGTAAATAATTCAGTTATAGAAAATTCATTAAGATGCTCAGCACCTAAATCATCTATTATTAATAAATCGCAGTTCAATATTAAGGATTCTAATGTAGAATTATTGTTAAATCGTATATCTCTTAAATTCTTAATTAATTCATCAGAGGTTTTATATATAACTAAATACCCCATATCTAAGATTGCTTTAGATATACAATAAGATAAATAAGTTTTACCACTACCTGGATTACCATAAAATAATAAGTTTGTATATATTTTTGAAAAATCTTTAATATAATCTTTTAATATATATTCTAAATTATTTTCCATATTCTTTCTCGGAGAATATTTCTCTTCTCCAAGTTTATGACTTGAGAATAAGTTCAAATCGAAATTATTGAAATTATCATATTCTATTATATTTTCTAATTCGGAATTCTTATAATATAATTTAATTAAATTGTGTTTATAACAACTACATTTAACATTACTTATAAAACCAGTATCTTTACATTTATTGCAGTGATATTGCAAATTTATATAGTCAGGATCATATCCATTTTCAACTAGCATTTCACATTTTTTAACTCTTAGGTCAGTAATCTTTTCTCTGAATGTATCTAATGCCTTTTTACCATCGTTAGATTTAAGAACAGAAACTGTCATTTGCAAAGATAGTTTCTGTATTGTATTATCTAAATCAATGATTTGGGGATACTTTTTAGATATTTCAGACTTTCTAAGTTTTAATGCTCTAGTTTCATCTTCTCTAAGTTTATCATATATATTTAAAATTTCAGTTTGATATCCTTTAATCATCATTATCCCATCCTAAAAGTTTTTTTTCTAAGGAATCATAATCATATTCTCTTGCTTCAAAGTTATTGAACTTAAGAGGAGTTTTCTCGTTATTATTATTATTATTATAACCTTTTTTATAGTTAGTATTTTTATTAGTCTTATTAGTATCTTTAAGAGCAATGTCTTCTAATGTTCTAATGTTGCTTTTATTCCAATTAGTGAGTATACCGTCAATATATTTAAAATCTGCTCTATTTAGTCTTTCAAAACATATATCACAGGCTTTTAATATAATTTCATTTGGAAGTTTATATATAAGAAGCCATTTTTCTATTAAGTCTTGTTGAGGTTTCATTATATCAGTATTATTTATACCTAAGTAAGTTAATACTTTTCTTATGTTAATCCATTTGTCTTCAGTTTTCTTTATCAAGTTTTGTGCTTGTTCAATAGTAGTTATTTTTAAATCATGCCAAGATAAAGCGACTTTCTCTATATATCTAGAATCACTTTTGCCCTTTGATATACAATATTCCATTAAAATTAAAATTAGTTCAGAAGAGAAACCGAACTCTTTTTGCCAGTTTAAGTAAATTGACATTTCATTTGGAGATAGTGGCCTAGATAAAAGCATTTCAATATCTTTCAACATATCTTTAGTATTAGTGCTATTTAGAGCTTCTAATAAGTCGAATTGCTTTTCAGATTTAATTGGTTCATCAACTATATCTATAAATTCTACAGTGAAATTACCCATTTTATCTATTTTAGTAAATTTTATAACTTCCTGATCATTCCAATAATTAAGTGCGTTCATAATATCTGATTCTAATAAATTAAGTGAGGAAGCTAGTATTGATGAGCTAACTCCTAATTCGCCAGAGATGTTATGCTTTAGCATTAATAAATAAATCTTTATAAATTCACCCCTAGCTTGTGGCATGTATTTTTCTATAAATACATTATTAACAGGAGTGAACTTTAGAGATTTACTCTTTAACATAAATGTGCTCATTCTGTTTACTACCTACCTTTCAAAGGATTTTACTATTTCTATTATTAGATAAATTAATATAACTTATGTATGTAAATAATTATAGCATATTATAAGTCGAATAAAGATAATTATTAAGATCATCTAAAAATAACTGTATAAAGAATATAATATTACTGGTCAATTAAATCTACTACAGGCTAAATAAAGTAAAGAAATATAATAGATAATGCTTAGAATGCAATATCTATTATATTTAATTTGTAAATAGAAATATTATAGATTACCTAATACAGAAACTAATTTAGTAATAAACTGAAGATCTATCCTTAAATTCAAGCCACTAACTTTTAAAGCATGAGCTTATTAATATTTATTGTGCCTTCACCTTGAATTTCATCAGATATACCATCAATATGATCACAAGCAACTTTTAATAATGAACCTATATCTTTAAATGTTATTGAAGGATGTTTCTCACAGATTAAAGCACATATTCCACTTATATAAGCAGTAGCAATAGATGAACCAGTAAAGGTCCTATACATGTCATCTAGTTTGCGGGGATAAAGCTTAATACCATTTTTTTCAGAAATATAGTCACTATCAGAATTTAAAGAAATAATATTAACACAAGCAGCTGATAAAGTTGGTTTAGACAATTTGTTATAAGGTCCACTAGAAGAATATATATAAGGCTTTATTACTGGCGTAGCTGTATTTAATCCTGCCACTGTAATACAGCTTGGAAGCGTTGCAATTCCCATAATGGAGGATGTGTTATTTAAGTTGCTTCCACTAGGTACTATGGGAATTAAACCTTTGGATATAGCATAATTAAATGCTAAATCAAAGCAATAAACAATAAATGTGTTATGAGTTAAAAGTTCAAATGGTAGGCATAATATCTTTATGTTGTTCTCTTCGGAAATATTAGACAAACTTTCTATAGAATACAGTATGTCAGAAGCAAATCCTTTGCCGAGTTTATCAAATGCCTTATAACAAAATAGTTGGCTTTTGTTACATATTCCTTTATACATATTATTGGATGACAGTCCACTACTGCATAGGATACCAGCCATGGATGTACCATGTCCATTATCATCATATGGATAATGGAGATTATTAATTAAATCTTCAAATAATTCTATTCTAGTGACAGGCATAGTCAAATCTTGATGAGGGAATATTCCACTATCTATAAGTCCTATACCAACTCCTGAGCCAGATGAACTATATTTTTCAGTAAAGTGAACTTTATTAGCAGTAATGACACTCATACCGCATAGAAATAAATATTCATCTAAATAGATTTTTTTTATTTCAGGATACTCAGAAATTCTATCTATACCCCGAGAATTAAGTTCTGCACTTATAAGATTAGCAGATTCTATAATATGATAAACAGTACCCTTATATGAATTGATCTTTTTCACAATAGAAGATTGGAAATCTTTATATTGTATAAGCACTCTATAAGTTTTATAAGCATTTTTTGATATATAGTACTTTAGATTGTGATCTAACTTTTTTTTATATGAAAACATATATTTCTCCAAAATATTATTACTTCAATATATTATATGAAAAATAAATTTATTGTTAATATAAATAAAATAAAAATACCCAAAGTTTAAATATATATAAACTTTGAGTATTTATAATTCTAAAAACTATAAGTTTCCCCTATATCGATAATTTTTATAGAATCATCATTTAAATTTAGTAATGATTCTTTAGTTTCTTCAAAATTTTCTAGTGAGATTTTAAAAGTTTTATAATGAATAGGGATCATTATTGGACAAGTCATCATTTTAAACATATCATAGCTTTGCTCTGGAGTACAATGCATATACAGGAACCTATCAGGTTTATAGCATCCTACTGGCATCAAAGCTATATCACAATTGATGTTTTTGAAATTATTTGTAAGAGCAGTATCACCAACGAATAAAACACTTTTGCCTTCTCTTTCAATTAAATAGGAAATACTTTCGTTATCGTTGCCGAGATAAAAACGTCTACCATCATGATTAGCTTCATAAGCAGTAATTTTTATAAAATCATCTTCATATACATCCCCTGGATGTAATAAGAATACTTTTTTGAAGCCTAATAATTTAGCAAGACGAAAATATCCTTTTGGAACAATTATAATTGCATCTTTATTTAATTTACGAAGTGATGAAAAGCTTAAATGATCCATATGACCATGCGATAAGAGTATATAATCCACTCTTAAGTTATTTATGTAGGTTGGTTTTTTAACCATTCGCTTAAAATAGCCTAAAAGACTAGAAAATACAGGATCAGTTATAATGATTTTATCAGATAAATTAATAACTGTAGTAGCATGACCAAACCAATTAATAGAATTTTCTGTAATTTCATCAGATTTTATTGGTTCACTCTTTTTGAAATACTCTGTTATATTGTTAATTGTTAATTGGGATAAAAAATTGATGTTAGAAAAAAAATTCAAAATTCATACTTCCCTTCTCAGTGATTCCATTTAAATATTACAATACCAGTAATCATAATAGCAATACCTAAAAAATGATTTAATGAAAATCTAATCTTTTCACTTCCAAATAGTCCAAAAATATCAATAAGAGCAGCAGCAAATAATTGAGATATTAATATAATACCAATACCTAAGGTAGGTCCCATTGAACTAACACTTTTCATTACTGTGAAAGTTATCAAGACACCTAAAGCACCGCCCAATAAATAAAGTTTATTAGATTCCTTTAAGTTTGCATAACTTCCATTGCCAAAAAAGAGAAAAATAATAAGACTTATAACAAGAGCAATGGATTGAACTAGTAGAGTAGTTTCCCATACTCCTATTTTTTCGCTTAACCGTGTATTAAATACTCCTTGAACACTCATAGCGATTCCTGAAATTATTGCACATATTATTCCAAACATAATATCACCTCAGAAATAGTATTCCCTCAAGTTTATTAAATATTATATAAGCTATATTTGAAGTGAAAAATGAATCTAATTATAAGTTATAATCAGATTCATTTCTATATGTATTACCTTTTAAAATTAAAGCATTGCTAAAGTATCTAAATCCTTAATAAATTGATTTTGCATCTGAAATTCTGAAAACCCTAATGTTAATCCTAAACTTAATAAATCTTCAAATAAAGTTAAGTAGTGATCCATAGATGGTGAAACAATTAAATCGTTAATATCAATATATAAGTTTAGGAATTGGTCACTTAAGCAATAATCATTAGGAGTCATAGATACTGCAATTAGATCCGTATACTTATGATCAATCCCTAGGGTCAAAGCTTGAGAAATACAAGTTATGTATTTATTAAATATTTCAGTTAAATTGATAGGTTTAGTTTTTTTAGTCAAATAATTAAAACAAATAGTTTCATTAGCTAAATTACCAAGCATTATTTCAAATTCTAAATTTTTACGTACTTCTAATTTATGGCAGTCTAATTCTTCATTTATAAGTAAACTATCATTATATTTTTTTTGTGCTTTAAATAGTGGCTGAATATTCATAACTAATCCTCCTACATTTCTAGTGATTATTATTATTTTACAAAACATTTAAAATAAATGAAAGCTCAGAAAACGAATACAGAAAAATATTTTTATATATTTGAATAAAATTCATAATTAAGAGGCCTTTTATAAATCATGAAAGCTTAAATATAAAAAACTAAAAAAAATAAGACCATCTTAAATATTTTTATTATTTACGACAGCCCCTAATTTTATTTAATTCGCTAAATTAAGAATTAAAAAGTATTTTCCAATATAATAAATTCTAATAAAACAATTTTAAAAATCCTTTAATATATACGATTTTAGTGGGGTATTTTTCTTTACAACAGGTAATTTCCATATTTCAATGCTTTTTACTCTTAGTTTAGAAACATTATCTTTATTATATATTTCAGGAAAATTTAATTTAACATCTTGATTTTTATAATCTTTAGGAATATAACTTAAATTAGCAAGAGAAATGAAATTATCACCAAAAGATTGGACATTAAATCCATTGAGCTCCAATGAATCCAAAAGACAACGGGAAAGCCTTTTTATGTATCCTTTGTCATCTATTTTTAAATTCACACTTTTAGTAGGTTCAAATAGATATACTAAATCACTAGCATCAATTCTAAAACTTTTGTATGAAGCCATAACTTTATCGACGACAGAACACAATTTATCTGAATTGGGGTCTTCTATAGTCGTTAATAAAATAAAAGGTACTGGTGAATTTCTATTTGCTCTAAATTTTTTGGACATATTCCTTTGTATTGGCGATATTACTTGATAGGTTTCCTCATCAAATAATGCAACGATATAGTACTTCATGTTAAACCTCACAATCTAAATTAGTATATTACTCAAAGTTTTAATAAATTATAACACAATAAATAAGATAAAAGAATAGAATAGAATAATAATTAAACGAATGAATTTGGACGATAATAATAGAGGTTTTAATATAATTATAAAGATATTTTTAAATAATAACGGCTTTAAGGATATTAATTCCATTTATGTAAGATAAAAATTACGTTAAATATCATAATATAGTTAAAAAATAGTTATATAATAAAAAAATATATTTAAATAGCTCTAGTTTGTGATATAATAATTAAAGTAGATTTTAATAATAAAATAGGTTAATAATGCAAATTAGTATGAGTAAAAAATAATATAGAATTTAATAGATCTTAATAGATTTTAGATAGATAGGGTGAAATCAATGGAAAGATTAATTATAAACGGAGGAAAATTGCTAAAAGGCAGTGTTGATATCAATGGAGCTAAAAATGCAGCAGTAGCAATATTACCAGCAGCAATAATGTCAAGTAGTGGAAAATGCATAATTGATAATATACCAGATATTGAAGATGTACATTGTTTAGAAAGAATACTTAAAAGTTTAGGGTGTAAGATAGTCAAGATAGATAATAATACGTTAGAGGTAGATAGTACTGATGTAAATAACTTTGACGCATGTATAGATGATGTTAGAAGAATGAGGGCTTCATATTATTTCATAGGAGCGTTATTATCGCGATTTAAAAAAGCGAGAGTCGTTCTTCCAGGTGGATGTGCAATAGGGGTAAGACCTATTGATCAACACATAAAAGGTTTTGAAGCTTTAGGTGCAGAAGTGTCTATAGAACATGGAGCAGTTAATGTTAAGGCTGATAGATTAATAGGTGCTAATATATTTTTTGATGTAGTTTCAGTAGGCGCAACAATAAATGTTATGATAGCAGCAACACTTGCAGAAGGTACTACAGTATTAGAAAATGTAGCTAAAGAACCTCATGTTGTGGATGTAGCAAACTTTTTAAACTCAATGGGAGCCGATATAAAAGGTACAGGTACAGACATAATAAGAATTAAGGGTGTAAAAAGTTTGAAAGGTTGTTCTTATAGTGTAATACCAGATCAAATTGAAGCTGGTACATTTATGATAGCAGCAGCAGCTACAGGTGGAGATGTATATATAAGAAATGTTATACCAAAGCATTTAGATTCAATTACAGCAAAGCTTACAGAAATGGGAGCTGTAATTGAAGAAGGTGATGATTGCATTAGAGTTACTGTAACGAAGCCATTAAAAGCAGTTAATATTAAAACAACTCCATATCCAGGATTTCCTACAGATATTCAACAACCAATGTCAACATTATTAAGCATTGTCCCAGGACGAAGCTTAATTACAGAGTCTATTTGGGAAAATAGACATATGCACATCGACGAATTAAAAAAGATGGGTGCTAATATAAAAGTGGAAGGTAGAGTTGCAATTATAGATGGTTCACAAAGATTAACTGGTGCAGTAGTAAAAGCAACCGATCTAAGAGCTGGTGCAGCTATGGTAATAGCTGGATTAGTTGCAGACGGTACAACAGAAATAACTAGTATAGAACACATAGATAGAGGATATCCTCATATAGAAAATAAGTTTAAAGCGTTAGGTGCAGATATTAGAAGAATAGAAGTTGAAGAGTAATAAAAATCTCATAGGGGGGAGGAATTACAATGATATTTTGTTCTTTATATAGTGGCAGTAGTGGCAATAGCATGTTTATTGCCTCTGATAAAGCTAGAATATTAATTGATGCAGGACTCCCAGGTAAAAAAATTGATTTGGCGATGAAAGAAATTAACCAAGAGCCAAAAGATTTGAATGGGATCTTTATAACTCATGAGCATAGTGATCATATTAAGGGTATAGGAGTATTATCCAGAAAATATGATATTCCTATATATGCAAATGCTGATACTTGGGCTGCTATGGAGAATTCAATTGGAAAGATACAAGAGCATAATATAAAAGTAATTGATAAAAGGTCAATTACTGAAATACAGGATATGAATATCAAAGCTTTTAATATTCCACATGATGCTGTAGCACCAATGGGATATACAGTTAGTGCTGGAGAAAAGAGCATAAGTGTAGCAACAGATTTTGGAACTTTTACTAGAGAAATTTATGAAAATATTAAAGATTCGAAAGTTATACTTATTGAAAGTAACCACGATGTGAACATGCTTAAATTTGGACCATATCCGTATCCATTAAAAAGAAGAATACTCAGTGAGATAGGACATTTGTCTAATGATGATTGTGGGATTGCTATCGTCGAATTATCTAAATGTTGTGCAAATAAAAAAATTATTTTGGGACATTTAAGCAATACAAATAATCAACCTGATTTAGCATATCAAACTGTCTTGAATGTATTAAATGAAAATGGAATTAAGCAAAAGGACGACATAACTTTAACTATGGCAAACAGACACAATCCTAGTAGCTATATGGAAATTTGATTTGTTTAATAATCTGATTGGGTCTCAAAAAGGGACTACTTATGTTTTTTTGTGAGCTAATCATAATATAAATTATAGATATAATTAAAGGAGGACTTAAAATGGGTTTATATAAAGAATGGACTGATATGGTTGTTGAGTATGTTAAAACCAAAGGGGAAGAGGCTTTCTGGGCAGAGTATAGTAAATTAGAAAAAGGAATGTATAAAGATTTATTAGCTAACCATAAAGAAGCGAAGAAGGCTACTATTAATGAATTATCCAAAGAATACGGTTCTACAGTGGAATTTACTATGGGATTTATTGATGGGATTAATGATAGTTTAAAGAATCAATATGATCTTGAGACTATTGAAGCTGATACACAATTAGTATTGGATTTAAACTTAGAAACTTTATACTTTAATATGTTAGATGCGAAAGCTGAGTACTTATATACATTACCACAATGGGAAGGAATATTCTCAGAAGAAAAGAGAAATGAAATACAAAAACAATTTAGAGAATCTAAAATTGTAAGAAATTCAGATAAAATAGGAAGAAATGATATGTGTCCATGTGGAAGTAAAAAGAAATATAAAAAGTGCTGTGGAAAAGCTCAATAATACTTTGAAGTTTTAATTAAGGCATCTAGAGAAAAATATTACGTCGAATATAATGTTAGGCTGATTTATTATTTTGAAGATGTCTTAGTTATAGTGCAAATAAAAGTTTGCTGCATGTGAAAAGATACTTAAGAAAGCTCTATTTAGATAGAGCTTTTTTCTTTTCAGAAAATTTATGAAAAATAACAATTCACAAATTTGAATATAGTTGGTATAATCATACTATAAATGAAAATAATTATATATTAATAAGTAAGTTTTTGTAGGTGAATACCTATTGAATGATTATGTGTATATATATAAATTATAGAATTATAGAATTATTAATATCAAAAGTAAATGGCGCTATGGTAGCATTGATAAAAGATTTTAGGCGATATCTTTTATTGATGCTTTTTGTTTTCATGGACTTAGAATTAAAGATAGGCAATAATATTTTTGAGGAGGAATTAAAGATGACTTTAAAACTTAAATATTTACTTAATAGAAATTTGCGAGAGCATTCAGAGAAGGTTTTTGAAGGAATATCTAATGGGAGGAAAAAGGCTTTAGAAAATTGGTTCAATGATAAGTGGGCTCAGCTAGAAAATATCAAAAATTCACTTGTAGTATTAGAAGATAATGATGATGTAATATATAATTATCTTATAGAAAATGTAAATAAGTATGAAGATTTTTGTGAAATATTTGTTTTAAATGAAAAAGGGATAGTATCAGTATCTTCGTGTAAGCAACATATAGGATTAGATATGAGTGATTTACCTAATTTAGACGCTGGACTAGAAGGTAAATCATTAATGTATGGACCTTATATAGATAAGAGAACTTTAGATACAGATATAAAAAATAAGAAATTCGCGGATGATGTTACGTTGATGTTTTCTAGTAAGTGTAAAAATCATACTGGACAGATTAGAATATTATGCTGTAGAACATTAAATGATGATATGAGCAATGTAATTCAGGATGAAGATACTCATATATATAAGGATTCTGGAGATAACTATTTATTTATGGTAAAGTCAAATAGAGAAATTAAGCAAGGAACAGCAATATCTAGAAGTAGATTTGAAGATAATACTTTTACCCTAGGTGATAATCTTAAGAATGGAATTAAAACTAGGAAGTGGGGGGTAGTACGAATTAAAGAACATACGGAGTTGGAAATTATTTTTAATGATCCAGCAACCAATAAATTGCACCAAGGAGTTAAAAATACTATTGAAAATAAGGAAAATTTAGATTGTTGGCCAGGATATTTTGATTATAGACATATTGTGGTAGGTGGTAAAGGAACATTAATAATGCCTCCGAACTGTGATGAAGTTTGGGGAATGATGTGTGAGGGGGACATTGATGAAATATATAATTTTCAAAGCATAAATATTAAGATACCAATGGCTGTATCAATTATGTCAGCGGTACTGATAGCAATAAATCTGATAGTAACAAAATATTCTCCAAATATGAGTATAATTACATCTTTAGCAATATGGATTATATTATCTATATTTACTTTAGTTATTTCTAAAAAAATGGTTTCATCACCTTTAAGTAAGACGATAGATATATTACAAGATATTGCAGAAGGCGAAGGAAATTTAACAAAAAGAGTTAATAAAATATCATCAGATGAAATTGGAGAACTATCAAGATGGTTTAATAAATTTATAAATAATCAAATGAGTATGTTATATAGAGTAAAGAAATCAGCAAGAACTACAAAGAAATCAGTAAATATAGTTTCGAGAATAACAAATGACGTTAAAGAGGGAATGGGAGTAATCGAAAGTACAGTTATTAGTCTATTAGAAAACTCAAAAGGGCAAAATTTAGTATTTCAAGATACAAAAAATAAATTTTCAGGAATTACAGCATCAATTCAAGAAATGGATAGCCTTATATTAGAGGTTTCAGGAATAGTTGAAGGTACAAATGAAAATGCATCAATAGCACAAAATACATCAAAAGTAGTTTTAGATAATATGCAAGATCTAGAAAGTATAATTAGTACAACTGTAGCATCTATTACTACATTGCAAGGACATTCAAATCAAATAAGTGAGGTTATTAATGTAATAGGTAATATAAGTAAGCAAACTCAACTTTTAGCGCTTAATGCATCAATAGAGGCAGCAAGAGCCGGTGAAAGTGGAAGAGGATTCTCAGTTGTTGCAGATGAAATATCTAAATTAGCATTAGAAACGGAAGTTGCAACTAAATCAATAAGTAGTGTAATTAAACAAGTCCAAAAGCAAACACAAGCTACTTTTGAATATGCAGGAGAAATAAATAGTAAAGTAAATATATCGACGGGAAGTGTAAAAAGTTCTATGAAATCTTTTGAACAAATCAATGACGATGTAAATATAATTTCTGATGCTATGAAATCTATTGCAAAAATAACGTCAATACAAAGTGAAAGCGTTGGAGATGTCATGAATAATGTAAACACTATGGCTAATAAGATAGAACAAGATACTGAACATAGCTCAAATAAGAGCGAAGAATCATTGATCATGGTTAAAAAGATACTATCAGGAATAAGACAATTGACACAAGCGACTGAAGTCTTAGAATATTCATCAGATAATTTAAATGAAATGGTTGGATCATTTAAATTAAAATAGACGACACTATAGAGACCTGGAGTAAAGGCAAGAGGAATGTGTACTTAATTATAAAACTAGGAAAATATGTGGATAAGTTTGAAGTTAAAAACATATTTTGTGGATTATATTTTGTATTAAACGAATTATTCTATTATTTGTGCAGATAATAGAGATGTATTATAAATAATTTAGTTAAAAGGCAACTAAATTATTTATAATGTAAAGAGAGGATAAAACTTATGGAAAATATAGATATTAAGCTACAAAAGAAAAGATGGATGATATTACTCACCACAGTACTTTTGACATTTATGGCTACTCTTGATAGTAGTATAGTAAATGTGGCATTGCCTGTTATGGCACAAAAACTTTCAGTAAGCATGGCATCTATAGAATGGGTTGTTACTAGTTATTTGATAGTTATTGTAGGAACCATTCTTATCTTTGGAAGATTAGCTGATATTAAAGGGAAAACTACAATTTTTAAATTAGGTATTATAATTTTTACAATCGGTTCTCTTATGTGTGGAATATCTAACTCGTTAATAATGTTAGTATTTTCAAGAGGATTGCAGGCTATAGGTGCTGCAGGTACTATGTCTACAAGTCATGGAATTATAACGCATGTATTTCCCAATAATGAAAGAGGGCGGGCATTAGGACTAAATGGTACATTTGTAGCATTAGGTGCAATGATAGGACCTCCTGTGGGCGGAGTGATTGTATCAATTTTAAGTTGGCAATATATTTTCTTGATAAATGTACCCATAGGAGTATTAGCTTTTTTTCTTGCAATGAAAACACTACCTAAAAATAGTAATAATCTAGATGAAAAATTAGATATAAAAGGTGCGATTTTATTTGGGTCAAGTATGGTATTACTATTTGGATCATTAACTTTTGGTAAAGAATTTGGATATAATAATAAATTTATTATTACGTGTTTAATTATTTCAATTATGTTATTTGTATTATTTATAAATATTGAAAAAAGAACAGCAGTACCATTATTAAAGCTTGAAATATTTCATAATTCATTATTTTCACTTAGTATATTTTGTGCATTTATTTCATTTGTAGCAATAAGTTGTTCAAATATAATACTTCCATTTTATTTACAATATGTAATGAAACTAACTCCTTCATTCACAGGCGTTATAATGATGTCATCACCAATAATATTATCAGTTGTAGCACCCATGAGTGGATACTTATCAGATAGAGTTGGTTCGGAACTCTTAACATTTATAGGTCTGATAGGTACTAGTTTAGGATTATTTTTAATGTCAACTTTAACTCAATACTCTAATTCAGGGGTATTAGTTGCATTTATAGCTATAATGTCAGTAGGAAATGGGATGTTCCAATCACCTAATAATTCATTAGTAATGTCAACAGTAGATAAAAGTAATTTGGGTATTGCTGGTAGTATGAATGCATTAGTAAGAAATTTAGGAATGGTTTTTGGAATATCATTATCAACAACACTTCTATATAGCCTTATGGGTAATAGGATAGGATACCATGTTACAGGATATATAGATGGAAGAGATGATATTTTTATATATGGGATGCAATATGTATATATATCTGCATCTATTATATGTGCTATAGGGGCGTTATTAACAGCATATAGATTATATAGAATCAGATCAAAGGAGAGAATAAAAGAAAGATAAAATTAGAATGAAATAGATTGAAAGGGGTAACTATTAAAGCTATTTTGAATAAAGTAACTTAAAAAAATCATTGATAGATTAAGTTTAGGATATTTAAATAACTTTAATAGCGAAAGAAAATGACAACTATAATTACAATTGGAAAATTAAAAGAAAAGTATTTTTACATAATCAATTCATTAATTATGTAAAAATAGTATGTAGTTAACATAAAGTATTTGATTTTTTTTACGATATAATAAAGATGTAGTATAAATTTATATTTATATAAATAATATGTAGTTAGTTAAAGGTAGGATGTGACGCAGAGTATGTGTCACATCCTTTAATTACTGTTTTCATTAATATATTTGAAATTCTATTAAAAAATATATTATAAATTAAACATTATGTGTGGGATTAAATAAAATAGGATAAGTAAGTCATATCGCAATTGCACACGTGAAACTAAAATACAAATATATTGTTTATACTACTAAAAATTATTTAGTAAGAAGGAGTATTATAATGAAAATAAATTCTAAAGTACTGAGAAACCTTAAAATAGCTCAAAATATAATTTTAATATGGATAATATCACTAATAGCAACAACTGCAATTGGTGCTGAAGGCTATTTAAATACTAATAAAATGTATAATATCACTAGTAATATTACTAGTAATATTATCCCTAAACTTAAGGATTGGGGCGATGTAAATGGATATATGGGAGTCTTAAGGAATACATTAACTAAAATAATAGATAGACCGTTTGATACTGCAAATGAAAAATCAATGTTGGAATTAAACGATAATATAACTACAATTATGGAGAGGCAGCTTTTATATTCGAAAAATGACGAAAAAGAAGCTGAATTAGTAAAATCGGCCAAGGCTGCCTATGATCACTATTATGGTTATATTCCTAATATAATAGAACAAAGAAAGCAAGATTTAGTTCCAGATAAAAAAATAACTAACGATGATATGGGCATTTATGGGAATGAATTAGCTAAGAATATCACTGATCTTGTAGATTATCAAAAAAATATAGCTAATTATAATAGTGAAGATTCCAAAAGTATTTATCATAATAGCGTGATTACTTTTAGTATTATATTTTGTCTGTCACTTTTAATTTTAACAGTGATGTCTTTCGCAATAATAATTGTTATTAAGAATCTAATAAAAGAGCTTACAGCGAATTTAAACAAATTAGCTGAAGGAAATTTTACAATTGATATTGATACTAGTCTAACAAATGAATTTGGTGTCATGAATAATGCATTGAAAAGAACTATTAAGTCTATAGCAGATATACTTAAGAAGATTGAATCAGAATCTATGTTTATATATAGCCAAGGAACTTCGCTTTCAATGCTATCAGAACAAATGAATATAGCAATAAAGGACATATCAAGTGCGATTGATGGTGTTGCACAGGGGTCTTCAAGTCAAGCTTCAGAGATTATAACGATGAATGGATCATTAAGTGAATTTGGGGTTGTCTTAGAGGGAATAGCATTAACCGTAAATGGAGTAAATGAAAGTACAAATGATATACATATTAAAGCTCAAAGTAGTAATGATGAATTAAAACGTCTTATAACATCAATAAATCATATATCTAACTCTTTTAATGATGTCAGTAAAAAAATATCTAATTTAACCAATAGCGTGAATGAAATAACTGAAATAACGGATATCTTAAATGCCATTGCTGAGCAAACAAATCTGTTAGCATTGAATGCTGCAATTGAAGCAGCTAGAGCAGGTGAATCTGGAAGAGGTTTTGCAATAGTAGCTGAAGAAGTTAGAAAGTTAGCTGAACAATCTAAGAATTCTTCTAATAATATAAATAAACTAGTAAAAACTATACAAAATGAGACTGCTATAGTTACAAGAACAGCTAATGATGCTAATAATGAACTTTCAAAACAAGTCTCAGTTATAGATATTTCGATAAATTCGTTTAAAGAAATAATTATATCAATTGATGATATTTTACCTAAAATAAGTCAAGTAAATACTTCTATTTCACAAATAAATAAGAATAAGAACGACATTATTTATGTTGCTGACGGCATTGTTGCAGTTGCAGAAGAGAATTCTGCTTCATCAGAAGAAATTTCTGCGACAACCCAAGAGATGATTTCTTCAGCAAATGAGGTAGAAAAAGCCTCTCAGGTATTAAATTATAAAACTACATCAATGATAGAGCAAATTAAGAAGTTTACTTTATAATAAGATTATAGAATGTTTAAAACTGTAATTAGATTAGGCTTTAATTACAGTTTTCTAGTTATGTATTTTCGATATGATAATCTATACTGAGAACAATTTATAAAAAGGTTAAAAATATAGATTCCTAATATGTGTGAGGTGATTTAATTGTGCTTGGCACTCCAGTATGGGCAAGCAATTTTGTACCAGTATTTAATGCATTTTTAGATAAGTATAATATTAAAGATAAAAAAGTGGCATTGTTTTGTTGGCATGGTGGAGGTTCAGAGGGGAAGACTTTTGTTAAATTTAAGGAACGATTAATAGGAAATATTTTTTGGGGAGAAGTAGCATTTGAGGATCCACTAAGATCAGATTCAGATAATAATGTTCTAATTTCAAAACAATGGATAAAAAATATAATTAAATAGAATAAAAAAATAATTTTATGCAAGCTTTTCAGTAAATCTGAAGGGCTTATTTTTACTAATTTTCATAGTAACTAAAAATTAATCTTACTGTAAGTATTTAGATTGAACAACAATATTCGATAAAAAAATATAGATAATTTCATACAAATAGTATACATATTCAATAATGGGAAAAAATGTCGAATAGAATAAGTTAAAATATAAAGTTTGTAATAAAATTATTTGAGCGTATTGAAACAATTGTTAAGAGGGGGAAATAACATGTTTAAAAATTTTAAATTAGGTACAAAGATAATTTCATTACTTATAGTCCTTGTTATATCATCTGTATCAATAATAGGTGTGATATCGACAAGGTCTCAGGTTTCTACAATTAATGATAATTTAATATATACTACAAAAGAATTATCATTAGGATTGAGTCAACAAATAGATGAATTTGTATCTAAACATATTTCTATATTAGAGAGCATAGCATCTACTAATGATTTAAGATTATATAATAATCAAGATCAAAAAGCCCTTCTGAAAGAAATTAATAAGAAAAATTTAAATTTTGCTGTTATATTTGTTACAGATGTTAAGGGACAGCAAGTAGCTAGATCTGATGATAAGGATCAGTTTGATGACATGTCTGAACGAGATTATTTCAAGGAAGTGTCTTCACAGAAAAAAACAGTTGTTAGCGATGCTATAATTTCAAAAACAACAGGAAAACCAGCAGTAGTTATTGTTGTTCCTATTTTCAATGCTCAAGGTGAATTTCAAGGGATTTTAGGAGCAACCCTAGATTTATCTATAATAGAAGAAATGAGAAGCAAAATTACTATTGGAGAAACAGGATATGCTTTTATTACTGACTCACAGGGACAGATTTTGGCACATCCCGATCCGAAAATGGTTGAAGAGAGGACTAATGTTTCGGACGTGGAAATTGTTAAAAAAGCGCTGACTGGAGAATCAGGAGCTCAAATATATGAATATAATGGTATCAAAGTATTTGGTAGCTATATTACAGTTTCTAATACAGGGTGGGCCGTAGTGGTTAGGCAAACCCAGGCAGATGCTTTTTCTTCTATTTCTAAAACACAAATAAATATGGTCAGTATAGCAGTAATGATTTTAGTTATTAGTATTATAATAGGATTTACTTTATCTAAAAGTATGATTAAACCATTGTTAGTTTTAAAAGAGGCAGCTAAGCAGTTAGCAGAAGGTAACCTAGCTCATGATTTTAAGATTAACACAGGTGATGAAATAGGAGAATTGTCCAAGTCTTTTATAGAGATGAGAGAAAGTTTAAAGAGCTTAGTTAAACAGATATCCTCAGCCTCTGAGAATGTAACAACGTCTTCAAAAGATGTACTTGATTCATCTAAACAAGCAGAAATTGTAGCTAGTCAAATTGCTGAAGCAACTAGTCAATTAGCATTAGGAAGTGACGAACAAGCTAAAAGCGTTGAAAGCACATTTGCATCAATTAATAAAATTGTTCAAGCTATTGAAGAAATTGCAGTTAACAGCAATCATTCTTTTGAATCTTCACATAAAGCTGAGGAATTAGTTAAGAATGGTGTAGATATTGTACATGTACAAGATACAAAAATGGAAGAGAGCACTAATGCCGTTAAACACGTATCTGAAGTTATTTTTACATTAAATAATAGAACTACTCAAATTGGACAAATCATAGAGGTCATTGAAGGAATAGCAGAACAAACTAATTTGTTAGCATTGAATGCTGCGATTGAAGCTGCAAGAGCTGGAGAACAAGGACGTGGTTTCGCAGTTGTTGCCGATGAAGTGCGGAAGCTTGCAGAAAAGTCTCAAGAATCTATTGGAAAAATTCAAATTATTATTAAAGATATTAAAAACGCTACAAATATTGCAGTGACTAGTGTAAATGAAGCTACAGATGCCATAAGTAAGCAAAATGAAGCAGTACAAAATACTTCTAGAATTTTCAAAGATATTTTAGAAGTAGTAGACATGATTGCAAATGAAATACAAGAAATTTCGAATTCTACAGATGGAGTAAAAAATTCAGGAGAAAATATTCTACAAGATATGGAAAGAATTTTAGCAGTATCTGAAGAAACTGCTGCAAGTACTGAAGAAGTAACAGCTTCTACAGAAGAACAAACGACGTATAGTGAAAATATTGTACGAGAAGTTGAAAAATTGAATACATTAGCAGAAGAATTAAAAACTTATATTAAAAAATTTAGTTTATGATGTGTTAAGGCAACAATTATTTTTAAAGAGCCTCTACTAAATATAATTGAGGCTCTTTTTTTATATATGAAAATATATATTATAGAGATAATTTAATTCTTTCATAAGGAATTAAACTTACAGATTATTGGATAGCTAACTGAACAATGCTACAAAGACTAAGGTTAACGTGCTTACAAGTTTTATAAGTACGTGAAGTGAAGGCCCCGCAGTATCCTTAAAAGGATCCCCAACTGTATCCCCAACCACACTAGCTTTGTGCGCTTGAGAGTTCTTTCCACCATGTGCTCCTAATTCTATAAGTTTCTTAGCATTATCCCATGCACCGCCACCATTATTTAAGGATAAAGCCATAATAACACCAACAATGGTAGTTATCATCAAAAACCCAGCAGCAGCTTCTTTTCCTAGAATTATACCAACTAGTATAGGAGAAGAAATCGCTAATATTCCTGGGAGTATCATTTCTTTTAAAGCTCCTTTGGTAACGATATCAACACATTTGGCATAATCAGGTTTAGATGTACCATTCATTATTCCTGGAATTTCTTTAAATTGTCTTCTAACTTCTAAAATTACATATTGAGCAGCTCTACCAACTGCACGTATCGCAGTAGAACTAAATAAGAATACTAACATAGCGCCTAAAAACCCACCAATGAATACTTCAGGTTTTCCTATATCAACAGCAAACCAGGAATCTAAAGGCCTTCCAAGTATTTTTTTAATCTCATCCAAATAAGCGGAGAATAATAAAAAAGTTGCTAGAGCGGCTGAACCTACTGCATATCCCTTTGTTAATGCCTTTGTAGTATTACCACAAGCATCCAATCTATCAGTTACTTTTCTTATTTCTTCGGGTGCACCAGACATTTCTGTAATGCCTCCAGCATTATCAGTTATTGGGCCAAAGGTATCCATAGCAAGAATATATGTGCAGGTTGAAAGCATTCCCATAGTAGCTATAGCTGTACCGTATAGACCTGCATTTGAAACACCAGGTAAAGCTAAATCACCTAATTTATAAGCAATAAATATGCATAAGGATATAAATATTACAGGTAAAGCAGTAGACTCCATACCAACTGATATACCAGTTATTATGTTAGTTGCAGCTCCAGTGTTGCAAGATTCAGCTATATCTTTTACTGGTTTATGAGTTATTGAAGTATAATAATCAGTAATAATTACAAACATAAAACTAAGAAGTATTCCAGCAACTGCACATCCATATAGATAGATATAATTTACATTGCCCCCAGTTACAAGAGATCCACTTAACATATCTCTAACTACGAAGAATAGAAATACTAGGTTGATTATAGAAGTTATAATAAATCCCCTTTTTAGAGCTTTCATAGGATCATCATTATCATTTTTGACTTTAACAGAAAATATTCCTACTATTGAAGCTATAATTCCAAAAGCACGCGCTATAAGAGGAAATAATATTCCCTTCCATCCGAATACTGGATAAAGTGCAACGCCTAGAATCATAGCACCAACATTCTCAGCGGCTGTAGATTCGAAAAGATCTGCACCTCTACCAGCACAATCGCCAACATTATCACCAACAAGGTCTGCTATAACAGCAGGATTTCTAGGATCATCTTCTGGAATGCCAGCTTCAACTTTTCCAACCAGATCAGCACCAACGTCAGCCGCTTTAGTATATATGCCACCTCCGAGCTGTGCAAAAAGTGCAACAAAAGATGCTCCAAAACCAAAACCAATTATAATAGATGGTGCCTCTTTTATAAGGGCATCATTACCGGAACCACCTCCATATAGTAGAAAAAGCGAAGCTACACCTAAAAGTGATAATGAAGTAACAGCAAGGCCAGTAACAGCACCACCTTTAAGTGCTATTTGAAGGGCATTATTCAAACCTTTTTTTGCACCAGCAGCAGCTCTCACGTTTGAATTAACTGCCATATACATACCAATATAACCTGATAAAGCAGAGCAAAATGCACCTGTTATAAACGCTATACCAGTGTGTAATGATATAGATATAGACACACTAGGACTTTTGGATAAGTTACCAAAATAATTGCATACTACAATTAGAAATAAAGCTAAAACGGATAAGATAAATATAGTTTTATACTGCCTTTTAATGAATGCCATGGCACCTTCTTTAATATAATTTGATATTTCTTGCATTTGATTAGTACCCTTATCCTGAGCGAATATGTACTTAACCAAGTAGAAAATTGCGAGAAGTGAAATAATTATTACAGCATAGATAAAGATTAGATATGGTAACATATAAAACATCTCCTTCATTTTTATATAATATAAATAGTTGTACTTTATATTATATATAAGAATATTTAAAATAATTACAAATATTGTATTTGTATAGTTGTATAAAGGATATGCTCTAATAGAAAAGTAAAATATTAAAATAGGCAAATACTTATACAAGAATTTCAATAATTGTACAGATATCTACCTCAATTTAGTTAAGAGAACTATAGAATAAATATGATATAGAAATAAACTATATGATATTTTTAAGTATGATATAAGAATACATTGAAAAATTATCTTTTTATTATAATCTAGAATTTAGGATCTATTTCGTCTCTTTGAATTGTTTTTAGATCTTTTAATCTTAAGTGAGTTTTTTCTATAATAGTATCAAAAGATTCACCATCAATTATCATTTTTTTAGCTATATCATGTACTGAATTATTTTCATCATTATTCATGCATTGCAACCTCCTGTTAATATTTTTGTATATATATAGTCTGTCATTATGGAAAAGAATATATTCACTTAACATTAAATATAATTTGTTTTTTAGTTAGTATAGTTATCTTATTTTACATTGATTTTACACAAACAACATTAGTAATTAACTTTATAGGATTAATATAATAAGAAACAAGAATATAGTAAAAATATATAACCATATATTCAATTAAGTATAATAAAATGTTTGTAATAGAGGAAGTGGAACTTTTGAAAAATAATTCATATATACGAAATTATAAAAGTGATGAATATGAAGAGTTTTATAATATAATGAAGACTGCTAATATAAAATCTGTTTTTCAGCCAATTGTTTCCCTTATTGATTGTACTGTAATTGGATATGAAGCATTAAGTAGAGGACCACAAAATTCTTGTATGCAAAATCCAGAGAAACTTTTAGATACAGCTAAAGAGTGCGGTAAGTTGTGGGAGCTTGAGGAGTTATTTCGTTATAAAGCATTAGAAAGTATTTATAATAGCAAATTGAATGTAAAAATATTTCTGAATATTAATCCAGTAATTATTAATAGCTTAAAATTTAAAAATTTATTTACAAAAGAGTATTTAAAGAAATATAATCTGGATTGTGAAAATATAATTTTTGAAATAACAGAAAGAGATAAGATTAAAAATATGAATAGTTTTAAAGAAACTATTGAATATTGTAAGAGTCAAAATTATCAAATAGCAATTGATGATGCAGGGTCAGGAAATTCAGGGCTTAATAGGATATGTCATATTAAACCACATTATATAAAACTAGATATGGAGCTTATTAGAGGTATTGATAAATGTTCTACTAAACAAGCAATAGTAAAGAGTATGTACGAATTTTCAAAAGCAACAAACTGTAATTTGATTGCAGAAGGAATAGAAACAGAAGATGAGCTTAAGACGCTTATAGACATTGGAGTACAATTTGGACAAGGATATTTTATTAAAAGGCCAGAAGAATGTATACTTCCAATTAAAGACGAAGTTATTGATACGATAAAGAGGTTGAATGTGAAAGAAAATGATCAATATGGATACAATATAGCTAATGTTTATATTAGTAGCATATCCAAGATGATAGAACCATTAGAACCTAAAGTATTAGTATCACACGTAGATTTTAAGTTCAAAAAAAATCAGGATTTATTAGGAATATGTATAGTGGATGATGGTGAAGTGAAAGGAAGCGTTACAAGGAATTCTTTTTATAGCAAATTAGGATGGCAGTACGGATATAGTTTATATTCATCTAAAGCGATATCAATTATAATGAATACGGATTTTCTAAGTGTTGATTATAGAATGCCAATTGATATGGTAATAAAACTTGCCATGGCAAGATCTAAAGATACATTGTACGATCATATTACGGTAACTAAGAATTCTAAGTATTATGGAATGGTAACAATAAAAGATTTAATTGAAAAGACAATTGAGATAGAAGTAGATAATGCTAGGCATTCAAATCCACTAACCGGTCTTCCTGGTAATGTTATAATTGAAGAAAACCTTGAAAAATGTATTTTTTCAAACAAAAGATTATTGTGTATTATATTTTGATATTGATAATTTCAAACCATATAATGATGTATATGGTTTTGAAAATGGCGATAACATAATAAAGTTTTTGGCAAAAGTGATAAATTCTAATATTTCATACGGTAACTTTATTGGACATATTGGTGGCGATGATTTTATTGCAATAGTGTATTCTTGGGAAGTAGATAAATTATGTGAAAATATAATAAAAGACTTTGAATCATTAGCATTAGAATTATATGATGAAAAAGATTTAGAAAATAAGTATATAACAGCTCAAAATAGACATGGTATAGTAGAAAAGTTTCCTTTAGTTTCTGTATCTATTGCTGCATTGACTAACAAGAAGAGGCAATTTGCAAGCATTTATGCTTTAGCTAAAGAATCAAGTAAACTTAAGAAGAGGTGTAAACAGAATAATGGGGGTTGCTATCTAATAATATAAGATCTATTTCTAAATTATAATAATAACGTAAAAATAGGGTCAAGAAAATGATTTTAAGTCATTTCTTGACCCTATTTAAAATATTTAGATGTTGGATTATCCTCCGAGATACGCATTTTTAATACTATCATCATTAAGAAGTTCTTTTGCATTTCCAAACTTTACTATCTTACCAGTTTCGAGAACATAAGCTCTATGTGCGATAGCAAGTGCCATATTTGCATTTTGTTCAACTAGAAGTATAGTTGTTCCAGATTTATTAATTTCAACAATTGTATCAAAGATATCTTTAACAACAAGCGGTGCAAGACCCATTGAAGGTTCATCCAGTATAAGCATTTCAGGTCTATTCATTAACGCTCTACCTATTGCAAGCATTTGTTGCTCACCACCAGAAAGAGTACCTGCTTGTTGCTTTTCTCTTTCTTTTAATCTAGGAAATTTAGAGAATACCATTTCTAGATCTTGTTTAATTATAGATTTATCTTTTCTTAAATAAGCGCCTAATTCTAGATTTTCCATAACAGTTAAGCTCGGAAAAACTCTTCGTCCTTCAGGTACATGAGAAAGACCTAAAGAAACTATTTTATGTGGAGGAACTTTATTTAATTTAGAGTTCTTAAAAAGAACAGTCCCTGATTTTATTGGTTCTAAACCTGATATGGCTCTAAGTGTAGAAGTTTTACCAGCACCATTGGCTCCTATTAATGTCACTATTTCACCTTGTTTTACTTCAAGGGAAATATCTTTTAATGCATGGATTACGCCATAGTATAAATTAATATTATCTATTTTTAGCATTTCCTTATGCCTCCTCTCCAAGATAAGCTTCAATTACCTTAGGATTGTTCTTAATTTCAGTTGGAGTGCCTTCAGCAATTTTTTTTCCATAGTCAAGAACTGCTATTTTATCACAAATACCCATAACAAGTTTCATATCATGTTCTATTAAGAGAATAGATATATGAAATTTATCCTTAATCCAATTTATAAGATCCATAAGTTCCATTGTCTCTTGGGGATTCATACCAGCAGCAGGTTCATCTAACAACAATAAAGAAGGCTCAGCACCTAAAGCCCTCACTATTTCAAGTTTTCTTTGTTCTCCATAAGGAAGATTATTAGCCAATTCATCTTTCTTTTTATCAAGAGAAAAGACCTTTAATAAATCAATACTTTTAGCTGTAATTTCAGCTTCTGCTTTTTTAAATTTAGGGGTTCTAAATATAGCATCAAAGAGAGAATACTTTATTCTATAATTAAAACTAACTTTAACATTATCAAGAACAGTAAGGCTAGAAAATAGACGAATGTTTTGGAATGTTCTAGCTATTTTCTTTTTTGTAATATTATAAGGCTTAAGACCTTGAATTTTTTCACCAAGATAATCTATAGTACCTTGAGTTGGATTATAAACACCAGTCAACATGTTAAATACAGTGGTTTTACCAGCACCATTAGGTCCTATAAGTCCAACGATCTCTTTTTCATCTATAGTAAGATTAAAATCTGAAACTGCTTTTAATCCACCAAATTCAATCGATAAGTTCTGAATATCTAACATTTAATTAAGCCTCCTCCTTATTCTTTGATTTTGTAGAAGTTTTATTAGGTAAAGATCTTTTGAAGATTTTAAGTGAAAGTTCTTTATCACCTAATAATCCTTGTGGCCTAAATATCATAAGAATTATTAACGCCAATGGATAGAGTAACATTCTGAAATCTCCAAACCCTCTTAAAAGTTCTGGTAAAAAGGTTAATATCACAGTCGCGATGATTGAACCACTTAATGATCCCATACCACCAAATACAACAAAGGTTAAATAGTCTATTGATTTATTAAAATCGAATGATCCTGGCTGTATATATCCCATGTAATGAGAATAAAGTCCACCAGCAAGTCCCGCAAAGAATGCACCAATAATAAATGCCATCATTTTATATTTAAATGCATTTATACCCATTGACTCAGCAGCTATTTCATTTTCACGAATAGAAAGCATCGCTCTACCTTGGGATGAATGAATTATATTATAAATAATAATGACGGTAATTACCATGAATAAGAAAGCTATTGTAAAGGTAGTTTTCTTTGGAATACCTGTAAGTCCACGAGCACCACCAACTTTATCAATATTCATAATAATAATCCTGATGATCTCACAAAAGGCTAGGGTTGTTATTGCAAAATAATCTCCTGTAAGTTTTAAAGTAGGATATCCTATTAAAGCTGCGAAGATACATGCGATTATTGCACCAACAAATATAGAAGCAATAAATGGCATGCCTGCCTTTTGTGTTATTATAGCTGATACATAAGCACCAATTGACATAAAGCCTGCATGACCTAAACATAACTGACCTGTAAATCCAACTATTAAATTTAAGGAAACGGCTAAGATAATATTTATTAAAGCTAAAGTGATAATTCCTGCATAATATGAATTTACAACATCTGCACTCATTAGTCCGAATAAAATTAAATATGTAATTAAAATCCCTAATATAACACAAATCATCTTTTTGCTAAAAAATTTATTCATATTAACACCTACACTTTCACATTGGTCTTTTTACCTAATAGACCAGAAGGTTTGATTAGAAGTATTATAATCAAAACTGCAAATACAATTGCATCCGAGAAGTTAGTTGATATATAAGCCTTAGAGAAGGTTTCAAGAAGTCCAATTGCAAATCCTCCAACAAGAGCTCCAGGAATACTTCCAATTCCTCCAAGTACTGCTGCAACGAAAGCTTTAAGGCCAGGCATAACACCCATGTAAGGAGTTATGCTAGGATAAGATATTGCAACTAGCACCCCCGCAATACCAGCCAAAGCAGAACCTATAGCAAAAGTAAGAGATATAGTATTATCAACATTTATCCCCATAAGAGAAGCTGCTTCCATATCTTGAGAGGAAGCTCTCATTGCTTTTCCAACCTTAGTTTTATAAACAATAAATTGAAGAAGAATAACAAGTAATGCAGAAATTACAAGCATTAATATTGTCTTCCATTCAATTTGAATAGATCCTATATTGACTGAACCAGCATTGATTAAGTCAGGAAATGGCTTAGGATTGGACCCGACTAAAATTCTCATAGCATTTTGTAAAAATAAAGAGACTCCAATTGCTGTAATAAGTAAAGTTATTCTTGGAGAATTTCGTAATGGCTTATAAGCAATTTTTTCTATTATTATTCCTGCGAGAGCTGAAACTACCATTGCCACTAATAGTGTTGGAATTAACGGCAATTTAAGTGTTGAAGCAGAATAGAAGCCTGCAAAGGCTCCTATCATATATATCTCACCATGAGCAAAATTTATTAGCTGTATAATTCCATATACCATTGTATAACCTAATGCTAGAAGCGCATATACGCTACCTAAAGCTAAACCATTAATAAGTTGTTGTAAAAATTCCATAATATATTCCTCCGTATAAAATATTAAGGATTAACCTTACCGGCTAAAACTTTTTTATCTCCATCAACTTTAATAATAGCTGCACTCTTTATAGCACTTCTTTCATTATTAAATTTAATATTACCTGTAACACTAGTCATTTCCATTCCACCTAAAGCATCTTTAATAGCAACACCATCTGTTGTACCAGCTTTTTCAATTGCTTTAACTAGAATTTTAGAAGTATCATATGAAAGAGCTGCAAAAGCATCAGGTTCTTTACTGTATTCTTTTTTATAAGAATCAACAAATGTTTTGACAGCAGGATCTGTATCGCCAGAATAGTAATGATTAATGTATAATGCACCATTTACAGCATCTTGACCAATTTTAGTCAATTCTTCGGATTCCCAACCATCTCCACCAAGCAATTGTGACTCTATGCCCATTCCTCTAGCTTGCTTAGCAATAAGACCAACAACGTTGTAATAATCAGGTAATACTAATACATCTGGACTATCACTTTTAATTTTTGTTAATTGAGCTTTAAAATCAGTTTCCTTCTCACTACTATAAGTAAGGAATTGAGTTATTGTTCCACCAGCAGCTTCAAATTTTGCTTTAAAGCTATCAGCGATTCCCTTTGAATAATCTGAACTAGAATTATATAATACAGCAGCTGTTTTAGATTTTAATGTCTCATTAGCATATTTTGCAAGGACTTCTCCTTGGAATGAATCAACGAAACAACCTCTAAACATATAGTCCCCACCAACATTCGTAATACTTGGTTCTGTTCCTGTTGGAGTAATCATTGGTATTTGTCTTGTGGTTGCATTTGGAGCAACAGCTAGGGTTGCGCCCGATGTTACAGGCCCTAAGATTGCACATACCTTTTCGTTATCGACTAATTTATTAAAAGCTTGCATTGCTGAATTTGGATCAGCTTGATCATCTTCAAAAATAAATTGAATTTTTTTCCCATTGACACCACCAGCATCATTAACTTCTTTTTCTAATAATTGAGCACCTTCTTTTACAGATATACCATAAGTAGATGCAGAACCAGATAATGGGCCAATAGCTCCAATTTTAATTATATCCCCTGCATTGCTTGCACTTGAATTTTTATCTGCTGAAGTTCCACCGCAACCTACAAGAAGTGTCATAGATATTACAGAAGCTAAAATTCCAGAAACTAAATTTTTTTTCATAATTATCCCCCTTATTTACTATAAACAATAATATCGATATGATAATTTGTCTAACAATATATTAACAAAACAGTATAATATAAATAATTATATTATTGATATAATATCATATCAAATTAATAACTACAACAATGATATTTAATATTCTATGGTAAAAATAATAAATATCGACTGAAAACAATGTCATATTATAAAAAATAATTTAAAAGTAGAATTATTTTTTCTGATATATAACTAATAACAATCAATATAAAATAGACTCAGGGATCGATAAAAAAATGACAAGTACATCTGCCAAGCATAGTTCCTATCATGCTACGTTAGTAGATTCGACTAATATACCTGTTATGAGGATAATCTGCTTTCTTACCTAATGAGAAATAATAATAGCATTTTGGATTTGTTATTTTCTTTCATGTGCCTAAATTAGTAATAAAAATGATATATATTTTTGTTGTTATGGTATTTAATAGACAGTGAGATATAATAGTAGAAGGCTAAAGCTACTCGAAATAGAAAAGTCTATAAGAAGTTAAGATAAACGTAAGTATATTAAAGAATGAAGAGGTTGAAGATAATTGAGTAAAGAATTATTAAATAGTGAAAATAAAAACAATACTAGTGGAAGATACTTTTATTCTATTAACTACCCTGTATTTGAAGAAAATTTATGCAAGATGGAAATGACGTGTCTTTTCGATAAACTACCAAGTGAAAAAAAAATATTTTCAGACCACTATGTTAATCCATCAAAAAGTCCTTTTATAAAAGATATGATTTCAATAATGTATGAGGAAAGCTCATTAGAGCAAATAGTGGAGAAAATTATAGAAGATAAATTATTTTATGATGATTTCAAGATATGTTATATAAAACTTGAAAATGAAGATTTAGATTATAAAGAAAGACTTAGGAGTGTTAGAGAGATAGGACTTGTTATAGCTGGGGAATCTAAAATGCATGATCCTAAAGTTATACTTGGGGTTGCTAGAGTTTATGGAAGATGGATATTCGGCAATTATGAAAGAAATGATTATGAATGGCATATTCATGACAATAAGCCATACTCCTATTCAAATTCATTGAGTTTAAGAGTTGCTAGAGCATTAGTTAACATAGCAGTTAAAAATAATCTGGATTGCAAATTAATAGACCCATGTTGTGGAGTCGGAACAGTTGTTATTGAGGCCCTCTCAATGGGTGTTAATGTGAAGGGATATGAGATTAATAAAAAAATTGCAGAAAAAGCTCAACAAAATTTAGAGTTTTTTGGGTATAAAAATGTAATAACCAGTGGCGATATGCATAATATACAAGAAAAATATGATGTTGCTATCATAGATATGCCATATGGTCTATTCACAGCAACTACACTTGAAAAACAAACAGCGCTCATTGAAACTGCTCGTAGAATTACAAAAAAATTAGTTATAGTTACATTTGAAGATATGGATAAATATATTATTGAAGCAGGCTTTAATATTATTAATAAGTCTTATGTGTCAAAGGGGAAGTTTAAAAGGTATATAAATATTTGTGAGTAGAAAATTAGACAATATAATTTTATTGCTAGCTTAGAATATTGAGATGTATGGGTACATTTGCATTGTATTCATACATCTTTTATCATATAAGGAATTAGAAAAAGGAGGTTTCACAATGGAAAGAGAATCAGTAAATAAAAATCTTGCACAAATGTTAAAGGGTGGAGTAATTATGGATGTTACCAATAAAGAAGAGGCTATTATTGCAGAAGAGGCTGGAGCATGTGCAGTAATGGCACTTGAAAGAGTACCTTCTGATATAAGAAAAGAAGGTGGAGTAGCTAGAATGTCAGATCCTAAAATGATAAAAGAGATTCAAAAAGCGGTATCAATACCAGTTATGGCTAAAGTTAGAATAGGACATTTTGTAGAAGCTCAGATTTTAGAAGCACTAAAAGTTGATTTTATAGATGAAAGTGAGGTTCTTACTCCAGCTGATGATAAATATCATATAAACAAAGGAGACTTTAAAGTTCCATTTGTTTGTGGCGCAACTAATATTGGTGAAGCACTAAGAAGAATTGGTGAAGGTGCAGCAATGATAAGAACTAAAGGTGAAGCCGGTACTGGCGATGTAGTTCAAGCTGTTACGCATATGAGAACTATGACAGAACAAATAAAACAAATACAAAGTGCATCAAAAGAAGAATTAATGACTTTAGCTAAAAACTTTAATACGCCATATGATTTAGTTAAGTATGTTTGGGAAAATGGCAAGTTGCCTGTAGTAAATTTTGCAGCAGGTGGTATTGCAACTCCGGCTGATGCAGCTCTTATGATGCAATTAGGATGTGATGGAGTATTTGTCGGATCAGGAATATTTAAATCTGATAATCCAGAAAAGAGAGCAAAAGCAATTGTACTTGCTACTACTTACTATAATGACCCTGAAAGATTAGCAGAGATTTCTACTGATTTAGGGGGAGCAATAAGCGGAATTTCAGCAGAAGAGATTAAAATACAATATGCTAAAAGAGGATGGTAAAATGAAAGTTGGAGTTCTATCATTTCAAGGTGGTGTAATTGAACATTTAAGTCAAATCAAGGCTTTGGGTCATGAAGGAATAGAAGTTAAGAAAGAAAAAGATTTAAATGATATTGATGCGATAATATTGCCAGGTGGAGAAAGTACTACTATTGGTAAGCTTCTTAAAATAACAGAATTAATCGAACCATTAAAAGAAAAGATAAGAAATGGGTTACCTACATGGGGAACTTGTGCAGGGATGATATTATTAGCAAATAAAATAGAGGACGAAGAAACAAAACATCTTCAACTTATGGATATTAGTGTGAGAAGAAATGCATTTGGAACTCAAATAGATAGTTTCAAGGCTCAAAAAGTTATAGAAAGTGTATCAGAAAAGGCAATAGAACTTGTTTTTATTAGAGCCCCATATATAACGAAGTCGGGAATAGATGTGAAAATTTTGTGTAAAATAGATAATAAGATAGTAGCAGCCAAACAAGATAATATGATAGTTACATCTTTTCATCCAGAACTAACAAATGATTTAAGATTTCTACAGTATTTTCTAAATAGTGTTTTGAAGTAGTGATAATTAAATAGGCTGCTTCAAAGTAAGGTGTGATTTATACTTTGAAGCAGTCTATTTTTATTCTTATTATTATAGACACTTCGAGCTATTTCGCAGTATTATGGTATTGATCATCATATTAAAGTAAGCTAATATGATAAAAATTGATTAAAAATGGTTATACATATTTAATTAATAGGATTATAATAATCTTACTAAGATAGAGAGAGGAAGGTGATATTATGATTAAGTTAGTATTAATAAGACATGGAGAAAGCCTTTGGAATTTAGAGAATAAATTCACTGGATGGACTGATGTAGATTTATCAGAAAATGGACTTAAAGAAGCAAGGAAAGCAGGAGAAATACTTAATAAAAATGGATTTACTTTTGATATAGCATATACATCTGTTCTTAAAAGAGCAATAAGAACTTTATGGATAATATTACATGAAATGGACTTAATGTGGATACCAGTATATAAATCCTGGAAGCTAAATGAGAGACATTATGGAGCACTACAAGGACTGAATAAAGCAGAAACTTCTGAAAAATATGGAGAAGAACAAGTTCATAAGTGGAGACGTTTCGTAAATGTAAAGCCACCAGAATTAACTAAAGAAGATCCAAGGTATTCAGGATATGAGGTTAAATATAAAGGTTTAAATGAAAGTGAAATTCCTTTAACAGAAAATTTAGCTGATACTGAAAAAAGAGTATTAGAGGAATGGAATGAAATCATAGTTCCAAATTTAAAAGCAGGCAAAAAAATTATAATAGCGGCCCATGGAAATACATTGAGAGCTCTGGTTAAATATTTGGATGATATTTCAAGCGATGGTATCGCAAATTTAAATATTCCAACAGGGATACCATTAGTTTATGAATTAGATGATAACTTAAAAGCAATTGATCACTATTATTTATCATTAGATGGCAAAATTGCAAAGGAAAGAATTACAACTCATATTGAGGAAGAAAAGTAATTTATAGAATGATGGTATAATAAAGCAAATATTTTAGATGAATTATAACTTGAAGAAATTTTAGATAAAATAAGGTGGTTGTTCCGAAATAGAAAGTTAATTTCTATTTTGAGACAACCACTTGTACTTGGCAAATAGATGTTATTTCCTAAATAATATCACTATATAAATCTATTAAAGAATCACCTTACAAAAAAATTTAGCTAAAATAACGCCACCTAGGCTCAAAAACAAATTAAGAGAAATATTTGCAAATCCTAATAAATAATTACCATCGTCCATTAAATTAATTGTCTCATAGCTAAATGTAGAAAACGTAGTTAAGCCCCCCATAATACCTGTAGTTAAAAAAAGTTTTAAATTTGGAGATATAAAATTGGTCGATATACTAAGTTCCATTATTAACCCTATAAGAAAACCACCAAGGACATTTACAATTAATGTACCTAATGGAATGTTCGAATTAAACAGCCTTGCCGAGTTCATAGAAATTAAGTATCTAATCGATGCTCCAATAAATCCACCAATACCAACATAAATAATTTTTTGCAAATTATCACCCTCTCATAAAAAGAATATATTTATATTAAAAGAAAAAGTCATTAGGCTAATATGATTTATCTTATTTTTAAAGGCTCTAATATGTATATATTTTAAATTCAATATAGGAACATCAGAACAGTAGGTATAAATTGAGTCCGATCAAAAGGATGTTTCAAGGATATCTCTTTACGGGTAAGGCTATAATACATTTAATCAGGCAATTATTATTAATCTAATTATAGGCTAGTATATATTGAAAGTAAATTATAGATTACAAGAATTGGACAAAGAAACTATGTGAATTTATTCTGTACCACACTTGAAAAAAGATATATATAATTAATAATCCTAATGATATTCTTTCTAAATTAATATTATTACATTATATAGTAGGGGTATATAGAGTTTTAAATTATATGTAAATAAGTATTATTTAAAAGCTTAAATTAATAACATTTAGGTAATAGATCAGCCTAATTTCTTCAGTACCAGTTTAGTATTTCTAAATTTCATATAATAATTAGATAAAAACACCGATAACTATGCGTGGTGTATCAATAGTAGTATAATGCAGGAAAATAGAGAATAAAATAGAATTATGAGCATAAATGTCATAAATGATGATCATTGCGATAACGAAGATAACTCTATATGTTAAAATAATAAATGTCGCTAATAGACATAGACAACTTGGAAGAATCTTATAAAGCCTTTAGAAAAAAGAATTTATAAGAATTTAAAAAGAGTTGTTGACAAGATTTAAACCAAGTGATACACTAAGTGAGTTGCTTGATTGCGACAAAGAA